>Ga0209581_1000887_pt1 | contig 43297 bp, 40 predicted proteins | sample Coa_R2_FD_187160 | JGI IMG/M metagenome (GOLD analysis project Ga0209581, IMG submission 187160) | Surface soil microbial communities from Centralia Pennsylvania, which are recovering from an underground coalmine fire - Coalmine... | ecosystem: Environmental > Terrestrial > Soil > Unclassified ...
GTGGTGAAACGCTCCACCGCTGATTCCTTCGCGAGTCGTTTCACTGTTTTCGACCACGTCCAAAAAGACAGCGGCTTCCCTCGATTTCGGCGAGAGTAAGACAGGAACAAGATGCCGCGCTCATTGCATCCCGAGCGAGCCGCCCTGCTCTTGCTTAGCGATCCATCCTCAGGCGACGACGGCATCCTCGAAGCCAGCCAGATCGTGCACTTGCACTCCAATGCCGACCTCGTTGTCTTATCCGCGTGCGATACCGCAGTCGGCAGATTGCAAGGCGAGGAAGGCATCGCGAATCTCTCCCTCGCGTTTCAGATCGCAGGAGCTAAGGCTGTCGTCTCCACATTGTGGACCATCGACGACACTACGGCGCTCTATCTCATGAAGCGCTTCTACGTTCACTTAACCACAGGCAATACCGTGGCTTCCGCTTTGACCGCTGCCAAAAGGGACATGCTCAAAACTTACGGCGCACGCGCCCTTCCGTACTATTGGGCGAGTTTCAAGTTGGAAGGCGCAGGGAACAAACCTGTCAGCATCACCAAATCAAGGACGAAGAACTGAGAGAGAAATGGGCCAATGTCCAGGACGCCAAACTCATCGCCGCAGACTCTTACGCCTGAAGACCGAACCAACATCATCAGTTCGATTAAGAAACTTGTTGCTGAGCGTCACATTAACGTGAGCAAGCCCAATCAGGATTATGGGCCGTGGCTGGCACTCGTTGACGAACGCACCCCACATCTCTTGAGTCTGGACACGTCCGCTTTTGAAGCCGGAATGACCGAGCTCCTCAGAGAACTAGGTAGCAGCCATACAGCTTTCTTCCATCAGCGGCGGGACAGTATTCCCGCGCCGTACTCGATCAATGCCACTTTGCGAGCAGTCGACAGTCCTCATGGAAAACGGTGGATGTTTGTCGACGTTATTGAAGACGGCGTTGCCTTTCAGGCTGGCATCCACCCTGGAGAAATGCTCCTCTCCATAGATTCGCAACCCATCCTTCCCCCGAAATCCGCAAACTTCCGCATTGGCGGTAACCATCGTGTGGAAATCGGCGGTTTCAACGGCAGCAAGCGGGAAGTCGCCATTAGCGTGCCAAACCGGGCAGCCAAAGACCGCCCCCCGATGATTGAGCCTCGGAGCCTATCCCATAAGTTTCTCGCCCCCGATATCGGCTACATCCGAGTCGCGACCTTTCCCGGAGCGGTCGGTCAGAGTTTTGCCAAAGGCCTCGACAATGCTATGCGCGAGTTGAAAGTTCGCGGCATTCAGCGCCTCATCGTGGACATTCGTGGAAATATCGGCGGTGGCCTCGGCTCTCTTCGCCTTATGAGCTATCTGTGTCCGGGGAGACTCGAAATCGGTTACAGCTTGACGCGCCGACGCCTTCGGAATGGCTATCGCAAGGAGAATCTAACCCGCATCGGCAAGATACCGGCAACCAAGTTGGAATTGCTCATGATGGCTGTGCGCTTTAAAATCTTCCAGCGCGACCGCTCAATGACGCTCGTTACGGAGGGCCTTGGCCCACAGCCCTTTCACGGTCGCATCGTTATTCTCATCAATGAGCACACCCACAGCGCCGCAGAAATGGTTGCCAGCTTCGCCAAGCAGAATCGCCTCGCTACGCTTGTCGGCACGAGAACGGCAGGCGAGGTTCTCGGAGGTGCCAATTTCAAGCTCGCGGGCGGCTACGTCCTCCGAATGCCCGTCGCTGGCTGGTATACCTGGCAAGGGGAGTGCATTGAGGGGAAGGGGGTTGAACCCGACGTGATCGTTGAGAACTCGCCTGAATCGCTCACGGCGGGCATTGATATGCAGATCCAAGAAGCTTTAGAGGTAGTTCGCTCCCTGTAGAGCGACTTCGTCCACCCCGAACTGGCTGACAGCAGACACTTGACAACGGCAAATCCCGCAGGTAAATATCAGTGCCGGATTAGTACCGGGCCACGGAAAAGCAATACTCGCAAGGAGAGGTATAATGTCCCAGCCAACCCTCGCTGTTCCTTGTCCGTTCCATCGTGTCGCCTTCGCAACTATATTCCTGGCGTTCGCCATTGGCGTGGGGTTGCCCATCCCCGCGTGTGCGCAGCTTTCTCAAAATTCCGGAATTAGCTCTGCTGACACCTGGGTCGCCGTCGATCTTACGATCACAACCAGTGGCACCATAACCCTGCCACAAGCAGTTTACAACCCAGCAACACAAACGTCCTCGAACGTGTTGAATCTTGCCCCACCAACGTTAACGTTTCACGTCGAGGCGGGCTACGATTCTGGCGGAGGACTCGTGATGAACGTTTGGCCAACCGGCACCCCGCCCGACCCTGATGGAGCAGACAGCGATGCTATCGGCTTCATTCGCTTCGCCGGAGGCCAGATGACGATTTTCGATCAGAATGGCACGCCTATGTCTCCAGCGTTTCCCTCAGGTGTTCCGACCTCTTGGCCTTTGAGCCTATTTGGCAGCAACCCCGGAAAATCGGTGCTCCAACACCTCGTTGTCCCCAACATTCAGAATTACTCCAGCGGCATCCATGCACAGTACGTAACATCCGGCTCGAATCCGACTTATGCCTATGTCACGCCCACTACGCCATCAGGGAGTACCGCCCAATGGACCTACGTTTCTTCCGGTTCGAACTGGATCGCCCAACAGTTCGTCCTTTCCGTGCCGGCCTCGAACGGCTCGGGCACCCGCACGGTTCAATTCGCGAACATGAGTTGGTACGATAACGCCACAAACGATGCGGCCCGTGCGGGGAAAGGCTACACTGCCACGGCCCCGCCAGCCGCCACATCCACCAATCCCAACGGTCTCACTGCAGGTACACCGACCAGTAGCCCGACGTCCATCACCCAACTCGGAGGAACTCAGAATATTGTGTTCCAACACGGAATTTTTTCCAGCGCGAAGACTTGGGACCGCATGAAGAACTGGCTCAACCAGGACTTCCGCTTCGGAACGGAGATAATTCCGAGTCTCAGCTCAACCGATAGCCTCTCAAACCAAGGAACGGCTTTGAAGAGTCAAATTGATTCGGCAGGTGGCGGCGGGTACATACTCATCGGCCACAGCCAAGGCGGCTTGATCTCGCGCGCCGCGGGCCAGCTCTATCAGACTGCCAACTCAAACCAAACGACAGTGGCTGGCGTAGTCACCCTGGACACGCCGCACCAAGGAGCCCCAATCGCCCTCACTCCGGGCGTGGCAATCTCGGCTGGCCTCCAAGCCCTCGCCAACAATTTGTGGCAGTCGACGGGATGCATTACTGCCTATGACAACTTTATCTGCTTCACTGCGGCGCTGATTTACACGGGTGCGCCGCCCGCGGCAGCTTGGTTCGAGTCTCAGGCGACACCGGCCCTCTACGATCTTGTTCCAGGAAGTTCTTTCCTGAATCAGCTCAACAGTTATCCAGAGGGCTTCAAGCAGGCAGGCATTGTCTCTTACACGCCGATGCGCTTTAACGAAGTTCGGATACTCGACGATTTCGTCTTTCTCCCAATCGCAGGCTGCTATCCCGAAACCTGGTGCGGCGAGCGCGTGATGGCAAAGGATGTCCAGATAACTTATGACGTTGTACTTGCATGGTTTTTCTTTGCCCTGTTTGAGGAGTTCTATGACCCCAACAACTTCGATTACTGGGCGGCGCTCGCTGATCAGCTGGGTCAGATACTCTTTTTGTTAGACGCGGTTGACGGCTTTTGGAACGGAATTGTTTCCGGTTTCACTTCATCGGACGCCCTTGTTCCCGTATCCAGCCAAAATTATCCTTATACCAGCGCCGTGCAATACCCGCTCCACGGCGCTGACTCGCACACAGGCTCTACCACAAGCACCTATATGCGCGCCAGGCTTGACCAGGTGCTGGCGGGCTCACAATTCCTGGTGCCCACTCAGGCAAGCTGTTCTTTCGCTTCCTCGCCTTCAACCTACGCCATCTCCGGGAATGGGGGAACCAGCACTTTCGGCGTGAGCACCGGCGCTGGCTGTCGGTGGTCAGCAACGAGCAATGCGGCTTGGATCAGCATCACCAACGGTGCAAGCGGAACGTCGAGCGGGAATGTCTCGTTCTCCGTGGCAGCTAATCCATCCACGACGCCAAGGAGAGGGACGATCTCCGTCGGCAATTCAAGTACAACAGGCACGTTTACTGTTCAGCAGGCAGGGGTATGCACCTACTCATTATCAGCTGGACCGACACTTGCTCTGCAGGCTTCTGGCGGGACTTATACAGTTTCTGTCAGCACGCAAAACAACTGCGTCTGGTCCGCTGTTTCTAATTCGAACTGGCTCACCATTAGCGCGGGAGCGAGTGGGACGGGTTCAGGTTCTTTTTCCTTCACTGCCTCTCCGAATTCCGGCTCGTCTGATTTGACGGGAATCATCACCGTGATGAGTCAAACGCTCACAGTCATAGTTGGATCTCCCATGGGCACGCCGGGAACCGGTTCTGTCACAGTGCAAGGATCGCCGGTGAGCCAGACCTTCAACATGTGTCCGAATTCTTATCCCTATCACTGCCCCGCTACCATTCCCGATTACGGAACGATTTCCGTCACGGTTGCGAATGAAACGTTTACGGTTTCCTACGGCAGCTCCTCGGATACATCAGCGAGTCTGGCGACTGCTTTGGCCAACGCGATCAATCAACAGACCCTTTCGCCGATATCAGCGAGCGTTTCCGGCTCGAAAATTACGATCACTTCCACGATCAATGGGGCAGCAACGAACTATCCGCTCTCGACATCGTATACTTACAATACGACCTACTACTCTTATCCTGCGTTCACAGCCTCTGCCTCGGGGGCATCGCTGACCGGAGGCACAGACTGAGCGGAGCGGCGCGCTATAGTACGAATATGGGAAACGGAGTCAAAACTACGGCTCTTTGTGTCCTTTTCGGCGCACTCCTAAGCGGCACACTGCTGAGCGGTTGCAATGGCGCCACCAGTGGAGGCGGCCCTCCTCCTCCGCCGAATCCTGCCATCAAAACGGTAGGGCCTTACTACGGCGAAGGCAGCCCTCTAAACCTACCCTACGCTATTGCCGGTCAAGGCCCCTTCTTGCTTCTGGTGGACGGCACTGGTTTTGCGAATTCATCGGTGGTCGAGTGGAATGGAAGCCCTCTGCCGACCCAATTTGGCACGAGCACCGACATAGCGGCCGAAGTCACCAGGGACCTGATCGCATCGCCAGGGAAAGCCACGATTACGGTCCGCGATTCCGGGGCTATTTCCAATGCGGTGGTTCTGCCGATCGCCTCGTCCGCAACACTGACCGCCGGAGTGGTGGGGCTCATCACAATCGCTTCCGATGGTTCGCCCGCGAACGGCGACAGTCTTGTCGCTCCCTCGATTAGCGCCACGGGCCGCTACGTCGCTTTCCAATCAAACGCCACAAACCTGGCCCCCGGCCCAGCCAGCGGCTTCCAGGAAATCTACGAGCGCGATACCTGCATCGGAGCAGACTCAACGTGCACTCCTAGCACTATTCGTATCACCGTCACTTCCGATGGATCACCTGTAAATGCCCACAGTCGCGACTCCGCGATTAGCGCAGATGGTCGATACGTGGCATTTGATTCTCAAGCAACGAACCTACTGGCTGGGACCGCTGTTTGTGCAGCTACCTGCGTGTTCCTGCGCGACACCTGCATCGGAGCGCCGCCTGGTTGTAACCCCAGCACCACGCTCGTCTCCGTGGCATCGGATGGGAGCGCGGCCAGCGGTGCAAACCCGTCTATGAGCCCGGACGCCAGGTTTGTCGCTTTCAACTCTAATTCAGCAAACATAGTAAACGGCGACCCTGGTGGGGTAGGCGAGGCGTTTGTACGCGACACGTGTCTAGGCGCGACCAACTGTACCCCAAGCAACAGTCTGATATCGGTGCCCATCAGCGGAACACAAGACAATGCAACTACTGGACTTTCCGTCATGAGCGCCAATGGTCGCTATTTTGCTTTTCAGTCTTGGGCCACAAACATTGTCGCCAACACAACCAACCTGCCCGGGGACTTTTGGCGAGATACATGCCTTAACAGCGGTGCAGCAGCTTGCATTCCTAGTTCTGTCCGCGTCGACATAGCGCAAGCGGGCTCTCAACCGAACAACAGCGTTACTAGTCCCACCCCACCCGCAATCACGCCAGATGGTCGTTTGGTGGCATTCGGCTCAGCAGCGACAAATCTGGTCGCTACCAACATAAATAGCGGTTGCCAGGCGGTCTTTGGCTGCGCGGCAGTGTTCGTTCGCGATACTTGCGCCGGCGCGGCCAGTGGTTGCACGCCAGCCACCAGCCTCGTCTCCCTCGCCAATGATGGCTCCGTTGGGAACTGTGGTAGCCCCGGAAACCAGGGTGGCGTTTCAATCAGCGCTGACGGTCGCTTTGTGTCTTTCGCATCGATTGCGACAAACCTGACTCCAGACGATAATTTCCCCGCTTGCAGTTCGGAAGACATTTTCGTCCGCGATACGTGCTTTGGCGTTACGAGCGGTTGTTTTCCCAGCACGGTTCGCGTGTCGGTCGCGAACAGTCCAAATCCCGGAATCTCCGCTAATGCCATCAGCGTTGGGAACGCCATGACTTCAGACGGGCACTATGTCGTTTTCATTTCAACCGCCACAAACCTCCTGCCTGGAACGCCCGGCAACGGCCATGCTATGCTTTACTTAGCGAAAACTGGATTTTAACTTTAATCTTTTAATCTGCCCACTCTTCTCCCTTGAACCTTGAATCTAAGCATCTAAGGTCCGGTGGCTCACAATTTCGAGTGAGGTTTTGCCTCGTGGAGGGCCTCTTAATAGGTAGAGGCCGAATCAGGGCGGCGCAACTGGGGAGGACCGAACCGTGCGAGACGATCTGCGCTGCGCTTGCCATATCTGCGACGTGGAGGACCACCTCTTCGATGTGCTCGCGGAGCCACCAGGAAACAGTCGGTTCCTTGCGCTGGCCGCGAGTTCTCCGGTGCTCGCAAAGTTCACAAACATCTCGGAGCTGCTCGCCTACCTCCATTCACCCCGAACCGGCGATTATGACTGGTCTGACGCAGGTTTGACGCTGAGCGCCCTGGTCGCCGCACGGGCAACAACATGCGATTCCGAGCTAATTCACTCGGTCCTCGTGCTTGCCCTCGCACCCACGATCCACCGCACGCACACGGAAGTGTGCGCCTGGTTTCGGGAGCTGGAACCGGAGGATATTGGCCAGCAAATTTTGGCGTTCTTTTTGGAACTCGTCGCTTCCGCAGCGACGGAGAATCTTGCTGGCATTCTGCCCATCGCCCTTTCCAGAAGCCTACGCAAAGCTTCATTCCGCTGGGCCGAAAAGGAACAGCACGCCCTGCTTAAACGGCAGGATGAAACCCAAATCGAGACGAATGGCAGCGAACCAGCGGCCGCGCCTGCCTTCGAGCACGTCTCCGTTTTGAACGACTTCCTGGACTATTGCACGCGCCAGGGACTGCTCTCCCGCTTCGAACGCGACATTTTAATCAGGTTCAAAGTAGACGGATTCACCCACAAAGAGATTCAACACCGCCACACAGTATTAACTGACCAAGCCGTTCGGCTGCGCGTGCATAGAATCATGCAGCGTCTTCAAGACGCCGCGCTGTCCCTCGGCACGCGGACTGAGGGCGCGAATTATGGCTGCCGCTCGATTACGCCACTACCAGTCAAAAAAAGTGAAGACGGCATGAAACATTTTTCTTTGAAACATTCGACCAACGTTCTGCCCATTAGTAAGAGTAGAGGGCAACTCTCGCTGGATACTTCGCAAGCAAGCGGTGAAGGACAATGACGGCACCTCCGCCCCTGATCGGAATTGCTGCCAATCCCCGCTCATCGCTTCTGGCGTACCGGCGAACTCGACAGAGGAAGCAACCTCTCGCGGCGGCTCGCCGCACTCCTACACAGGCTCCCTCGTCGCTTTCGCACCGCGGTCCGGCGAGAGCTCGCCTTCAAATCCCGATGCGAGCGCGGCTCGCATCATCCGAAAGGAACTCGCCGGCAATGAAGAAAATCCTTCGAAACAAATTTGTCTCCCGCTGGCTCCGGCCCGCACTCGTCACGTGCTCTTGCTCGCTGATTCTCGCATCGGCGGCATTTGCTGAGGCGGCAGGCGGCTCGCCGTGGGAGAACGCGGTCAACGTCTTGATGCAGGCATTCACGACCACCATCGCTCGCGGTCTTTCGCTCGTTTCCATTGTGGTCGCAGGCTTGACCTTCGCTTTCGGTGAAGGCGGCTCGAAGCGCATCCTTGCCGGTGTGCTCTTCGGCGTCGGCATGGCCATCGCCGCCGTCAACTTCCTGGCGTGGCTTTTTCCCGGTGCCTGAACGAAACCCTCTCACCCAAGAACAAGCGCATGGCGAACCCAAGAAGAATCAACACCGTCTATCGCACGCTTCATCGTCCACTCACCATGCTAGGGGTGGAACGGAAGCTTTTCTTCTTCGCCATGTGCATGGGCGCAGCTACGTTCAACATGCTTTCCAGCCTGCTCGGGGGCATTCTCATGTTCCTGCTTCTGTATGTCTTCGCACGCTGGGCAACAAACACGGACCCGCAAATTCTCCGATTCTTGCTGTCAGCAGCCAGATTCAAAACACAGTACGACCCGGCAAAGTTCAGCCCCATCACGATCCGCAGAGCCTCGAATGCTTAATCTCCGGAGAATCCTCAAGCCGTACACAGAGACCGGCGCTCTCAACGAACAGGTCAATCTTTACGGCTTCGTTGACGCGCACGCGTTCCTGACGAAATCCGGCAGTGTGGGCATCGTTCTTCAGGTTCACGGTGTAGATTACGAGTGCCTCGACGGCAGCGCGCTCGATACGCTCACCAAGCGCCTCGAATCTGCCTTTCGACTCTTCGACAGCAATTTCCGCCTCTACCAGTACCTCTTCAAGCGGAATCACGAAACGATCCCGCACAAGAGGTACGCGAACTCTATTGTCAACACAGCCATCGAGAACCGCATCCGCTACTTCGAGCAAAAGGCCGACAGTCTCTATTCGCTCCAGGTGTTTTACGTGGTCCTATTTGAAGGCTTCTTACAGAAGCAAGCCCTTTTGAAATCCATCGCTGCCTTTCCCAAGAGCCCCAAGAAATCACTCGAAGAAGTCCAGGCGGCTCTATCCTCGCGTAAACAGGTCGCTTTGCTTGATACCGATCTCTCGAAGGCCCTCGCGACGCTCCATCAGAAGGTGAAGAGTTTCATTTTGCAGGTAAGCGACTTTGTTCGAGTCGATCTACTTCCGAAGCAGGGAGCTTTTCGAGTTTTAAAGCGGACGCTCAATTTCGCGCCCCAGAAACTCCAGCTTGCCCGACTCAAGCATGACTCATTTCTTGACTACTACCTGTGCGAATCGCACCTCGAATGCCATCGCGGTCACCTCCGGCTCGATGATTACTACGTCAAGATTCTGACCCTCAAGGAGCCATCCGCGCAGAGCTTCCCGCTTATTTTCAAAAGCCTTCTCGAAGTCCAGGCCAACTTCCACATCGTCACCGAATGGCGGAAGGAAGATTCCGGCAAGACTCGCAAGGCGATCCAGTCGAAGCGCCGACACTTCCACAACACGAAGCGCTCGCTCATGAGCCATCTCAATGTCTCCGATGCTCCGCCGACAGACGTTCTTGTGGACGATTCCAAGGAAGCCCAGGTTCGCGAGCTAGGCGAAAGCATCAAGCAGCTTGAAATCGAGGGCAACTACTTTGGCCACTTTTCGTTGAGCGTTGTCATCTACGATCTCGATCCCGAGAAGGTCGAAACGGCTTGCGCCGAGTTCTACAAAGTCTTCAGCGTGCACAACGCGCAGCTTTATGAAGAAAAATACAACCTGCTTAACGCGTTCCTCGCAACAGTGCCGGGCGGCACCGCTTTCAATCTTCGGTCCATGTATCTGCTAAACACCAATTACGCGGATTATTCGTTTCTCTTCACCCTCCACTGTGGCGAGCCTGAGAACCGGCATCTCCGGCAGGAGTATCTCGCCGTACTCGAAACAAATCACAACACGCCGTACTTTCTGAACCTCCATCATCGCGACGTGGCGCACACGATGATTCTGGGCCGCACAGGATCAGGCAAGTCGTTCCTCTTGAACTTCCTCATCACTAATATGCAGAAGTACGACCCGTACACCTTCATTTTCGACTTGGGCGGCAGCTTCGAAAGCCTGACGCGGCTATTTGGTGGTACGTACGTCCGCGTCGGCGTCAATTCACCGGGCTTCAAGATCAACCCGTTTTCGGTGCCACCGACCAAGGAGAACCTGGATTTCCTAAGGCTGTTTCTCAAAGTGTTGATTCACGGTTCTTCGCCGCTGGAACTCACACCCGCCGAGGAGCGCGACCTCTATCAGCAGATCGAGAATCTGTACGAAATCGACCCAAGCCTTCGGACGCTCACTGTCCTGTCGAATACACTTGACCGGCGTCTCGCCGACCGCCTCGCCAAGTGGACCACAGAGGGGCAGTTCGATTTCGTCTTCGACAACGCGGAAGACACCATCACGTTCTCCCGATTCCAGTGTTTCGACTTTCAGGGGATGAACCAATACCCGGAAATGCTGGAGCCGCTGCTTTTTTACATTCTGCATCGCGCAAACGGCGTGATCCGCGACCCGAAGATCAGTCACGTCTTCAAGGCGTTCTTCATCGACGAAGCGTGGCTCTTTCTGAAGAACCCGGCCATTAAGAGCTACATCATTGAGGCGCTGAAGACATGGCGGAAGCAGAACGCCGCGATGATTCTCTCGACGCAATCGCTCGACGAGCTTCGCAAGTCGGAAATCCTCGACATCATCATCGAAAGCTGCCCGACGAAAATCTTCCTGGCCAACCCGGACATGGATCGGGATCTGTACCGCCGCCAGTTTAACCTTAACGAAAGCGAAATCGAGCTTATCTCGACGCTCCGGCCCAAGCAGCAACTCCTCATCAAGACGCCGGAACTCGCGAAAGTCGCGAATCTGGAAGTGGACGCCAAGAGCTATTGGCTCTACACGAACGACCCATTCGATAACCGCAAAAGGCGGGAAGCATTCGAGACCTATGGTTTTGAAAAGGGATTGGAAGTTTTGGCGGGGGACCAGCCATGAGGACGTGCTTGGCTCTGCTTTTCGCGCTCGCGCTTCTTGCTTCGCCGTTCTTCTTCGCCTACCTCGAAGCCGAGCGTCTGCTGCTCTGGCCGGAGGCTGTATACCGATGGTTTGACCCGTGGCTTCCGCTTGTGATGATCGTTTGTTCTTCGATTATCACGCTTGCGATTCCGTGGATTATCGGCCTGTTCGACGACGAACACTGTCGCGAGAGAACCAGTGGCTTGCGTTGACTAACTTGGAAGCAATGTCTACGATGCGGGGGAAGTCGGCGGCTAGGCTAGAGCGAACTATTTGGACTCGACATACATGACGCCAGGGGAGCAGGGAAACCGACCTACGGAAACAGAGCTAATCGCGTGGGCAATCCCGCTTATCGCGAACGGTTGCTACGTGTTGGACGAAAAGAAGGGAATAAGGAAGCTCACTGTCCAAGACGATGAGCCCGACTTGGACTTTATGGAGGGTGCTCTTCTTTTCAAGCGCCCGGCTCACCAAATCGCGGCGCTAAAGGAAGCTAAGGAACGGTGTACGGCGGAGAGTATTCTACAGTGCTGCGTGGCATACCTCGGGCCGGTCTTGGGTCCCCACATTGCGCAACAGATCGAATTACCTGAGTACTGGCGCTTGGTTGTGGGTGTGTTTGGGCAAGAAAGAGCGCTGTTGCGTTCGATTCAGAAAGTCTTTGTTGGAGAACGCGAACGGCTTAGCTCTGAAATGATGGAAGCTGTTGAATCTGGTGCGTTGCCAGAGGCTACAGAAGCAGCGCTCGTTGCCACTTACGCCCAAGAGGTAGCTGAACTTTTTCCTCAGCTTATCGAGCGAGCTACGACCCTGGCGATTTTGCCCGCGACCTCAAAGCCTCCCAAGCAGGTTCAACACTACCTTGCAGAAGCGACAAAATGCTTCATCTATGGCCGTTTCATTTCTTCCTTGGTTATGTGCCGGGGCGCGTTAGAGGAAGGGATTCGCGATCTCTTGGATAGGCTTGTGCTACAGGAGGAGTTCCAACGCTTTCCGTCAAAGCCACGAGAAGGGGAACTGTCGCGTATGATTCGTTTTTGCGATACGCGACCGATTGCCGGCGTATCGTGGGGCGATGCCGATCAGGTTCGCCGACAAGCCAACGATGCGGCCCACGGGAGCCCTCCCGACCCGGCGAAGTGCAGAAGCCTCTTCGAGGACACACGTTCTGTATTGCTGCAAATTTACAGCCTGATACCCGAGGTCGCCAGCCGGTAATCACAACAACCAAGCGGCGTCGCAACTGCTTCGTAGCGTCTTTTCAACAGCACTGAAATAAATCACGGGAACAAGTCCAGAACGACTACCTGTTGTCAAATCTCATTTCTTAAAGAGGAGCAGGAGTATGACAAACACGTCCTTGTATTCGAGGCGTCGCATCTTCGGAGTTCTGTTTGCAAGTGCATTAAGTATCTTGACCCTTTGCGTGACACCAACTCGTGCCGCGACCGACACGGCGCGTGTTGTGAAGTACGCGCAGAATGACATCGTTCCAGTAAAGGCGAAACTGCGCTTCTCGACACTCATCATCCTGCCCGAGAAAGAAGAGATTCTCGACTTCACCACCGGCGACCGAGAATTTTGGATTATCAATGGCGCTCACAATCTCTGCTACATCCATCCCGCCCAGGCCGGCATTCGCAGCAACCTGAATCTCATCACCGCCAGCGGCCATGTCTATTCATTCTTGCTGACCGAGATCAGCGGCGACCCCAACGCCGAGCCGGACCTGAAAATATTCATCGAGCCGAAGGAGCAATCCGGTATCGGCGGGACTGCTTTCGCGCAGGGTTATGTTTCAGTGAGCGAAGCGGAAGCGTACAAGCACGAGATGCAGACAATCCGCGACCAGGCTAACGCGCAGGTTCAGGCAGCCCAGGCCAGCGCCCAACAGCAGATTCAGAAATTCCGATCCGAGTACGCGACGAAGCTCCAGTTCGATTATCGGTTCGAAGCCAAAGGCACGGGCCAGCCGTTCCTCGTTTCCGCAATCTTCCACGACGACCGCTTCACGTACATCAAATGCGCCGCCTCGGAGAAGCCAGCCATTTACGAACTCAAAGACGGCAAGCCCAACCTCATCAACTTCGATTTGGTGAACGGCACCTACGTCGTTCCAAAGATCGTGGACAGCGGCTATCTCGCCATCGGGAAGAAGAAGCTCGCCTTTTCGCGGCAGCAGTAGTGCCACTCTGCCAGGACCCAACTCCTGCCTGAGAGAGGAAGCAGAACATGACTGAACAGAACAAGCTCTCTGCGGATTCGCCAGTGGGATCGACAGCCGCTCAGCCGATTCAGGACAAAGCACCGAAGCCGCCCGGCCTCATGCCGAAAAACATCCAGGCATGGGTCATGCTCGGCCTCGCTGTATTGATGGTGATCATCATGTGGCTCACGGGCGGGAAGAAGGGCAAAACCTCGCCCAAGCCAGGGACATCAACCGCAACGACTCCCGCTCCGCTCGAAGTGAACCAGGCGAAGATTGCCGACCTTCAAAACCGGATTCTGGAATTGCAGCGCGAGCAACAGGCTGCGATAAACCAGCAAGACAAGTTTTTCGGCGCGCTCCAAGGCGATAGCCAGACCGCCTCGCCCGCTCAGGTCACAAATCCGCAGCCGGGAGCACCCGAGCCGGAGGACCCAATTCAGGTGGAACGCAAGAAGCGAGCGTATCTGTCGCTCTTTTCCTCAAACGTGGCCTTGAGCTACCGGAAAGACCTGCGGCAGCCCGACCCGGCTCTCACCAACAATCCGTCCGCCTTACAAAATCAACCTGGACAGCAGCCCACATTTGACCAACAACTCTCGCAAATCCTCCAGACGTTGCCGCCTCCAGTGGCACCCGCCCCACAAGTCTCCGGCATCGGACGCCAAGCAGGAACAACCACAGCCGAAGAAACGCAGCAAAGAGCCTCTGAGAGTACCTCGAAGCAACCACCGCCGAACCCATCAGCACTCAACGCTGCCGAGGGCAAGAACTACGTCATCTTTGAGGGAACCATCCTCGAAACCGTGCTCCTCAACCGACTCAACGGTGACTTCACAGGCCCGGTTGAGTGCCTTGTCACCAACGACATCTACTCCCACGACCGGCAGCACGTCCTTATTCCGTCCGGCACGAAGGTTCTGGGAGAAGCAAAGCGCGTGGAAGCTTTCGGCCAAACTCGTCTTGCCGTCGTATTCCACCGCCTCATCATGCCGGACGGCTATTCCGTCAGCCTTGACCAGTTCAAGGGCATGAACCAAATCGGAGACACGGGTCTCCGCGATCAGGTCAACAACCACTATTTCAAAATCTTTGGTGCTTCGCTCGCTGTAGGAGCTATCGGCGGTATCGCGGCGGCGGGCGGGGGCGGACTGCTTAGTGCGTCCGGCACGCAAACCATTCAGCAAGGGGTCGGCGAAAGTCTCGGCCAGACCTCGCAACGCATTCTCGACAAATTCCTAAACATTCTCCCCACCATCACGATTCGCGAGGGCCACCGGGTGAAGATTTACCTCTCCGGTGACCTCGCAATACCCGATTACGCCAACCACAAAATGCCGTCCGATTTGTGACCTTCGGCGGCACCTCTCAAATTCACAGCTTCACGAAGGGAGAAAAAACCGATGAAGAAAAGAGTCCTCGTAGTCTTGCTCGTTCTTGGCTTGTGCGTTGGCACCGCCTCCGCACAATTCGGTTTCGGCGGAATCGTTTATGACCCGACGAACTACGCGAATGCGGTATTGCGCTACCGCCAGCTTGTACAACAGCTTATTCAACTCCAGCAGACGTACCGGCAGATCGTGAACCAGTACAACCTTGCCCTGCGGATGGCGCAAAACCTCCAGAACATGCCGGCCCGTTACCGCGCCCAATTCTCGCAGTGGCGCAACGTTGTCGCGCCGAACACCTACGGCAACACGGGGAGCTGGGTCAGCGGCATGAACACCGGCATCCCCGGTGTTGTGAATGCCGGCTATCAACTCGCGACAACTCCGCTTCTCCAGTACAACGGCCAGTTCCTCGCCGGCATGACGCCCGACGAACAGAACCGCGTCAAATCTCAGTACGCCTCCGTCGAGCTCTCGGATGGCGCGAACGTCACTTCAATGGCCACCATCGGCGTGATCCGCGAGAACGCGCGGATGATTCAGAATCAGATCAACAACCTCGAACAGGACTCGCTTTCGGGCGACCCCAACCTCAATACCGAAGTTTCGGTTCTCAACAAAATCAACGCCACGAACGTGCTGACCCTTCGCACGCTTCAGGACTCGAACAAACTGTTGCTGTCCTTGCTCGAACAGAATGTCATCGCCGCAAAGCAGCAGCGAGAAGCCACCGCGAATTCCATCAACGCCGATATCACCCGACAGGCAACCCTGGCCGGAAATCTGGCCCAGGTCACCGGCACACTGAACAATTCGCTCCAAAACTTCCGCATGCCGTAGCCGGAGCCAAGTCCATTCCCATCGTGTCGAAGGAGCAGCCCGATGCAGACTGACTTTCTGCAGTTCATCTATCAGGCGATCAACAACATGCTGACGCAGAATCTCGGCTTCTTCGACGCGATGGGCCAAAACCTCTTCCGCATGTTCGCCACGATCCTTGTCGTTTGGTACGGCGTGAAGATGGCGCTCTCCGCCGCGAGCGGCCATCACGTTCTTCACTTCGAAAAGCTCGCGAGCCTCGTTCTCGTAATCAGCTTCGGTTTTGGCATGATCAATTACTACGACCGCCCGATCCCAGGCGTCGGCTCAAGCTTCCATAATCTAATCACCGACGAATCGCAGTTCCTCGCCAACCGCATCACGCAAAACCAATTGCAGACCGTAATTGACGGCGTGAGCGACTTCGAGGCGCGGCTCAACTCGCCGACCTTCGGTGACATTCTCGGAACCGCGGTCTACGTCATCATCATTATTCTGCTTGCGGCAGCGCAGGCCGTGACCATTGTGGTTGTCGCATTCGGGTTCATCGCCACGGCGGTTTGCGTCCTGGTCGGGCCGATCTTTATCCCATTCTTCATTGTCCCTGAGATGGAGTGGCTTTTCTGGGGATGGTTCAAAGCATTCATCCAGTACGCCTTTTATCAGGTCATCGCGGCGGCAGTCGTCTACATCATCGCTAACCTGCTTGTGGGGACGCTTCGCCTGCCGCCCGCCGGGACGCTTTCCACCGTGCAGCTCATGGCCTGGTTTCCGGTGCTAATCATCACGTTCCTCGCGGCCATCTATGCACTTCTGAAAATCCCGACCCTCACCAACCACATTTTCAGCGGCGCTTCCGGTGGCTCATCGGGCGCGCTGCTTGGATTCCTCGCCGCCCGTCTGAAGGCGTAGGACTGGCGCAGCCAATCATCACGGCAATTGGGAGCAAATCAGCTATGGAAAACGACGTGAGTTTCCGCGACGCAAAGCGGCTCTACTTGGAGCAGTACGGAGACCCTATGGTGACGAACACATATCTCAAGATTGCCCTGGTCTTGCTTGCGCTCGTTGCCGTGGCTCTCGGACTCATTGATCTGCGGACGATCCGCACTTTCCAAAACTTCCGGCCTCTCGTAATTCGCATTGACCAGTTGGGCCGGGCGGAAGCACTCGCTTACAGCAACTTCGAGTACAAGCCTCAGGACGTTGAGGCGAAATACTTCCTGTCGCAGTTCTGCCAACTCTATTACCGGCGAAATCGCTACACGATCAACGACGACTTCTCCAAATCGCTGTACTTCCTCGACGGAAAACTGGCGGGCGATATTATCGACGCCTACAAAAAGAATGATGTCATCAAGAGCTTCCTGACTGACTCCTCGAAACCGGAGATCGATATCGAGGTAAAGAACGTCGCCCTAGAAGGGATGCAGAATCCGCCGTACAAGGCTCGCGTGGACTTCTACATGGTGTACTACTCAGCAGCCGATCACAGCGAACTAAAGCGCACGCTCTATACCGCCAATTTCGTTTTCGTGTTCAAGACGAATGTTCCGAACGAACTCATCCCCATCAATCCCCTCGGCCTGGCTATCACGTATTTCCGCGAAGACGAGGCGTTCAACTAGGTACTGACGAGGCGGCGATGCTCGCTTACGCTGCGAGCTCTTTCCCGTCAGCAAGACACACAACTGTTACGCTCGCTAAGCGTTGAAGATATTTGTTCTGAATCACTTCGAACGCGCGGGGCTCCGTAAGGAATAGGTACTTGTGATCTGCCACTGTGTTCGCCAGTTTTGCAAAGTCTTTCAGAAAAGCGTCTCGCTGCGCCGCTCCAAAATCCGTTGGATTGTATGGGTCCACGGTCTTGATCTCCGCAATGATCCGCTGCCCGTTTTCACTAACGACATTCACGTCTAGTCCGCTTGCCCCTTGCCGTTTTGCGCAAGCGTCGAATTCGAGACCCGGAAACCGATTCATCAGGTACCGTTTCGCAAGCAGCGTGGCGATAGTGCTCACATCATTGTTGAAGTTCCCCAAAATGCTCCGGGTTACGTTCAGAAAGTGGTACCAGCCTTCCAGACGTGACGTGTCAGCAGGCAATTCGTACTTCCCAAGAAACATTCGAAGTTCAGCGATCTTCTTAGCGATGTCGCTGAGCGCCTTTTCCTCGGCTGGGGTGAAGTTCATCTTTGCGTGTAAAGCACAGCAAAATTCTAACACTGCGGCACGGGGGTGCGGGACTTGCGGCCCGCAAAGAACGTAGAGGCTTTTCAAATGATAGCAAACGCGCTTCTCATCACCATTGCTGTGATGCTCGGCATGGGGTTCACTCTTATGAGCGAACTCAAGTTCTTCATCCCTTTCAAGGTTGTCATCTGGCGAGCGTATTCGGCATACATCCTTTCCTACTGTGGTCTCCTGTTCGCGAATGTATTCGCAGCGGCCTTCGCCCTGAACCGCAAGTTCTTCCTCAAAGACACGGGCCGCAAGCTGGCCCATCTCGACAAGCAATTCAACGTAGGTGACAGCGATGTGCCAGTGGAAGTTTCTCACGAGGAATGAGCTTTCGTGTCACGACGATACGAACAGAATGAACTTGAACGAACCTCGCAGTCGGCGCGGCAGCGGTCCGATAGCACAGAGCGGCAGCCTGAATCCGAACCTCAGGATAACCGTGGCCGCGGCACCGGCTCAGCAGCGGTCGAACACCAGCGAGATCAGCGAACCGTAAGCCCAGCTCAGGAGCGATCACCTGAACCCCGGACACCCTACCGGGATCGCCACTGGACGTATTCGTTGCGAGCCTCTGAAATCCAGGCGCTGCGCGAGCTTGGAACGTTCCGCGCCGTCGATTCCGAATCACTCGCTGAAATTGGGTACGCGGGCGACAGAGATCGCATGGAACAGGATTTACGTAATCTCATCCGGCAATCCCTCGCCACACGCCAACCCATTGAAGGCCCCGAGCAAAAGCGCATGCACGTGCTCACGCTAACGAAGGCCGGCCAGCGTTTTCTCCGCAAGCAAGGTTTGATGCCGAAAGACCGGCCCATCTACCACGGCTTCGTGAAACCGAAGGAAGCGCGTCACGATGCCACTCTTTACCGGCTTTACCAAAAAGCCGCTCGCCAAATCGAACGCGACGGCGGGAAGGTCGGGAAGGTCGCCCTCGATTATGAACTGAAGAAGCGCATCAACAAGGAACTCGCGCGGCTAGGCCCGGACCGGCACAGCCCGGATAAGAAACTCGAAATCGCCCAGGCCAATGGCGTGCGGGTTGTCAACGGCAGAGTTGTCATACCCGACCTCCAAATCGAATACGAGAGTGCAGAAGGGCAACTAACGCGAGTCAATCTGGAGCTCGCCACCAAGAACTACAGGAGCAGTCACCTTCAGGCCAAGGCCCAGGCTGGATTCACGCTCTATGCGCCAAGCCAGGATTCCGACCGTTTGCGTCGGGTTTTGAACGACCGGGAAATCACAGCGGAGATCCTCAGCCTATGAACATCAAAGACAGCTACCTCGACGCGGTAAAACAACTCGGCTACACCGAAACGGAAGCCCGCTTCCTCTATATTGTGGGCACACACTCCGGCTACTTCACTTCGCGCCAGTATTTGGACTTTGCCGACGTGAAGCGCGGATACCGTTCCGATGCGCTCACTCGGAAGGTCCTCACCAAGAAGCACGCCTCGCCCGCAATTCACAGCAAGAATGCGCGCATTTACCACCTGTTTTCGCGGAGGGTTTATTCCGCCATCGGCAAGGAGAACATTCGCAACCGCCGCGACCACGAATTTCAGTTCATCAAAACGCGCCTTTTAGCACTGGACTTCATCCTAGCCAACCAGCGAAACGATTATTTCGAGACCGAAGACGACAAGGTTCGCTATTTCTGCGACGCACTGAGCGTCGCGAAGCACGTTCTCCCCGCCAAGCTCTATTTGGGCACGAGGAACCCTTCGATTACGTCGCGCTATTTTGTGGATAAGTTCCCGATGTTTCTGCCCTCGATCCCAGGCTCGCCCGCCGTCACGTTCACGTACATCGCGCCCGAGGCCGAAAACCTGGTTGCATTCGTGACCCACCCTGCAAACCTATTTGCCCTTGTTTCGGACCCTCAGGCAATTCAATTTGGTCTTCATCTCCCCCTGTGAACCTTTGTTCCCTAAAGCACGCGCGATTTTCTTCTCCCTCGTGAAAGGCCCGCTGGAAACGCCTCCGGCAGCGGAAATCGCGCGCTATTTCCGCGTGCGGAAGCTTTGGGAATCGAAGCAGTTCGCAGCCCTGAAAATGGAAGACATCGAATTTCTAAATGAAGCCACGCGCCGCTTTGCTTCCGAGCGCGTTCAGGGGGTTTACAAGACTTGGGCCAAGGGTGAGCTCTCCGATTCCAAGCTCGCCTCATTGTTTCCCGGCTCGAACGGTGAGCGGCGAATAGGTTTCGCAACCTGTCTCATGAAGCAGCAGCGGTTTCTTCCCGCCGCAATCGCAGCTTAGGCAGAACACTGAAACACACGCAGTGTTCTGGCCGATTCATATTGCTCGCGTTCTACGGCCCGCTCGCGTAACTGCCAGAGTCCGAAGAGCATACAAGCCCTAACCCGTGAAAAAAGACCGCGGACAAAACACGCAGCTTGGGCGGTAGCGACCCCGGGTTTTGGTCGGTTTTACCGCCCAAAACGATCTCCGGGGTCGCTACCGCCCAATGGCACACAGCCCGTGCCAGATGTTTTGTCCGCGGTCGAGAGAATTGCGAAATCAGCGAAAGGAGAAATATCGTGTCCTTCATAAAGAAGCCACCCCAGACCATCACCCGCCAATTCCAGTTGGAAGAGCCGCTTGCTCAAACCCTCGACAGTTACGCCAGATTCATTGGCAGCACGCCCGATCATGTCGTGGCCTCTGCCCTTCGATTTGTCTTCTGGAAAGACAAGGAGTTTGACCGCCTCCAGAAGGAGCAGAAAAAAGCCCGCAAAGCAGGGCAGCCCGCCGAGGTGAAAAGGCCGTGATTCAGCGGCTCATTAATTCGAAGAACTTTGTCGCCTTCGTTCTCACAGCGGGCACGGGAATGGCCCTCTACTTCTACATGCCATTTCCCGAGGAGAATCCCTTCCTCCAACTCATGGCGATCCGCGCACCGTTTGTCTTTCAGGGCGTCAAGTGGTCCTACAACCTCTTTCTTTTCTCGACGCCCTTCATCGTTTATTCGGTCCTTCTTTCCGGCCTCTACATTTTCGCGTTGAAGGCTCATAGAAAGATCACCGCAGGACGCCTGCCCCGATACCACGATCCACGCCAGCGGCAGGACCTGTTTCTCGTTGTTGGCGAGATTCACAACCCGCGTAAGCCCGTGCCCTCGGAAACACCGCGCTGGCTCATCATCCCGCAGCGCGGGCTTTTCACCGGCATTGCCATTATTGGCGCGGTCGGCACCGGCAAGACGAGTTGCTGCATGTATCCGTTTGTGGAGCAGCTTGTCGCGTACAAGGCTTCAGATGCCGAGAAAAAGGTCGGCGGCCTCGTTCTCGAAGTGAAGGGCGATTTCTGCCATCAAGTAAAGGAGATTCTGACCCGTCACGGCCGGGCAGAGGACTACATCGAAATCAGCCTCGATTCCGAGTACCGCTACAACCCCTTGCACAACGACCTGGACGCTTATGCGCTGGCCTACAGCATCGCTTCGCTCTTAAACAACCTCTTCGGCAAGGGCAAGGAACCTTTCTGGCAGCAGGCGTATACGAACCTTGTGAAGTTCATCATTCTGCTTCACAAGATCACCTACGACTACGTGACCCTCTTCGATGTCTATCAATGCGCTATTTCGCCTGACAAGCTGGAGAAAACGATCCACGAGGCGGAGCAGAAGATTGGCGGTCGCCGCTATGTCCTCGTTTCATCCGAGGCTTACCTCACCCACGTTAGCGAGCTCGCGCCGTTCAGATTCACTCTGGGCATCGCCGACTCGGGAATGTACCGTGCTGATGACTCCGAGCGCCTCCGCGTTTTTCTCCACAACAAGGGCGTCGAATTCGAGGCGCTGACGGAGTCTTCTCCCGACGACCCTGATTCGTTCAAACGGGAACAGCTTGAGGCAGTGAAAAGATGGTTTTACGACGACTGGCGCAGGATCGAGCCAAAGCTCAGGACCTCTATTGTCGAAGGCATCTCCGTTTTCCTCTCGCTTTTTGACGACAACCCGCGCGTGAAGCGCACCTTCTGTCCGCCCGCAAAATGCTATGACACCGTTGCCAACGCGGACGGCAAACTTGGCAAGCCGCTTCCCTCATTCCGCTGGCTCATCGAAAACGGCAAGGTATGCGCTCTGAATTTTCCCATCGGACTGAATCCAGGCTTGGCGCGCGCCCTGGGCGTGATGATGAAGCTAGACTTTCAGCGGGCCGTGCTCAATCGCGTGCCGGATATGGCTCGCAATCCGAACAAACACTTCCGCGAGGTTTTCTTCGTCTGCGACGAGTATCAGAACTTCGCCACTGTCGGCGAGAACGAGCCCACTGGTGACGAGAAGTTTTTCAGCCTCTCCCGGCAGCCCAAGTGCATTCCCATTGTCGCGACGCAAAGCATTAGTTCCCTCAAGTCCGTCTTGCCGGGCGAGACTTGGCGCACGCTGTTGCAGACCTTCCGCACCAAAGTTGTCCTCGCGCTCTCCGATGACTTCTCGGCACGGACTGCAAGCGAGATCTGCGGACGGGAGGACAAGCTCAAGGTCAGCTACAACATCTCCGAGAGCGGGCACGACGCCAGGGTGAGCTTGCTCACCGGAAAAGCCATCGCGCACCGCGCCAATGTGACCGCCTCTAAAAGCTACAACACGCAGACGGACTTTCGCTTCGACATGAAGACCTTCATGGAACTGAAAAACGCGCAGTCCATCACTATCGCCTACGACGGCCTCAACCCGATGCCGCCGATGTTCTGCTATCTCAAGCCGTACTACAACGATGTGAACAAGTCCTATTTTCGCCAGATTGCGGAAGGTGCAGTGTGACGCTCGGCTTCGAAACAATTCTGCCATTCCTGCGACCTATTGAGCACCTGATTCGCGATGACTCTGTTAGCGAAATTATGGTCAACGGATCGAACCACGTCTTCATTGAGCGGGCAGGTGTGCTTGAGGAGATCCCCGATCTGACCCTGAGCGAAAAATCTTTGATGGTCGCCGTTAAGAACATTGCCCGGCGTCTGGGAAATGACATCTCCGAAGCCAAACCCATTCTTGATTCAAGACTCCCGGACGGCAGCCGCGTAGCCGCCGTGATTCCCCCGTGCAGCATCCACGGCGTGACTCTGACGATCCGCAAGTTCAATAGCTGCCAATTCACGGTCGAAGACCTTGTTCGCATGGGCACTTTGAACTCGGAGCTTTCAGCCCGACTGCAAGGGTACGTCCAGAATCGCCAGAACATCCTCATCAGCGGCGGGACCGGATGCGGCAAAACGACCTTGTTAAATGCACTTGGAAAATTCATTGCCGACGAGGACCGTATTCTCCTCATCGAGGACACGTCCGAAATCCAGTTGGAGAAGCCCAATCTCGTTCGCTTCGAGGCGCGCCAGGCGCAGCCCGACATGCCTCCCGTCACGATCCGCGATTTGCTGAAGGCGTCCTTACGCCACCGCCCCGACCGCATCATCCTTGGGGAGATTCGCGGCGGCGAGGCGTTCGATCTTCTCCAATTGCTCAACACCGGCCATTCGGGAACGCTTTCGACCGTTCATGCCAGTTCCGCTGCCCAGGCTCTTGCGCGTTTCACAAGCTGCGTTCTCCAGAGCGGAATCGAACTCCCATACCGCGCCATCAAGAGCAACATTGCCGATTCGTTGAATGTCCTCATTCAACTTGAGCGCCGGCCAGGGAAGCGATTCGTTTCCGACGTTCTCGCAATTCGCGGCTACAACTCCGAAAACGACCGTTACGACCTTTCCCCGATTTTCACGGCGCGCTGTTGATCAACAACTTCAGTCCTGTGGCCACTGGTTCTTTCGGATGTGTCCTTCCTGAACATCAGGGGCTGTGTTGAACCATTCGCTGACGAACTTCCGCATCTTTGTTTCTTGCTCAGTCGCAATTTGTTCCGCGCTCGGGTCATAGTCACTGAGGTCGCTTACCAGATGTGCGATTTCTCCGTGCGCGATCTTGTTTCGAATCTCTACAAAAGCAATTGGCTTCTGGCTATCAAGATCGTCGCCTTGCGAAAGGAGAGCATTCGACGGCAACCCATTGTCGCGCGCAATTCGCAACGTCCGATTGTTCAGGTATGCCCACCCATCCGGGCTCTTGAAATTGGGGAGCCTTCTAAGACGGCGATCGCGGTTGAGGATAATTTCGACAGCCGTCGAGGCCATTGCGATACATGCCAAGAAACGCCTCTGGTCAAAGCAATGCGTAGCTTCTCTTGTGTATGAAAAGACATCCATCGGATACCTGTCGGGACAGTGCCGAAACAGCCCCCGATTACTACTCATCCAGGGCCTTTTGTCGTCGGGAGAACTCATGATCGCTTTCCTTTTGGCCTTCGGGCTATGTTCATTGAACCCGTCCGCATTAATCGCAGCGCAAGTTTAGCTTTTTTCCCCATGGCGATTGTATGTCGCACTTCCTTTCAGCGTCAGAGTACATCCTCGACAATTTCAAGCCCTCTGACCGAGTGGCTGTGCTGCTTCGGAACCGGGCTACCGAGGAAGTCATCCAGCGCATTGCGTCAGCAGAAAAGATCGCAGCCCCCGATTTTCAACAGTGGCTCAGCGAAAGGAATCAAGCGGGATTCGACATCTACATCGGCATGAACGCGCTCAAAGACGGAGCGTACAGCCGAACGAAGCGCGACATAAGCGAAATCAGGCACGTCTATCTTGACCTGGACTACCACGGCCCCGAGGCTCTCAAGACGATCCAGAATTCCCAAGAAGTCCCAAAGCCAAATTTCGTCTTCGACACGTCGCCGGGCAAACATCAGGTTGTATGGAAAGTCGAAGGCGCTACGCCTCAAGAAGCCGAAGACCTACAGCAGCAAATGGCCCACGAGTTCGGAGCGGACATCGCCGCAATCGACGCGTCTCGCGTCCTCCGGCTCCCCGGATTCGCAAACAGAAAGTACAACGCGGAATGCCTTGTCCGGGTGACGAAACACTCCGACAAGACATACAACCTTTGGGACTTCAAGGTCGCGTCCGGTCCGGCGAAAGGTGACCCTTCACCGGAGCAAAGACCACTCCGCGTAGGTGGTACACGTGAAACGCTCACTCAATCCGAGCGCGATTGGGCCTACGCGAAGCGTGCCCTAGCACGGGGCGATGACCCCGAAGAAATCATCCGGCGCATTGCCGACTATCGCGCTGACGAAAAACACGACCCCGATTACTACGCTCGCCTGACGGTGAGCAAAGCTCAATCGGCTCTGCAAGCCGAGAAGGGCCAGAGCCCTGTTTTCGAAGACAGCAGCGCCCCACACATCGGCTCTCAAGAGACAAAGCTGGAGCACTGAGCTTCAAGAAGATCCTCATCCAATCGAGAAATTCCCTGGAGGCACCATGGCAACTCCAATCCAACTCGTCATTTCAAAACGCGGCGACGAAGGCTGTCCTGCCAGTCGCGACTCATCGACCGACGCCCAGGAACCTACGCCGAGCACAGCGGTGCTGACGTGCATCCTTGTTTTCGCGAAGGACTCGGAACCGATCCTCGCGATTCTCAAGAAACTCACAGGGGATTCGCCCGACGCGGAACGACTGAGTGCAACATTGATTCGCAAGATCGAGACGCCGCTCGAACCCACCGACCCGTGGCTACACCACAACGAAGCCGCCGAATATCTCGGCATCTCCAAAAGCACACTCTACCGCTATGCGGAGCACGGCCATATCGAGTCCCGGAAGCTCGGGAATCGTCTGGAATACCGCCGCTCCGCTCTAGATCAATTCAAAGATGAGAAGGTTCGGCCTGCGCACTGAACTTCGCACCGGCGCGGTATAATCGCGCCGGCGCCTGTCTCCGGCAATTGAGAGGAGCGCCAGTGGGACTCTATCGGAGATGTGGTTCGCGCTTTTGGTGGATGAGTTACACCATGAACGACGAGCGGTACTTCGAGTCAACCAAAACAACCAGCAAGGAACTCGCTAACAAGATTTGGAAGCGAAGGGAAGGCGAGATTGCCTTGGGGTTGTTTAAGGTGGGCTGGCCGGGCGAGCGGATGACATTCGCGCAGTTGTGCGAAGAGTTCGAACGCTCTCACTTTGCCGGGCTATCCGAGGCTACCGTTCGCGGTCATCGCGCGTATCTCAAACACCTGAAAGCGTTCTTCGGTGACCGCCACCTGCACAAAATCACGACCCGGCTGGTCGAGGACTATCGTGATTACCGCAGACAGCAGCCATCGAAGCTCAATCCAAAACAAACGCTGAAAGGAGCGACGGTCAACCGGGAACTCGAATGTCTGAAGTGCGTTTTGGATTTGGCCGTGCAACGGGAATACGTTCCTGAGAACCCTGCTGCAAAGGTCAAGCACTTCAACGAGCTTCGGGAACGTCCCGTTCGCAGGATGCTTACGCTTGAAGAGGAGCAGCGGATTCTTGACGCTGCGCCGCCTTATCTTCGAGTGGCGATCATTCTTTTGTCGCAAACGGGAGGTCGCACCTACAGCGAAGGGTTGTCACTGCGTTGGGACCAGGTGGATTTCGATGGAAAAGTCATCCGCCTGGACAACAACGTGAAAACCCCCGGCTCAGTCGAACCCGTGCCTCTTTCCGAATACGCCTGTGATGTCTTAAAGGCGTGGAAGAAGGAGCAAGGCTCGACAAGCCCGTATATCTTCCCAAGCCCGAAGTATCCTGATCGCCCCATCCTGAGCGTTAAAACCGCTTGGACCTCCACGCTCGTGCGAGCAGGCGTGCCGCATTTTCCGATTTACACCTTGCGGCATGTCTTCTGTACCCGCTTGAGTGAGGTCGCGCCGGATGCTGTTGTGCAGCGGGCCATGCGGCACACCAGCCCGGAAACCAAGCGCCGCTACCAACTCGGGATGGCGGAACAGGTACGCCAGGCCGTTGAGAAGGTGAACCAGCGTTTGTACGGGAAAAGCACCGCGTTACATTTTCGTGACAGTCAGCCGGTCGTGAGCGAGGAGCTCGCGACAGCGGCTTCTAACTAACTCACGGGAAAGGAGAAGTTGGCTCCCCGGGTCAGACTCGAACTGACAACCCTTCGGTTAACAGCCGAATGCTCTACCATTGAGCTACCGGGGAACCGTTAAGCGGCTTTATTTTCAGCGTTTTGATTTTACAACATCACGCAGATTCGCGCCATGACCTTTCGGCTGGCCAGCCAAAACTTTACCGTCGCGCAACCACCATCCCATCATAGACATGCAGCCATTTCTTGAGGAGCCCAAATTGCGGTTTTCGGTCCAAGATCACAACTTTGTTGTCGAAGTTGAAGGAAGTTTCGGTTCCCGCACAAGCTTGAAATGAGCTGACGCAAAATCATTGACTCCTTGGCTCGATTACGGGGTACCCAAGTCTGCCAGGGGAGCATTCGGTCCGACCGAATGCTCCCTTTGCACTGTGCGGAGCCAAAGCTCCCCAAGTATCTCGTTGGTCGGATCCCGCTCTCGCATCACGCTTTTTCGATTATCCAAAGCGGCGGGAACGTGCCCAGTAGACAGGCCAAGGCACGCGCAAATTCCGGCAGATCAAAATGTCGGGATGATCGCGCGACTCCTCGTTCTCCACGCCAAAGGCATTGGTGTTTCTTGCAGCCACCGTGCAGTCATCAAAGAGCTTTCTGCCTTCATCCAAATCGAAGCCTACTAAGATCACCGTTCGCGGCAGCCGCGGGTCGTATCCGCGATACCAGAACGAGTTGGTAAGGCACATGGCGTGAGGCAGGCCCAGGGCGGGACCATACAAGTTCACGGCGCCTCCTTCTCCGTAGTTTCCTGTGAGAATTCCAGTGTTCTGCCGCTCTTCGGGAGGCAACGATGCGTAGACACGCGCAACAGTCTGCGCTAGGTCCGGCCAGCCAATCTCTTCGCGGAACTGATCGTGCATCTTGCTGGTGATCTTCCAGAGTCCTGAGCCCATCGGGGCGACCGGCATAACCAGCAGCGCAAAAGCGACCCCTCCCACAACAATTGCCGTCCACTGCACGCCGTAGGCGAAGCGCGACCGAGAAGCACGCGTACGAGCAAGCAGATTTCCAAACAGGACGCTTCCGCCTGCCACCAACATCGGGTAAAGCGGAGCCGTGTAATAAGAACGTGCGCCAGCCACAGCAAATAGCGACAAGGTGACGATGAAAGTCCATCCGAGCAACCTGTACCGTCGGCCCTCCTCCCGAGTGATGTAGAACCGCAGCCCCAGGAGAGTCAGAGGCGCAGTCGCAAGATTTACGCAAACCCAAAGCTGCCCGGGAAAGAATCCCTTGTACCGGCCTTGCCGCAGATCGCGGGCATGCAAATGAGACAAAAAGTCCAGAGAGATGAAGTGATGCTGCATCTGCCAAATGAGATTGGGCAAAAAAACCAATATAGAGAGCGCGACGCCGGCCCATAGCCAGCGGCTGCGCAAGAAGCGCCGCGCGTCAGTGAGAAGCACTGCGCCAGCAAGACCGAGTGCGAGAAAGCCCATCGTGTAACGCGTCTCCATACCGATTCCTAGAGCGACGCCAACTGGCAGCCACCAGCGCGAATCATCAGAGTTCAACAGCCGAACGAGAAGATAAGTGACCGTGACTCCCCACAAATAGTCGAAGGAGACATATTGAAACACTGCCCCTTGGATGAGAGAAACCGGGGCGATTCCTGCGCTTACTGCTGCGAGCAGTTGAACGTGGCGGTTTGCACCGAGTTCCTTGGCAATCGACCCGGCCAGCACCATGATCAGACTTACAGCGGCCGCGGACAGGACGCGAAAACCAACAAGCGAAGTACCGAACAGAATTAGCTCCAGACGGCCCAATAGGGGAGTAATGGGTGGGTAGGCAACAAAGCCCCAGTCCAAATGGCGCGCATCATCGAGAGTTTGCAGTTCATCGCGGTGAAATCCGTATCGTCCATTCGTCGCAACATGAATCGTGAAACGCAACGCTGCAATAGAAACCAGCACACCAAAGTCCGAGCGAAAAAAATCTACGATTCGTTTCCCCATTAGATCAGAATCCTTTCACAGTCTTGAGCGTCCAAAGTGTTGGGAAGAACACAAAGCGAGAAGAACACGCTGACCCAGTTGCGTTCGCAATGGGATGCAAAGCTCAGAGAGGCAGGGCAACACAGTGCGCGGATCTTCGCTGTCGCAATCACGTCTGGGGTATCGGCTGCCGGACATTTTTCTTTGTTGTTAGTTAGATTCGTTGCAAGGGGTTTCGGAGCATGCTGGGTGGCATTAAGGGAAACGCTTCGCTGCCCAAGTGGCGATGCTCGGGGAAATATACCATGTACTGTCTTTCGGTAGAAGCGAGCGGTCGTCGTTCGGCTGTGGCCGTTACGGAACGCAAGGCAAGTGGACGCAGAGTCTTGCGATTTGCGAACGAAGAAGGGTAACCTCCGCCTTGGCTCGCCTTCTTGCCTACTGAGCAAGTCCGACTCGCCGGACAAGAAGGTCGAAACGCGGATCCGACCGAACGGGATCTAGTGCCGGTTCAATTTTCAAAAGGTCCGACGCGATGTCGTGCTCCGCAACAACCTGCTCCAGCGACTTCAGCGCTTGCTCTCGTTCTCCAAGGCCGACATGCACCAAAGCAAAATCATACGGGGAGACGTAGAACTGCGGGGAGCGCGAAAGCCGCGAAAGCTCGGCGGAGATTTTCCGCGCTTCGGTCTCATTCCCTGCAAGTCCATACCCGTATGCCAGAGCCGCCCGAAAGAACGGGCTTCCCCCGGAGAGAGTCACCGCTTTTTGAAACTCCGCGATGGCTTCCCGGCGCATTCCCTTCCGCTCGTAAGCGAAGCCAAGCCAGGAATGGGCATAGGGAAAACGGGGCTCCATCTCGATGGCCTTCTTGAGTTGTTGGATTGCCTGGTCGTATTGCCGGGCCGAGTAGAGGACGCTACCCAATTCTGCGTTCATGAGAGGCGATGCCGGGTCGAGCTCCAGGGCCTGCCGTATCTGGTCTATACCCTCTGAAATCCTGCCGATACGCAACAGATATTCGCTGTACCACTGGTGTATTGTGGCGCTGCCGGGCCCGAGCTCAAGGGCCCTTTGGAATTCGCCATCCGCACCGAGCCAGTCCCATTCCAGCTCTTCCTTGACTACAGCTAGCGTCGCATGCGCCTCACCTAGCATTGGATCAAGTTCCAGGGCTTTCAACGCTTCGGCTTTCGCCTTGGGATACGATTCTCCGGGTGTCATTACGTCGTAGTCTGGTAGGACGCTATATGCTTCGGCCAAACCCTCATGCGCCTGAGCGTAGCTTGCGTCTTTCTCAATGGATTCTTGAAAGTACGCGATGCTCTTCTTAAGGCTCTCGGCCGTCCGCTTGTTCCACTCGTAACGTCCCTTTAGGTAAGCAGAGTAAGCGTCGAAGTTAACCGGTCGCGCTGCCAAGACTCGCGCCTGCTGCTGGGGAGTCAGCTCAAGCTTAATCTGGGCGGCAATCGACCGCGCCACGTCGCTCTGCAGCGCAAGAATATCTTTCACGTCGCGTTCGTAGGCTTCGGCCCACAAGTGTTCGTCCGTGTGTCCATCAATCAACTGAACTCGCACGCGCGCACGGTCACCAGAACGCAACACTGTGCCTTCCACTAACGCATCTACGTTTAACTCCCGGGCGATCTGAGGCAATGGCTTGTGTGTCCCCTTGTATTGCATCGCTGAGGTTCGCGAGATGATTCGCAAGCCTGGAATATTCGCTAGGTCGGTAACCAGTTCGTCGGTGAGGCCTTCGCTGAGGTATTCCTCGGAATGGTTGGGCGATAGATCCTCAAGAGGAAGTACCGCTAACGATATCTTCTTCTGGGCACCGCGCGACGACCAGCGCGCGCGGTGCGCTTCCCAGCCAAGCAAGACAAGAACCAACGCCGTCAACAGAAAACTCGCCAATGCCAATGTGCGCAGTCGCCATTTGCCTAGAGTTTCAGCTCCCGCAGAAGCCCGGTCAACGGCAATTGGCGACACGTTTTCAGCATGCACAGCTCCGGCAACCTGGGTCGTTGTCAACTCAATCTTTGAATCAAAAGGGGATCGCGGTGTTTCGCGCGGGTTAGCAGGTGCGGTTTGATGAGCAGAGAGTTGAGTTGTAACTGGGGCAAGAAAGCGGTAACCCCGGCGCGGGACGGTTTCGATGAAACGCGGGTTATCGGCGGAGTCACTGAGTGCCGCACGCAGCTTCTTGATGGCAGTGTTCAGGCCGTCGTCAAATTCAACAAAGGTGTCGGCAGGCCAGAGGCGTTTCCGGATATCTTCCCGCGAGACGAGTTCACCCGGACGCTCAAGAAGCATCGCGAGCACCTGGAAGGGCTGTTCCTGGAGTTTGATTCGCAGGCCCCCCTTGGTAAGGATGCGCTGCTCGATATCTACTTCAAACAAACCGAAACGAGCCGACCTCGGCTGGGGTTGAGAAGGGCCCATTCCCGCCTCCCCGGGTTCGCGCGAGCATTCTAGTACAGAGGTCAGAGGTTTTCCTAACCTGCTCTCTTTGCATGAAATTACATGTTCAGATGCAGTCTGGAAATAAACCTTTTGACGTATTTCAAAGTCACTCGTAAGAGTGCGCTGATGGAAGCTTAATTTCGCGAGTAAGAGAGACGCTGAAATGATTCCTAACTATTTGCTGGCGGCAAGGGGCTCTGCACAATCGAGGAGGAGACTACCTTCGTTGGCGCTGCCATTGGGTTGCGTACTTGCTCTGGGTCTAGCTGCTTGCAATGGTAGCAGTAGCAATGGGGGTCACACTGGCACGCCAGCCCTGACGGCTACGGTGACGACGCAAGGGAATTTCAGCAGCGGCCAACAGAACGCAACATACACGATCCAGGTGACCAACAGCGGAACTGGCGCGACGAGCGGCACAGTTACGTTGGTGGACCCTCCCACGGGGTTCACCGTGACAGCAATCTCTGGAACGAACTGGACGTGTACGTTAGCGACGACGACCTGCACCTACAACAACTCTGTGGCTGCCGGGCAGGCCTTCCCACCAATCACCGTAACCGGAAATGTCACATCGGCAAACGGCACGCCGGTAAGCATCGCGCTGAGCGTATCGGGCGGAGGAACATCGGCGCCCGTGAACAGCACTCCTACGGTCACCGTGGCAGCTCCCATTTTGAGCATAGCCAAAACGCACGCCGGCAACTTCAACTTGGGCCAGCAAGGGGCTACTTACTCAGTGACAGTGAGCAACGGCAGTTCCGCAGGGGCAACCAACGCGAAGGTAACGGTGACGGAAACAGTGCCGTCGGGCGAGACCCTGGTCTCCATGTCGGGCACTGGCTGGACATGCCCAGGGGCAGGAGGAGCGAACACTTGTGACCGCAGCGATACGCTGGCCACCGGAGCAAGCTATCCGGCGCTCACGGTAACCGTGAACGTGTCAGCAACAGCCACCTCGCCCCAGGTGAACCAAGTAAGTGTATCCGGCGGCGGCACCGCGGCGGCGGTATCCACAGGCGACTCCACAACGATCAACAGCCCGACAGTTGCGACCATTTCCGTTTCGCCGTCGTCACCTTCCATTGGGATGGGCGGTACGCAGCAGTTCACGGCAACTGCCAAAGACAGCAGCGGCAACGTCATCAGCGGAGTTACGTTCACCTGGGCCAGCAGCGCCACAAATGTCGCCACCATCAACAGCAGCGGCCTCGCTAACGGAATCAGTCAAGGCACAACGCAGATTACTGCCTCCGCCAACGGGGTCACTAGTTCCCAAGACACTCTCACGGTCACTTCGTCGATCGCCTGCGGCTCAAGCGGCAGCGAATCGCTCTTGAACGGCCAATATGCTTTCTTGCTCAAGGGCTTTGACAGTGCCGGAAACCCCGCGCTGATCGGCGGCGTACTCACTTTCAATGGCTCGGATGGCAATGGATTAATCACCGCAGGCGCCATCGACATGAATTTGAATACCGGAGTGCAGTTGGATCTCGCGGTGACTTCCGGTTCCTACGGGGTAAGTTCGGATCAGCGCGGGTGCATGGCGATTACCACTTCGGCGGGAACGCAGAACTATCGTTTGGCCCTGGCGAATATTTCCGGCGGCGTGGCCTCTACGGGCCACGTGATTGGCTTCGACAACGGAGGTCCATTCACTGCGGGCATCTTGCGCAAGCAGACGCCGTCAGCGTTCACTACTTCTCAAGTTACCGGGAACTACGCTTTCGGTGTTTCTTCCATCCAGAATGGTGGCGGGAAATTCGCTGCCGTAGGCGTGTTCAACTTTTCTTCCGGCAACATCACCGGAGGCGATGTCGACTTCAACCTCAGCGGCACGCTCGACGCTAGCTCGACAAACACGACGTGGCCGGCGAGTCCGCTCACGTTCAACAGTGGCGGCTCCTATGCCATTTCAAGCAGCAACGGCCGTGGCACGGCGTCCTTTGGCTTAAATGTTCCGGGCGCCTCGCCAATCAACATCGTCATCTACGTGGTCTCGGCGACGGAGGTCCTCGTCCTCAGCAGCGACTCGCAAACCAATGCCACCGGCAACAACATCTTCGCGGGAGAAGCCCTGCAGCAATCCGGCGCGCCATTCGCCGCCAACCCATTGTCCGGCACCTATATCGGGTACGATTCCGGACTCGGCAGCACAGGTACTGGAAGGGCGGAAATCGCTTTGCTTGGTCCAATGATTTCCGGGAATAATTCGCTCAACGCGAACTGGTTCACGAACGACGGCGGTACTTTCTCCTCGACTCCTCTTTCCGCTACCTATAGCGTCTCCGCGACGGGCCGAATGACGATTGCCGTCGGGGGAACTTCCAACAAAGGGCTGCTTTATATTGTTAATCCCAGCCAGGCGTTTTTTCTGTGGGGTAACCGTAGTGTGGACTCCGGCTTTTTTGAATCCCAAAGCGGCAGCCCGTTTTCCAATTTTTCGGCAAGCGGGACCTACGCTTTCGGGCCCATCGATCCGGAAAACTTCAACGGCGATGACACGTTGGGTGTGGCCATATTCACTCCAGCCACAGGCAGCATCAGTGCTACAGCCGATGGAAATCAAATTGGCGGTTCTCCTGTGCTTGATGGAATGCGGAGCCTTACCTACTCTGTGGATTCCACTGGTTTAGGCTTGGTCCCGTCGGGTTGCTCTATCTCTGTAAACCCGGCAACGTGTGAAACGATTTTCTATATTATTTCACCGACGAAGGTAGCCTTCATTAATAACGATCCCAACTCTGCGAAGGTCCACCTTTTGGATCAGTGACGCGCATCTCCACCACTGCGCCTCGGGGAACAAATATTCTTGGTTCGCGATTAGGGCTGGACCGAATTCTTGGCCAGCCTCTCTAGTCTCTCGTTGGGTCTGGGCTTGTTCGCCGCTGTAGGCACCACGGCGAGTTCTCGAACTCCCTCGGCGGGAGACATCGGGATGCGGCAAAGAATCATCGAGAGGTCTGCGGGACTGGTCCTGCAGACCCTCCTTCCTCTGCTTTTTGTAGCGACGCAGCCAGATATAAAACTGGGAGCGGAAAATCCCAAAGAATTGACAAGTCAGACGTACATTCCGGCTGACCTGTTGAAAGTACTGTATCGTGCGCAGACGGACTTTCACCTTGCGGGCTTGCCCTTGCTCGACATTGCGGTATTTCGGACCTCCTGGTAGTAGCAAGAGAATACCCTTCTATCTGAGATGTCTATTACCAGCTACAGTCAGAAAGCAGTCGGCGGACGGTGCCGCTACCGACGCCCAGTCGCACATAAGCTCTTTTCGCTCTGTTCTGGAACTAAAAAATCCGGTCAAAGTGAATGACCAAACTCACGCTCGCCTGAAAGTTGTTCTGCGATTCCTGGAAAAATCTCGTCCGCAGCCAGTCCATCTGTCCGCGCAGGCCGATCACGGAGTTCACTCGGTAATCCACTCCCACGCCTGCCTTCACTGCCAGCGAATTCTTGCTGTTGCCCGCCGTCTGCGGCAGGATGTGCGCGCCGCCGATCTGCGCGTGCGCCCAGGGTGAAAACCGGTCTTGCTGCGGCCCCAGCCGGATTCCTGCCATGTAGTCGAGGTACTTGATGTGTTCCTTCACAAAAATTTCCGGCGCGAAGCCCGTTGTGATTCCTCCCTCCGCCGCCACCCAGTCATTAAAGTGATATGCAACTGAGGTCCGGAATCCGAACATGCTTGCGTAGTAGATTGAGGAACGGAATCGCGTGAACACCGCGCCCGCGTCAAATTCCCAGGCGCTGTAGGAGATATCCATCGGCCCGGGCAGAGGAGCGGCGCCCGCCGCTTCGCCGAGGCCGGTGCTGCCCATGCCGGTGGGCGCCACAAGCGAAGGCAGCAGAACCGGCCCCGTCGAAAAGTTCTCGATCGCCGGTGCCGCAAGCCCATTTTCAAGTCCCGGGTTCGTCTGCCCCGCGCACGTTCCTGAAACTCCCAGCGCGACTGCAATCCAAATCGCGCCATATCGCGCGACTCGTTTCCCCCATCCCAAGCTCTTCATGGTCCCCGCGCTCCTTTGTCTTGATTGAGAGGGCCGTCACTATGGTACAGGAAGGAACGTTGCCCGTATCAGCCGATTCTGAAGAACGCGAAGCCGGGTACGGCTCTGCGCAAGAGCCCCGGATCCCCTGCTTCGAACGATTCGTCGTCTGGTCAAGTCAAAACAGCTTTGGCGAGAACCGGAGAATCAAATCGGCGCTCTCCCAATGGACCGTCAAAAAGCAAAGCGTCCCAGCCGGAGGATAGGAACCGGGACGCTCCTTGTTTCTGCAGCTAAATTCTCATTCACCGCGGGATCGCTTCTTGCAATCCTTCGCGCCGGAAGATTCCTACGGCACCAATTGCATATTGTGCACGCCCGCCGAAATCGAAAAACCGGCCCCCGCCGTCTGCGGCAGCCACCACAACTTGCTCACCCAGCCGTGACGGCTCGTCATCATCTTGCGACCGAGGAAATCCATCACCGCAGGGCTCACCTGTGTCGCTGTGTAAATCATATTTGAATGCGACGCACCGCGCAGGAACGGATTCGCTTCCGCGCCGTATCCGCCCGCTACCGCTCGCCGCGTGGACCATGCATCGAACACCGCGGCTCCGTGACCCACGGCCATCAGTCCGTACCAGATCTTCTTCCGCGGCCGGTTCTCAAATTCGCCTCTGCGCGCGGGCTTGATGGGCGAGGCAATCCCTCCCGGTTGAATCGAAGCCGCCGCATCCGCCGCAGGCGTATCCGCCGTCTTCGCGCCACTCTCCGACGAATCCTTCATGATTTTCGGCGTCGGGCTTTCCGGCAATTTTGCTGCGGAGGGATTGATGTTCTTGGCGACCACCGCCGGCGAATCTGCGGGAGTGTCATGCGTGATTGCTTGTTGCGGAAGGGCGCATAGCAGAACCAGCGCTGCGATGACCATGGACCACCTCAGTTTTCGTGGGCGCTTCCGAGGGCCCCGTCCCCACGATACGCCTATTATGCTGTACTTCGGTACAGGCGGTCACTGGCTCATTGGTCACATTTTTCGTAGTACCCCATCTTGCCCGCTTTGCCCTTTTGACCTAGGACTGCGGTACTGGGCCATGGCCTCCCGGCAAATGCGGCACCTGCCCTTGCATTGCGAATCGCCATGCCGTCTCGCAAAACTGCTATAATCCCGCCCATCTGCTGCCTCGGCTGGCTCGCTTCCGCCGCTCGCAGCGCGACCCAACCCGACGATGACGACCCACGACACCTCTTCCGCCAAGCGCGCCCGCGTCCCGCAGCGTGCCCCGCAGCCGCCGCGCTTCATCGTTGTTGAAGGCCCTCTTCGCGTCGGCAAATCCACGCTGGCCCGCATCCTCGCCGAACGCCTTCACGCCCGGCGCATCTACGACTGTGAAGACAATCCTTTTCTCGAGGAGTTTTACAAGGCCAAACCGGGCGCCGCTTTCCGCGCCCAGATGTACTTCCTCATGGAGCGCCAGAAGCGCCTCCGCGAAGCTCTCGCTGTCGAGTCTCCATCGCCGCTTCTCTCCGATTTCCTCATGGAGAAGGACCGCATCTTCGCCAACCTGAATCTCGACGACCACGAACTCAAGCTCTACGAGCGCTACTACGAAGCCCTCACGGCCGGACTCCCCGTTCCCGACTTGGTCATCTACCTCCTGGCCAAGCCTGACGTGCTTCGTTCTCGCTTGACCAAGAAGGCTGCACGGGAGGAAACCCACATCTCCCTTGAATATATCGAGGAAGTCGCCCGCGCATACGAGCACTTCTTCTTCCGCTACGAAGCTTCCGATCTTCTGGTCATCGACACTTCTGAAATCGACTTCGTCTCGCGCAACGAAGACCTGCAGCAGCTCCTTCGCCGTCTCCAGGAACCGGTCAAGGGCACGCAGTATTTCCTCCCGCTCAGTCCTTCTGAGTGAGAAACCCCGAAGGCAAACAGGGCTCTGACCACGGCTCAGCCCGCAGGCAGATCACTCCCCCATTGCGCCCGGAGAGTCATTTCGTCGAGATGTTAATCAAAACAAGGGAATGCAGGTGTCTCTCCGCAATGCCAATGCCCTGGCGGAATGGCGGGTAATTGCGAAAGACGGTGCTGATTTGCCGCCCGATGCAGTCGAACTGAGCAAGGCGCAATTAACGATTACTGTGGGCGAAACTTACGACGTCGAGTTCTCGACGGCGACACCACAAGACCTGCTGCTGGATCTGCTTCTGCCGGCCCAGAAGATCCACAGCACCCAGACCCTTTCCTTCGTCTCGCGGTGAGGCATTTGCAGTAGCCGGTCTCATCTGCAGCGGCACTTGTTTCGCTTTGACTTTTCAACCTTTCGACTCGGGACTCTCCCCCCAGACTCGACTTGTGGTCCCGGCCCTGGCCGTCTCACATGTCTCCGCCGGCCTCGTCAAAATACGCCGCGCATTCCATCAGTTTTGCTTCCGTGCCGTCGTGCACCGCGTACATCGCCCGCCTCTTCTTCTCATAACCGTTGCGCCAGAGCGACGCCGCGCCATGCTCGCCGTGAACATTCAGCGCATAGAAATACAAATGGAAGGTTCCGAGCTTCTTCTTGTCGTTGTTGTAATTCCGTGCCACGCGGTGCAGCGCTTCGAGGCAGGCATCCGTCGGCGACATTCCCTTCCGCATCATCTCCACGATGGTGTGTCCGCCTGCGATTTTGATGTTCTCCTCGCCCTTTCCGGTCGATCCCGCGCCGCCGATGTCTCCGTCCACGTAAAGTCCCGCGCCGATGATCGGCGAGTCTCCCACCCGCCCGGGAATCTTCCAGGCCAACCCTGAAGTCGTCGTCGTTCCTGAAATTTCTCCCTTCTCGTTCACCGCCAGGCAGTTGATCGTTCCCGTTGGCGGATGCATGATCACTTCCATCGCCCGAGCCAGCAACGCCTGATCCTCAGGTGTCTCATCGAAGAGCGACGAAACCTTCTCCTTCCACTCCGGGCTGTCGATTCCCGGCCGCCAGTTGAACGACGTCGCCGCTTTCCAAGCCAGCCAGATCTTCCGCGAATGTTCCGTGAGGAGATTCATCTCCTCGAAACCTTCCGCCACCGCGAATCGCCGCGCTCCGTCGCCGACGATCATGCAGTGGTTCGTGCGCTCCATCACGGTCTTGGCCAGCCGCGCCACGTTCTTGATTCGCTGTACGCTGGCGACGCTGCCCGCCCGCCGCGTCGGTCCGTGCATGACGCACGCATCGAGTTCGACCACGCCCTCCTCGTTCGGCAAGCCTCCGTATCCGACGGAATCGTCGTTCGGGTCGTCCTCCACCACCGTGACCGCCGCAACCGCTGCTTCCAGCGTGTCGCCGCCCGCCTTCAGAATGTCCATTCCTTTCTGCAGTGCGTGCACGCCGTTCGCGCTCGAAATCATCACCGGACGCTTGGCGTCCGGCGCCGTCCCCAGCGACCTGAAAAGTCCCGGTGCAAGAGTTCCGCTTGCGGGACTCGCTCCGAAAAGTTTTCCCGCGCCAGCAAACGCTCCCCCCGCCAGAGAATTCAGAAAAAACTTGCGTCGTGACCACAGATTCATGGCATCCCCCCTTTTCTGATTGCGGCGCCACTATACAAGGGCAGCACGGAAGAGAAAAGAGCAGCTACGGTTGTATTTTCAAATGGCTTGACAGGGAAGAGGCGGCGGTCGGTTTGCCCCACAGGGACGGCGCGCACACTCGTCGCGGGTCGGTGACTCAGAAGCGAGGTCTTGAGGCCTGGGAGGTGATGCGCCCTGCGAGCCGAACCTACACTTTTGCCGACATGGCCCTGGGACGCGCGGTCTTGGCTTCCCACGATTGGCGCAATTTTTCACGCACCGCCAGCACGTGTGCCTTGGCATCCTCAAGATTCCTGTACACGCGCGTGCCCTTGATGGCGTTGCAGGGGCGGCAACACGCCACGAGATTCTCAGGCGTCTTCTTTCCCTTGCGCGCCCGCGGCAGGACAAAATCCACGGACATCATCAGCGCGTTCTCGAAGCTCGCCCGGCCGTCCAACCCGCAGTACTGGCAGCGGTAATCGTCGCGCTCCAGGATTTTCAGGCCTTCCTTCAACGTGACCGGCGCTTCCACGAGACTCAGATTCAATAGGCTCAGCGGCATGAGAATCCTCCCAAGCGGAAGTCATCGGAGGAAGGGAGAGGGTGCGACTTCCGCTTTCCTGCTGCTGGAAACTTAGGCCCGCGCCCGCGTGGTGTCAAGCATCAGAACCTCGCATCGCGGCCTTCCGTCCAGCGGGGCAGGGCCCTCTTGCCCAGGAGAATCTCTGCGGCCCAGCGGCCGAGATAGACCGAAAGCGCTACGCCGTGCCCGGAGAAGCCGCCGAGCACGAGCACATTCGGCGATTTGGGATGACGACGGAAAACGGGGAGCCAATTCCGCGTGATAAGAATGGGCCCGCCCCAGCGGTGCGTGATGCGGACGCTCTTCAAGACGGGATGAAGCCTGCGGACGCGCTGTTCCAGCGAGCGAAGGCGTTCCTCGGATTCTCCCTTGCGCGCGTCGAAGCGTTCCAGGCCGTGCCACAGACGGTGGCGCTCGGCTCGTAAGGGCTTGGGGCGAAGCGAGTTGCCGAACGCGGGGACCAGTCCGCTGCCGAAAATGACGCGGTTTCCCCCGAACAGCCTTCCCCACAGGTAAGGCAAATCGACGGTATAGAAGGGGTGGCCGTCGGCAAGGCCGAGGGCGGCAATCTGCGCTCGCGTGAGCGGCGCGGTGGCAACGGCGAAGGTGAGTTTCGGCTCGGCAGAGCGCGGAATACCGGCAAGCTCGAGAGCGCCCGCGTTCGTTGCCAATAGAACACGTGAGGCGCGGACCCATTTCTTCTCGATTCTTCCGTCCCGCCGCAAATCCACCCGCAGACGCAGCGGATCGGCGAACTCGATTTCGCGCACTTCGGCATGTTCGATGATTCGCGCGCCGGAAGCTTCGGCCGCTCGCGCCAAGCCGGAGACGACTTTACCGGGATCAACGGTGCCGCCGGGCACCTTGCGGACGATGCGCAGGTTGCCGGAATCGTTCCAGGAGATGGGCGAATGCTTCCTGAAGGAAAGCTTTGTGCCGTGAGCTTCCAGGGATGGAGCGGCGCCTCCCCGGCCAAGTTCCCAGACGCCCGGAAGGGACAGATCCGCGTGAACGCGGAGATCGCGGAGGATTTTGCGGTAGGCGGCGAGAACGTTACCCAACCCCGGCAGCTTGCCCGCAGCAGTGTCGTCCAGAGCCATTCCGCCCGTGCGGCCGCTGGCACCGTTGCCGAGCGAGCCGGCTTCGAGGAGCAGCACGGGTCGTTCCGGAGCGAGCTTGCGCAGATAGGCTGCAGCCGAGAGTCCCGTGAAGCCGCCGCCCACCACGACGAAATCAACCTCGTCAGGAAGAGAGCGGCGTTTGGGCCGAAACGCCACCTTCCACGGTGCCTTGCCCCAGCGCGGGTTTTGCGAGCTTTTTCGTTTTGCCATCTCCGATTCCCCGGCAACTGTTGAATGAAAGAGGATTCCTCTGCCCTCCTCCGGCCTGACGGCCGGTTCCGCTCCTTGGAATGCTAGCTTTGGGCTGCGCCGAGGTTATTCGACGACGAGGCGGAGGAATTTCCTCTTGCCAGCGCGAAGGAGAAATTCGCGGGGCTGGGTGAGATCGATCTCCTTGCGAAAATCTTCGACGATGGCGCCGTCGATTTCCAGGCCCTTTTGCTTAATTAAGCGCTCGGCCTCGCTTTTCGATGGCGCGAGTTTCAGGTCAACCAGAAGCGCAGTGAGTTTTGTTGGGGCGCCGCGCGGAATTTTCTGCACGGGGGTTTCGCTGGGGGCTTGGCGGTCGCGGAAGACGCGCTGGAAGTGCTCGGCGGCCTTGCGGGCAGCCTCGGCGCCGTGGAAGCCGGAAATGATTTCTTCGCCAAGACGCATTTTTGCATCCATGGGATGGAGCTTGCCCGATTCGACTTGCTTTTTGAGGGCGGCGATTTCGGATTCGCTGCGATCTGTAGAGAGTTCATAGTAATTCCACATCAGCTCGTCGGGGATGGACATTATTTTGCCGAACATTTCCTGCGGCGGTTCGGTGATGCCGACATAGTTGCCGAGGCTTTTGGACATTTTGCGCTGGCCATCGAGCCCGACGAGAATCGGCATGGTCAGGCAGACCTGCGGATCGAGGTTGTACTCGCGCTGAATTTCGCGGTGAATGAGCAGGTTGAATTTCTGCTCGGTGGCGCCAAGTTCGACGTCGGAGCGGAGCTCGACGGCGTCGCAGGCAGTGAGCAGAGGATAGAGCAGTTCGTGGACGGAGATGGGCTGGTTGTTTTCGAGGCGCGAGCGGAAATCCTCGCGCTCGAGCATGCGGGCCAGGCGGTAGTGGCCGCAGAGGCGAACCACGTCGTAGCTGGTCATTTTGCCGAGCCACTCGCTGTTGTAGCGAACTTCGGTTTTCTTGGGGTCGAGGATCTTGAAGACCTGATCGAGGTAGGTTTTCGCGTTGGCTTCGACCTGCTGGCGGGAGAGCGGCGGGCGCGTTTCGGATTGCCCGGTGGGATCTCCGATCATGGCGGAGAAATCGCCGATCAGGAAGATGGCAATGTGGCCGAGGTCCTGGAAATGCTTGAGTTTGCGAATGACCACGGTGTGGCCGAGATGGAGGTCTGGAGCGGTGGGGTCCACGCCGAGATAGACGCGAAGGGGCTTGCCGGAGGCGCGGGATTTTTCGAGCTTGGCGCGCAGTTCGTCCTCGCGAATGATTTCGGCGACGCCTTTTTTGAGGTAGGCGAGTTGTTCGTCAACAGGTTTGAAGGAGTGGGTCATTTCTATTCGTTAGATCGCATCACGAATTGTTATTGGGTGCCAGCGTCGCGGTTGAGATCCCTGCGTGCGGCACGCAGGCTTCGTTCCGGCGCAGGAGCGTCGGGAACTCAGGATGACACGACGCTGACAGCCGGCCGCTCACGCCATTCCTTTCACGTGTGAAGAGAGGATTACGCGGCGGCAGATGATTTTGTAGTTCCCTTCGAGGACAATTTTCACCGCTTCGGAGTAAATGCGGTGCTCCTCTTTCAGGATGCGTGCACTGAGCGATTCTTCCGTGTCGTTGTCCTCGACGGGAACGACGGCCTGGAGAAGGATCGGGCCGGCGTCAAGATTTTCGTCCACGAAATGAACGGTGCAGCCCGCGAATTTTACGCCATATTCGAGCGCCTGGCGCTGGGCTTCGAGGCCTGGGAAGGAGGGGAGCAGCGAGGGGTGAATGTTGAGGATGCGCTGGGGGAAGGCGGCGACAAAATACGGTGAGAGCAGGCGCATGTAGCCGGCCAGGCAGATGAGATCGACGCGCGCTTCCTGGAGCACGGCGGCAACCTGCCGGTCATATACTTCGCGTTCGAGGCCTTTTGAGGGAATCACTTTTGCAGGGATGCCGCGGGCTTTGGCGCGCTCGATTCCAGGCGCGCCATCGCGATTGCTGACGACGATGGCGATTTCCGCGTTTGGGATGCGGCCCGCCGCAATGCTGTCGGCGAGGGCCTCAAAATTGGAGCCGCGACCGCTCAAGAGCACGCCAATGCGCTTCCTCATAAAGGAAAAACGTTAGCATAGGCGGTTGACACTCACCAAACGCGGACGGGGAAATACACAGTAGAATGCTGGGGCCGCAATATCGAAGGGAGAAGCAGAGCGAGAAAAGATAATGCGGAGGAGCGAAGAACGCTGAGGTTCGCAGGGAAGAGATTTTATAGGAGCGAATTGCGATGAGAATCGGACATTTGCTGAACACATTGCGGAAGACGGCGTGTGCAATGGCGGTCATTGCCTGTTTGCCGGCTGGAGTTGTGCAGGCGCAGCAGAAACGCGGCGGAGATCCAGCGGAGCCGGCGAAAGCAGTTGCAAGGACGAAAAGTCCCGCACGCCTCCCAAGAGCGATTGCGCGGGCGAACGTGGATACGAAAGGGATGCTGGCGCTGATTGACCAGCTTGTGGGGTGCGGCACGCGCTTGACGCTTTCTTCGTGGACCGATCCGAAACGCGGGATTGGATGCGCGCGGGACAAAATCGTCACGCGTCTCGAAGCCATCTCCAAAGAGAACGGCGGAAAACTGCAGGTACAGGTGGACAAGTTCGAAGCGACCGCCGGCCGTACCGGAGGAAAACCGGTGCCGCTTGAAAACGT
>Ga0209581_1000894_pt1 | contig 43032 bp, 34 predicted proteins | sample Coa_R2_FD_187160 | JGI IMG/M metagenome (GOLD analysis project Ga0209581, IMG submission 187160) | Surface soil microbial communities from Centralia Pennsylvania, which are recovering from an underground coalmine fire - Coalmine... | ecosystem: Environmental > Terrestrial > Soil > Unclassified ...
AAATAGACCGGCGCTACCGCCCCCCACCACGCGACCTGCCTGAAACCTTCCCCCGCGGCCCTCAACCTCATCCCTTCATGCAGATTCCGAAACGGCTGAACCATTTCCATGACAGTTGCATACAACAACCGTGGCGGATATCATAGCGTCCGCCTGATTGCGTTGCACGGAATGTGTGGACTTCATATTGATTCCAAGGAGAAATTCGGCGATGACGAAAACTCATGCGGCAAACATCAGCAAGCGCGAGGCTCTGCGCAAAATGCTTGGCGTCGGGGCGGGCTTGACAGCGGCAGACCTTCTGCGTTCAAGGACAGGCGAGGCAGCGGCTGTGGGATTCCCGGCGGAAGGCCAAATCCCGAGTTCGACAAATGCCGGTCACGGGCCGGGAATCTATAACGTCCGAATGATGGGCGCCGCGGGCGACGGCAAAACGGTCGATACGCCTTCGATCAACAAAGCCATTGAAGCCGCGGAACGCGCCGGTGGTGGGACGGTTTACTTTCCCGCAGGCGCCTACCTTTGCTATTCGATCCATCTCAAGAGCAACGTCGCGCTTTACATCGACCGCGGAGCAACCATCCTGGCCGGTGAAACCGGACAGGGTGGCAGTTACGACGCCGCGGAGCCCAATCCCGAAGCAGGTGAGTACGAGGACTTCGGGCATCGCCATTGGCACAATGCTTTGATGTGGGGTGTGGGAATTCATGATGTTTCGATTCTCGGTCCGGGCCTGATTTGGGGCAAAGGCCTGACGCGCGGGCGCGGAGAATCAAACCCCGGCGTCGGCGACAAGACCATCAGCCTGAAGAACTGCCACAACGTAACGATCCGCGACATTTCCGTATTAAAGGGCGGCCACTTCTGTGTCCTGGCGACGGGCGTGGATAACCTGACGGTGGACAACGTGATCTTTGATACCGACCGCGACGGAATCGATGTTGACTGCTGCCACAACGTCCGCCTTTCCAACATGACGGTCAATTCGCCCTGGGATGACGGCATCTGCCCGAAGAGTTCCTACGCGCTGGGTTATCCTCGTGCGACGGAAAATCTGACCATCGTCAACTGTTACGTGACCGGTGGTTTTCAACTCGGCACCGTGCTTGACGGCACGTTCAAGCCATGGCCTGAAGGCGAACGGCGTTTCCCCACCGGCCGCATCAAGTGCGGTACGGAATCGAACGGCGGGTTCAGGAACATTACCATCTCGAACTGCATTTTTGAGAACTGCCGCGGACTGGCGCTGGAGACCGTGGATGGCGCGCTGCTGGAAGATATTGCCGTCAGCAACATCACGATGCGCGGCATTCCCGACCTGCCCATTTTCATGCGTCTGGGCAGCCGCATGCGCGGGCCGGCAGGTAGACCCATCGGACGGTTGCGGCGCGTCAGCATCAGCAATCTGGTTGCTTACAATACCGGCGGGCGGTTCTGCTCGATCCTCAGCGGCATTCCCGGCCATGAAATTGAGGACGTTCGTCTGAGCGACATCATCATTTACAATCAGGGTGGCGGCACAAGCGAAGATGCGGCGATCAAGCCTCCGGAAAGAGAGAACGCCTACCCGGAGCCGACCATGTTCGGCCCCATGCCGGCTTATGGCTTCTATCTCCGGCACATTCGGGGCATCCAGATGAGCGGCGTTGAACTTCGCACGATGAAAGAAGATGCCCGGCCCGCCATCGTGATGGACGACGTCGAGGGCGCGGACTTCATCCATCTCAAGACGCAGACAGGCACCAGGGCATTTGCGCTCGAAAACGTGAAGGACTTCAGCGTTTATCTCAGCCGGCCCCTGCCCGAAACACATCTTGAAAACGTGACGGCGAAAAAGCTCTGACGGGTCGCTGAACAATCTTCTGTTACCGTCATCCCGAGGGCCGATGATTTTGACCGGCTGCGGGATCTGCTTTTGCATCAGTTGAAGAAGCAAAATCAGATTTTTCAATTCGTCCCATCCCATTCTGGACAGGGCTTCGTTCTAAATGACGGGGACTTCGTTTTTTCGGCAACCTATTCAATGAATACAGCCTGCAGGATGATCGATCCAGCCGCGGGGTTTACGCTGATGCACAAAAGACACCTCCGCCAGATTTATTGCAGGCCGTTCAGGTTTCCAGACGTACCTTAGGTTTCGATCTCGCCTGGTGACATCTGATCTACGTAGCACCACACCCAGCTTTCGCCCGGCTCGATCGAACGGATCAGGGGATGTCCTGTCGCGTGGAAGTGTTTGGTGGCGTGTTTGTTCTTCGAGGAATCGCAGCAACCCACGTGACCGCAGATGAGACAAAGCCTCAGGTGGACCCATGAATCGCCCATCTTGATGCAGTCTTCGCAAACATGCTTGTCCGTAGTCTCAATCGTGATCTGGCCGAGATGGGAGCACTCTGCCTTTGCGCCGCTCAAGATGTTGTACTCCTCTCGAGCGCTGCCCGGTCCCATCCTGCCAGGGTTGCGCCCGCTTCGTAAGCACTCTGGGCGAATTCCAGAATTTCGTCGCGTGGCGATCGCGCTTGCCGCACGTCATCGTACATCAGGATAAACTCGCGGAACTGGTCATGATAAAACGCGGCGTCCGGCCTCACATTCTGCCGGGTGTACCCGGGCGGCTCAGGAGCAGTATAGGCATAGAAAGCAGGGGCCTTCATGCTTCCGCCTCCCGGCCACCAGCCCACGCTGCTGCACTCGTGGGAATAGGCTTCTGACGTGATCACGCCTTTCCGGGGCGGGGCTATTCTTCCACTGAAGCGCGTGTACGCCAGGTCGAAGCTTCCCCAGAAGAAATGGACCGGGCTTGCTTTTCCCATGAAGCGCGCTCGGAACTCTTCAAGCACAAGCTGCGTTGAAAGCAGAATGCGCCAGAGCCGGTTTGCGTATTCAGGATCGTAAAACCGGTGCGTTTCGTCCTCGTCAAAGGGAATGGGATTCGGCACTTCCTGCGGCATCGGATCGATGCTTATCTCGACTCCGGCCGCACGCAGAGCGGAAAAGAACTCTCGGTAAAACGAGGCGACGGATTTGGGTGCGAGTTCGAGAGAACTGCTCTTGCCAAACGAGGTCTGAACTTCGAGGCGATGGGCAACAAAATCGAACTGGATTTCAAACGCTTCGCCCTGGTATGGAACCGGTGAGGTCGTCAAGCCTCGCGTGTTCACATAAAGGGCGGCATTCCACCAATGGTTCTGGAGCGGCGCAAGCTTCAGCCGAACCTTGCCCGCAATCTGGGTCCACATGTGGAGAGTGTGGTACGTGTCTTCCCATTCTTCGAGCGGCAATGCCGGCCAGAGTTCCGCGCCCGGCAAAGAAAATGAAGGCCGAGAGGCCTCGTTCGCATTTTCGTCGGGAGCGCTCATCTCATAACCGCGCATGAAATCCGATTGGCCCGCACTCGGGCGCCCGTGCGCTCCTATTGTATCGCCGGCCAACGGCGGAAGCGAGCACTCCGCCGATCAGCGGCTGGTTTTTGTCCCACTGACGATAAACGCCGCCACATTGTCATGCAGGGCCTTGAGTGCGGGCTCATGCGCATAGACCATGTGACCGGATTGATACCACTTGATTTCGATGTTGTTCCGCAATTTGCGCTCCACCGGCAAGTGGTCCATTTCGTAGATGCCTTCGTAAAAAGGCGTGGCGAGGTCGAAATAGCCGGAGTTCAGCATGACCCGAAGGTCGGGATTATATTTCATGGCATTCGCCAGGTCCGGCATGACGTTGGCTGCCTGCGGCAAAGGATGGTGTGCGCCGGGCGGCTGGTGCTGGAAGTTCCATGAGGTCCACAATCCGATTTCCGGCTTGTAGGTCCGGTTCTCGCCGTACTTCAAGTCCTTCCGCACATAATCATTGAACGCAGCGATATACGCGGAACTGATCGCCGCCTCCTGCGGATCGTACTCGGCCTCTTTGCTGAGCGGATCGAGCGTCGGTCCGGAGAAGCGCGTGTCCAGCCGGCCTGTTGTGAGGTCCTCCGCATCCTGAAGGTTTTTCTCGAATTCTCCTCCATTGATGCGCAAGTCCGCTTTTTCGATATACGCGACCGGGAGGCCGGTGTATTCGTGCAGCTTCTCGGCTATGGCGCGCCGCTGTTCCGGCGGCAGCGCCGAACCCTGTTCGAGCGCCTCGGCATAATCCGTCATCGCGAAGTGTTCAACCTCGGTAAGCAAGGCTTGCAGGTCCGAAGGGGCGTTCGGGAGCTTGTGGTGATACCACGCGGTCGCGGCGTAGGTGGGCAGCGCAAGCTCATAGGGCAGATCGATGCCCGGGTTGTTGTCCGGGCCGTCAACGCTCAGGTCAAAGTTCAGGATTTGCGAAAGCAGGATCACGCCGTTCAGGTCGATGTCGTGGTCGGTCTCGAGCAGATTGGCCAGCACCGCGGAACGCGTGGTGCCGTAGCTTTCCCCAAACAGATACTTCGGCGAGTTCCACCGTCCATATTTTGAGAGGAACTGCACGATGAAATCCGCAAAGGCGCGAGCGTCCTGATCAACCCCGTAGAAGGCCTTCTTTGCATCCTTGCCCTCGATGCGGCTGAAGCCGGTTCCCGGCGCATCCACAAAAACCAGGTCGCTGACATCGAGCAGACTGTAATTGTTGTTCACTACGCGATAGGGCGCCGGCGGAGTGTGCGTATTGTCCGCCGTCACTACGCGCCTTGGCCCGAAGGCCCCCATGTGCAGCCACACGGTCGAAGAGCCCGGCCCGCCGTTGTAAAGAAACGTCAGCGGCCGCGAGTCCGGCTTCTCGCCCGTCTTGAAGTAAGCGACGTAGAACATGCTTGCTTCCGGCTGCGGGCCTCTCGTCGTTTCGACCTCGCTCTCTTCTTCCGCTTCATCGGGCGACAGGGAATGGACAACCAGCGTGCCGGCATAGGCGTCATAATCGATCACGCGCCCGCCCACCGTCACGGAGCCCCTGGTCGCAACCTGCTCCGGCTTGAGCGGTTCGGTTCTTACCACCTCAGGCTTGCTGGCGGGCTTCTGCTTTTCCTTTTCAGCCTGCGCATGGCCGCATACAGGCAACAGTGCTGCAAAAAGGAGTCCGATAAAGCCAGTCCTCAAAAAGAACGATTTCACCAGGCACACCTCCGGTCTCGGGATAGAAGGGCGTCTTTTCCCCTTTATGCAAAGAAGCTTAATCTACCATGAAATGGCTGTCGTGTGACGGTAGCGCCGCCTGTACCGGCGATCCGCGATCGCCGGCACTGCCATGATGAACACGTAGCCACGGCAGCGATCTTCTGCCGTGGGCTTGGTTTGCCGTGTGTCAAATTCCCACGGCACCAATCCGGTGCTGTGGCTACGCGCTACGCGCCTGGCAGGACCGTATGAGAATTACTTATTTTTGTTTCCGAAGGTGAAAACAAGGCCGGCGGAGAGCCGGATGTTGCTTTGATGTGTACCCAGAAAATTCGTGATGAGATCATCAGCCTGCAATACGCGGAAGGAGACCATTCTGGAAATCTTGTAGTCGATCTTGCCTCCAAGGGCCGCACCGAAGCGGGTGGAGGATTCTGAAATGCCGTCAAAGCCCTGGCTTCCCCTGACGACCCCGAGGAGAACATAGGCTGAGGGGACAAGCTTCGAACGGCGGTAGGAGAAAACCGGGCCGTACAAGACCTGCTGAGAATTGACGTTATAGCCGTTTCTCGTCCCCCACTGCGTGCCAAAGTCGAGCATGCCGCCAAACCAGTGATTAACGTTCTGCACAGCATTGGCTTCGCCGCCATCCAGATTAAAGCTCGTGTTGCTGACGTCAGCGATCATATGGGAGTATCCGCCATACACCTCAAACTCAGGCGTTTGCGCAAATGCGGAAACCCCCAAAAGCAGCCAAACCACAAACAGCAAACTGAACTTTCGCATGAAATCTCCTCCTGACAATGCCTGCCTGTTGTCAACCAGCGGATTAATTCACCGTCAACTGCATGGTGGTACTGTGGACCACGTTTCCTGAAGTCCCGTTGATGGTGACCGTGTAGGTGCCGGCCGGTGTCCCGCTGCTGCTGAACGAACGCCCGCTGCCGCAACCAACGCACATCATGACACAAAGCGTTGCGAGACCAAAGGTGAGCAGAACCCGCCGCCGCCTCGCCGCGATGAGGGCCAGGACCGATGTCGCAAGAATCGCCGCCAGCCAGAAAACCTCAGTCTCAGGAGTGTGGGAGAAAGGCCACTGGGAGACAGGCCCCGGCGGAACCATTGTGCGAGCGGTCGTATTAATCGTCACAGTCGCCTGCACAGGGTTTGTGCCGTCCGGGGTAACCGAAGTGGGAGTAATTGTGCAGGTCGTTGACGTAAGTGATGACGGCAGTTGGCAATTCAATGATACCTGAGCGTTAAATCCGCTTTGCGGTGTAACGATCACGTTGAACTGTGCCGGCGTGCCTGCAAATTCCGTCATCGAAGGCGTCGAAGCGGAGATCGAGAAATCCGATCCGCTGCCGGTGAGTGTGATTATCTGCGGGCTGTCCGCCGCGTTGTCGGTAATGGTGATCTTGCCAGTCCGCGTGCCGCCGGCCGAAGGGGTAAACACGATGTTGATCGTGCAGCTTCCACCGGCCGGGAGAGTCACGCCGCAGGTACTGCCCTCACTGAAGTCTCCGCTCGCCACTATTCCGGAGATATCCAGCGTTGCCGAACCGCTGTTGGTAAGCGTGACCGGCTTGCTCGAACTCGAAGTGCCGATTGCTTCAACGCCGAAGTCCAGACTCGTGGCTGAGAGGGTTACCGCCGCGTTCGGAGTAACGTTGCCCGTCAGGAGAACAACCTGCGGACTGCCCGGCCCGTTATCGGTGATTGTGAGTGCCCCCACGCTTTGCGTCGAAGTACTCGGCGTAAAAGTCACCTGGATGAAGCAATTCGTCGTGGGCTGCAAGGGGGCCTTGGTGCAGTTATCGGTTTCGGCGTAATCTCCGCTGGCCACGATGCTTGAGATTGTGAGCAATGCGTTCCCAGTGTTGGTCGCCTCAATGGTTTGTGCCGCCGAGGTCGTACCTACTGCCTGGCTGTTGAACGTCAGGCTCGTGGGATTCAGCGTCAGTATCCCGGTCGGATTTCCCGTGCCGGTCAAATTCGCCACGTGCGGGCTTCCCGGCGCGGAATCGACAATTTCAACCGAAGCTGTGCGGGTCCCTGATGCCGTTGGTGTGAAGGTCACTGTGATCGTGCATTTCCCACCCGGAGGCAGCGAAGTCCCGCAATCGTTGGTCTGAGCAAAGTCTCCTGAATCGGCGCCAACGATCTGGACGCTCGTAATCGTCAGCGGAGCATCACCATTGTCCAGAGTGATCGTCTGGGGTTGGCTTGTGGTGTTGAGGAGTTGGGGTGCGAAGGTGAGGCCGGCCGGACTGAGCGCGATCCCGGGCGATACGATCACCTTGGAGACAAATGCATCGCAGTTTCCTCCCGGAGTTAATTGGGCGGGATTCGAGAGCGGGAAATCCGTCGAGCAGGTTTGTCCCGCGACGTAAGCCGCACCGGTCGTGTCCACGGCGATGCCGTTGCCCAATTCCGTGTTGCTTCCGCCCAGGTAGCTGGAGTACGCAAGCGTCGCGCCGGCCGGGTCCAGCTTCGTCACGAAAGCGTCCGCGTTACCGCCGCCATAGGTGGGTTGAAACACAGCCGTAGTCACCGGAAAGTCCGTCGAGTTTGTGAAACCGGTAATGTATGCATCGCCGCTCGAATCGACGGCTATAGCGTTGCCGCTGTCGCCGCTTGACCCGCCGATGAGAGTGGAATAAAGAAGCGAACTGGATCCCGCCTGCGTTGGATCAATCTTGGCGACAAATGCGTCGCCGTTGCAGTTACCCTGGCTGTCGAGCTTGCAAGCAGCCTGATAAGCTCCGCTCGTTGCAGGAAAGGCACCTGTTCCCGAGGACTTCGTCATTCCTGTGACGTAAATTTCCCCGGCACTATCCACCGCGACCCCATTGGCTTGGTCAAGCCCGCTACCACCTAAAAAAGTCGAGTAGGTTATCGAGTTCGCACCGCACTGATTTGTGTTGATCACGGTCAGGAACCCATCGCCGGTTCCTCCGTAAATTGGCTGAAAGGCAGACACGGTTACTGTGAAGTTAGAAGAGTAAGTAATACCAACAACCGCAGCATTCCCGCTTCCATCAACCGCTACTCCAAGGCCGGTATCCTGACCTCCACCGCTGAAAGGTGCTGCGAAGAGTGCCCTCGAACCTGTCGAGTCGAGCTTCAGCAGAAAAGCGTTCTGGGGCCCAATAAAGCTGATGCATGACGGAGCTACGTAGGGAAAATCAGAGGCTTGTGTCGAGCCGGTTACGTAGGCGTTCTGGTTGCCATCCACCGCCACGGCCTGGCCGCTCGTGTTGCCCGTCCCTCCGAAATAGGTTGAATAAACCAGCGCGGATCCCGCAGGATTCAATTCGCTCAGGAAGCCCGCGGAATTGATCAGCCCGTTCAGGTTCACCGTGGCACCGCATTTGCCATCGGGCGGGCAGTTCGGATCAAAAGCGCCGGGAGTGGTCGGGAAATCGGCGGAAAGCGTTGTTCCCGTCACGTAAGCATCCCCAAGAGAGTCCACGGCGATTCCATTACCGAAGTCCTGATTACTTCCACCCAGATAAGTGGCATAAAGAACGGTCCCGCCGTCGGCGCTCAATTTGGCAACAAAGGCGTCCGTGGGGAAATCAGATGGTCCACCGGCATTCGGTTGGAGCGGGTGTTCGGTTGGAAAATCAGTCGAAAAGGTCCCGCCGGTTACAAAAGCTGTGCCGTCGCTCGAGAGAACGGCGATGGCGTTCGCGCTGTCGATATTGCTCCCGCCGAGATAGGTGGAGTAAGCCAAAATGGGATCAATGACAAGCGGCCTGGTAGAATCATACTTCCCTACGCGAAAAGAGACCTCTCTTTCTCCATCCAATACGTACGCGACCTCAACCAACTGCCGGGTTCCAGTGACTTCCTGATAAGCCACGGGCTTGCAAAATGTCAATTCCCCGCCTGGCACATCGACCAACAGATTACCGGACGAATCAACACGCAGTTTTTGCGCCCCGTCAACACCGAGCCGAATCTGACGGATGTCGGCCTGTGGCGCGGCGACAAAGTCGTACTCAAGCTGTCGTTGATGGCCGTAATAGACGAGGTCGATACCCGGGTAGACGCCGCGTTCTGTGACTTTGGCGTAGGTTGGGATGTTGGTGCGCCACTTGCCGGGATCTTTCCCGATCAGATAATTGACCTTGCCGGGAAGTTCGTCCAGTCCACTCAGCGAGGACGCATCGGGATTGCTCCCAAGGAGCTTCATCCGTATAACCGTCTCCAATGGATGGACCGGCGACCCGAGTTCAAGCACCGCCTCCTGCCGCGTCAGAAAGAGGGCATAACCTAAACCGCGCGCAAGGAAAGATACGCCGCCATCCGTCTGACCCTGGTTCGGTTCAAATGCCAGGGGGAGATTACCATAACGGACGCTTTTCTGGTCCGCGGGCACCGCCACACTTGCAGAACCTTTGCGCAAACTTGCGCCCGTGTGTGAAAGGACGGCCTCCTTTGAAGTCACGGATGTCTGTCCGGCCGCCTGCGCCGCCTGGAGCACGCCAGCACATCCACATGCCAAAAACACATTCAGGAAAATCCCAACGGTCTTGTAACGGGTAATAGAATACAATCTGTGGCTGCCCATGGGCGGCACCTCTTCGCGCCTTGCGATTCCAGTTGCCCTCACACCTGCCCTGAAGCGAGGCATTAGGGCCTATGAAGTCTGGCTATACCTTTTTAGGCATAAACTATTCGCAAGCTTTTTATATCCTAAAGATCTGCTTGTCAAGACAATTCTCCCCATCTTGACAAGTTCTACCAACATAGTTGCCACGGCGATTTGGGTCAATGACCGCCAGTTCTATTCCTGCTGGCACCAAGGTTCTACCTGACAGTTGGCTTGTCGTGCGTCAAAATTCTACACGCTACGGTGATGAACGTGTAGCCACGGCAGCGATCCTCTGCCGTGGGTTTGGTTTGCCGTGCGTCAAAATTCCCACGGCACCAACCCGGTGCCGTGGCTACGCGCTACGCGCTACCTGACATTTGGTTTGTCGTACGTCAAATTCTACGCGCTACGGTGATGAACGTGTAGCCGTGGGCTTGGTTTGCCGTGTGTCAAATTCCCACGGCACAAACCCGGTGCCGTGGCTACACCTACACCTACACCTACACCTACACCCTGACGCGGCGGGACGGTGGTAGAATTGGCTTAACTCTTTTATAAGGAAGGCCAACCATGCTGCGACGCATCGACATTGGGCGTTTGGCGGCGCTTCTTGCCGTCCTGGTCGTTTTCGGGCCCTGCCATAAACTGCTTGCGCAGGAACAAACTGAACTCACGCCGGAATACGAGGCCACGCATGATGTGGTTCCTTATGTTCCGACTCCCATGAAGGTGGCTGAAAGGATGCTGGAACTCGCGAAGGTCACTCGGAAAGACGTTGTGTATGACCTGGGATCGGGCGACGGCCGGATCGTGATTCTCGCAGCGCAGAAGTTCGGCGCGCATGCCGTCGGGATCGAACTCGACCCCGAGCGATACGAGAAATCGTCGGCACGGATCAGGGAACTCGGACTGTCCTCGCGGGCGAAAATCCTCCACGAAGACATGTTCAAGGCAAATATCCACGAGGCGACGGTGGTCACGCTGTACCTGCTCACGAGCGTCAACGAAGACATCCGCCCGATGCTGGAAAAACAGCTCCGGCCCGGCACGCGCGTCGTCTCGCACGATTTCCCGATGATCGGCTGGACCGCCGAAGAGACAGAGGAAATCAAGGTCGAGGACGGCTCGGAACACAAGATTTTTCTTTATGTGCGGCCTTGAGCCGCCCGGCGCGATGCCTCAGTGCGGCATTTCGCTGCGCCTGCCCTGCACAACTGCATGCCGGAATAGAGACGCGCGGCTCCATCTCGCCGCTCTGCGCCGGGAGCCATTCATAAACACTGTGTTAGGATAAACGTGCTGATTGCGCGATTGCGCCGGGTCCTTTGGACGCGGGGGAAAGAGTGCGCAGCATCCGGATTGGCTATGGTCGGCGCGATTGTTGGCTTTATGATTGTTGCAGCAGGCGGGGCGCTGGCATACTCGTGTATGGCACCGTCTTCCAGAATCTTCCGGCCGGTGGTGGTCCGAGGCCGCGCAGGAAAGCACAGCGTCCTTCTTACATTCGACGACGGCCCCGCCCCGCCTTTTACCGAGCAGGTGCTCGATATTCTTGCCGAGCACAGAATCCGGGCCGTCTTTTTCCTGTGCGGAAAGAACGTCGAACGTTACCCTGAAATCGCCCGGAGAATTGTCCGCGAAGGCCACACCATTGGGAACCATACGTACTCGCATCCGCTGCTGTTAGGGCGACGACGCGGGTTCATCGCACAGGAAATTGATCGTGCGCAGGAGGCCATCGAGCGCGTAACCGGCGTGCGACCGAAGTGGTTTCGGCCGCCCTATGGCGCGCGATGGTTTGGGTTAATGCCGGTCCTCAGGCAGAGAGGCCTTAGCTTAGTCATGTGGTCCACGGCGGGTTACGACTGGAAATACAAAACTCCGGCAATCGTCCAGTCGGTCACGCGAGGGCTGCGCCCCGGCGCGGTTATTCTCCTGCACGACGGCCATGAGCAGCCACCGCCCGGCGGCATCGATCAATCCTGCACTGTGCAAGCGTTGCCGGCAATCATTCGTGCGGCGAGGCAGTCAGGGCTCACTTTTACTTCAATTCAAGAGATAGCGGATTTTATATGAATTCCAGTAAATACCAAATCGTCCCAGTTTCGTCGGACTGAACATTGAAATGCAACGCAGAATTCTAAATGGAGTGTTTCAAGCTGAAACATGACAACCAGCCCATGTGGCAAATTGACATATTCCTTGTATGCTCGTCACGGTCTTTTAATTTGGTAAGTTGAGACTAGGTCCTTAAAAATGAGTTTGTTGCAATTATGCGTGAACTTTGGACTCGACTGTGCTATAAGGGCGGTGGTTTGGAAGATGAGAATCCTCCAGTGTGGGTGTCCGAGTGGGTTCACCACGAGTTCTAGTGGTTGATGACGATCAAGAAAGCCGCGACCTTCTGTCTGAGGTTCTTGGCTCGAATGGGTATTCTGTGGAGGTGGCAGAAGATGGCGAAGCTCTGTGGGACGTTCTGGACCGCGACGGGGAACGGGCAGTAATATTGATCGATTTGCGAATGCCAGGCGAAAACGGTCTGGATCTTTTGCGTAAGCTTCAGCAAAGGAATGTAGCCTGTGACGCGATTCTGATGACTTCCTTTATTACCGGAGCAGAGCGGCAGATGGCGCAGGAACTTGGAGTGAAAGCTTTTTTGGAAAAACCCTTTCGGCTGGCGGAATTACTGCGCGTCGTCAATGAGTTTGCAAAGAAAAAATCCATGAGCACGTCGTAGACGATTGACGGACGCGACGGAGGATTTGAGCCGGTCAGCAAGGAGCGGAGATGAACGTTGCCGAAAAAGTGGTGGAAATTATCGCACGCGAGCAGCATCTGGATCCCGGAAAAGTTTCCATCGATTCGACCTTTGAGGAACTGGGAATCGACTCACTGGACGGCGTCAATATCGTGTTTGCACTCGAGGAGGAGTTCAAGATCGATATTCCGGACGCTGTCGCCCAGAACATGAAAAGCGTGCGGCAAGTGGTCGATAGCCTGACGCGCGTACTTGAAGGCAAGGATATTTCAGATCTCGCGGCGATGGCCAAGGGCGGCAGTCCTGCGGCCAATAACTAATCCTCGTGGAGTCCACGGTGCGAAGGGTCGTCATAACCGGGCTGGGGGTCTTCGCCTCCACAGGCAAGAACCAGGACAGCTTTTTTGAGAACCTGTTGCATGGCCGGTCGGGCGTCCGGCCGATAACTCAATTTGACAGTTCACCTCTCTCGGTTCGAATTGCGGCTGAGATTTCTGACTACAACCCGGAAGATTATTTCCCTGCCAAGCGCCTGGATCTGCTCGACAGGTTTGCGCAATTTGCACTGATTGCCGCAGGAGAAGCGATGCAATCGAGCGGCATTGAGGTCCGCGATGAAGAGCGCTCCCGTTTTGGCGTCGTGATGGGTTCCGGGATGGGCGGAGCGGGCAGCTACGACGCCGGCTATCACAATCTTTATGCGAAAAACGTCACCCGCCTGCATCCCTTCACGATTCCGCGCATCATGCACAATGCCGCCACCTCGCACATCTGCATGGAATACGGGGCGCAGGGGCCGGCGCTTGCTACCGCCACTGCCTGCTCGTCATCCGGCCATGCAATCGCTGAGGCATATCATCTGATCAAGTTCGGTCTGGCGGACCTCGCGCTGGCCGGCGGAGCCGACGCGCCCATCACTTATGGTGTGATGCGGTGCTGGGAGGCGGTACGCGTTCTCGCTTCCGGCAACGGAAACCCTGCCACGGCCTGCCGCCCTTTTTCAGCTGACCGCAAAGGGATGGTGATTGGTGAAGGCGCCGGCGTCCTGCTTCTCGAAGAACTTGAGCACGCGCGGAAGCGCGGCGCCAGGATTTACGGCGAACTCGCCGGCTGCGGGATGAGTTCGGATGCCTCACACATTACGCAGCCTTCTGTGGATGGCCCGGTGCGCGCCATCCGCATGGCGCTTGATGGGGCCGGCGTTGCGCCGGATGAAGTTGATTACGTCAATGCCCACGGCACCGGCACGCGCCTCAACGACGCTACGGAAACCCAGGTGCTCAAGGAAGTTTTCAAGGACCACGCGCGCAAGCTGGCCATCAGTTCCACGAAATCGATGCACGGTCACGCAATGGGAGCAACAGGCGCGATCGAGTTTGTCGCAACGGTGCTGGCGGTTGCGCGCGGCGTAGTTCCGCCCACGGCGAACTACACAGAGCAGGACCCGGAATGCGACCTGGATTATGTTCCCAACCAGCCGAGGGAAATGCGGGTCCGCGCGGCGATTTCCAATTCCTTCGCGTTCGGGGGATTGAATGCGGTCCTGCTGGTGCGGCGCTGGGAGTGAAGTCCTAATTTTCCCGCGGCCTTTTCAGTGCAGGGGATGATTAAGCTGGAGCGGATATGGAAATCAGGCGGATCGCGATCCTGACGCTTGGCGCCCGGGCGGCGCACATGCGGGCGGCGCAGGCGATTCACCAGGCGCTTCACGACGGAGCGGACAACGTCGAAGCCAGGACAATTGACGCGCTCGACAGGGCGCAGCCCTGGTTCGTGCGCCTCTGCGCCCTTTCGCACGGATCCATGGCCCGAAGCACTCCCGCGGTCTGGCGCCGGCTTTGGGAATGGCAGCAGCGGAAACGGCTCCGGAGAACCTCCCTGGATTGGATTTTTCGGCATGCCTGCCGTCCGGTGCTTTCCCGCCTCCAGTCATTCCGGCCGCATCTGGTGATCGTGGTGGACCCCGATTCGGCTCAGCTTGCGGCGCTCGGCCGGCGCGAGGGTTGGTTTGATGCTTCCATCCTTGCCGTCCAGACCGACTTTTATACGGAGCCTCGGTGGGTCAAGGATGAAATCGACGTTTATTGTGCCGGCAGCGAAGCGGCAAAGAACCAGTTGATTTCTCTCGGGGTGTCCCACAACCGTATCCTGACATGCGGTGTCCCGGTGGACCCCGCTTTTGCGGCCAGTTTCGACAGGGCCGATCTTCGCCGTGCGCTCGGGCTTCACCCGGACCGACCTGTCGTTCTGGTGATGGTTGGACGGGCGGACACGTCCCAGTTGGAGGCCATCATCCGCAGCCTCGAGATGTGCCGCCAGCCGATCCACGCCCTCGCCGTGGCGGGCCAGGACCGGGCCGCCCGTGCACGCCTTGATGCGCTGCGATGCCAACTGGCGCTTGACCTCCATGTTTTTGGCTGGTCGGATTACATTCCGGAACTGATGGGCGCGGCAGACCTGCTGATCACAACGCCATGCAGCGTCACAACCTCAGAGGCGCTGGCTGCAGGACTTCCAATGGTTCTCACTCGTCCATCCCCTGGGGTGGAGGAGCAGAACTTCAGGTTTCTCGTCGGCCGCCACCTGGCTTTGGCGGTTGCAGGGCCTGAACAGATTCCGCCGCTTGTCTCCAGCCTTCTTGATGATCCAAAGCAGGTCGAGGAATTGAGAGAGCGCGAACGGGAGGCGGCTCGGCCCGATGCAGCCTATTCCGTGGCGCAAGTGGCGCGGGCGCTGCTTGAGAAGGAGACGTATATTGATCTGCTGGCTTCGCCGCCGCAAGGCTTCGGAGAGCGGGCCTATCTGATGTGACCCGTAGCGGCGATTGGAGTTTGTTCCGGCCGCAGATCGCCGACCGGCTGTGGCTTTGACCTGTGGCCGTCGGGCTTATGGAGAGCGTGACTGCACGGACGGTCGATGACCGCCGAAAATCGGCCGTGCCGGCGAGTTGACCTCGCCAAATGACTTCGTAGAGGCGATTCATCTCCGATATTCCGGCTCTGCAAGGCGCATGATTGCTTTAACTTTGTGTGGACCCGCAGACCGTTTGCCGCTGGTCCTGAAATTTCATGGTCGCTGATATCAGGCAGATCCTCGAACGCGGTGTGATTGGCGACTCGATTCCCCGGCTCGTCCAGTGGGGCAAATCCATCCCGCGGGGGATCATCCGCAGGATGCAGATGGATGGCTTCCGGCGCGTGGTGCGCTACGCAGCCGCGAACCAGAAGTTTTTCGCAAGAAAGCTCCGCGAAGCCGGCCTTCGCGCGGAGCAGGTCCGCCGTCCGGAAGACCTGGGCGGGATTTTTACCACGCCTGAGGACATCCGTGGCCTGCCGCCCGAAGAGTTCCTTTGCCGGGAACCGCAGGCGGTGTTTGAGACCACGGGAACTTCCGGGGGGCCCAAGCGCGTTTACTTTGGTTACGATGAGCTTGATCTTGCCGCGCGCTACGAAGCCGCAGCGCTCTACGAAAACGGCCTGCGTCCGGGCGACCGCGTGGTCTGCACGTTCGACGCCGGATACTGGATCAGCAGTTGGGTGACTTTTCTGGCGTGCAAGCAGTTGGGCGTTTTCTGCTCTGCCGCAGGCAAGCCCCATCCGCGCGAAGTGTACGACCGGATGGCCCATTACCACTACAACGTGATTGTGGCGGACCCGACCTGGCTCGTCAGCCTCAGCGAACTCGCCGAAAAGCAGGGGACTTTTCCGGTCAAGCTGATTCTTGCCGCCGGCGACCGCATGACCGACGCCTATCGGGATTACGTTCAGCGGATTTGGAATGCCCCGGTGGTTCTCGGCTACGGCTCAACGGAAATGGGCGGCGGCGCCGGGATGGAGTGCCGCGAGCGCAATGGCTATCACGTCGACGAGTTCAACCTGCTTTTTGAAATTCTCGATCCAGATCCGGAGGGTTACGGCGAACTCGTGGTCACGACGCTTTCCCGCCGCACGTCACCTTTTATCCGTTATCGCGTGCGCGACATCACGCGCTTCCTCGATGGCCCCTGTTCCTGCGGGGCGACCGTCCGCCGCATCGCGCGTATTCGCGGGCGGCGTGATGAAATGGTGGTGATGGGCGCGGGCAACATGTACCCGGAGATTTTCGAGAAGGTCCTGTGTGACGTGCCCGGAGTTTCGTCCAACTGGCAGGTGGCCGTGCGGCAGGAAGGGCTGCATGACATTCTGGAATTCCGCCTGGAGATGACCAACGGCGTCTCGACCTCGGCGATTGAGGATGCCGTTCGGAAAAATCTTGAGTCTCGTTTTCCGGACGTCTGGGCAAACCACCTTTGCGGAATGTACCGGCTGGCTTTTCGCTTCTGCTCCCCGGGCACGCTCGTCCATGGCCGAAAACCTAAACGCCTTGTGGACGAGCGCGGGGAGTAGGCGGGTAACAGGGGTTAGGTAGCGCGCAGGGCGTGCAGGAGGGGGTGATTTCCTTACTACCTATCCGACTGACCCTCTGCTGGATTTATCGGCGAGAAGGGAGAAACTCTTGAGGGTGAAAACTGCGGGAAATTTCCGGAGCGAAAAGCAGTTGCAGAAACCCGTGGTCTTTTCTGATTTTGACGGAACGATCACGCGCCTGGACGTTACGGACGTTATCCTCGAGCAGTACGCGGACCCTTCCTGGCGGGAAGTGGAAGAGCAGTGGCTGCGGGGTGAGATCGGTTCAAGAGAGTGTTTCGAGCGGCAGGCGGCGCTCGTGCGGGTCACGCCGAAGCAACTGAGTGATCTGATCGATGCCATCCCGCTCGATCCGGGCTTCCCACGTTTCTATCAATTCATAAAGCGGCGGCGACTGCCTTTCTACATTGTCAGCGACAGCTTTGATTATGTCATCCGCCGTGTTCTCAATCGCGTGGGAGCCAACGGCCAATTGCGGAACGGGCGGCGACTGTTTTCAACCGGGCTGGAACTGGAAGCAGGCGGCATGCGCGCGGTGTTTCCGCACAGCAATCACGGCTGCACACACGGATGCGCAACCTGCAAGCCGGCCATGATTCGCAGCGTCAGGAAGAAGCAGCAGGCGGTGGTTTTTATCGGCGACGGCCTTTCCGACCGCTTCGCCATCGAAGAGGCGGACGTTATCTTCGCCAAGCACGAACTGCGGGAGTACTGCCGGAAACATGGTTTCGCCTGCCGGCCCTTTGAAACCTTTGCCGACGTGCAGAAGGACCTGGCAGAGATGCTGGAATCCGGGGCATTTGCACTGGACGCCGCCGTGAGCGCAGCAGGATGACCGGCCGACGGATGTCCGTTTGAAAGCGCGCCAGAGAAATCCGATTTATGTCATGGCCTGACACCACAACCCGCACGGCTGAATTGCTCGAACTCGAGCGCCGCTACTGCTCATTCGGCGACACCGTCCATTACCTCAACCCGCCCAAAGTCTTCTCCAATTGCGAAGGCTGCTACCTTTACGATGAGCAAGGCACGCCGTATCTCGACCTTCAAATGTGGTATTCGGCCGCGAACTTCGGCTACAAGAATCCGCGGCTGAATGAGGCCCTGAAGCGTCAGGTGGACCGCCTGCCGCAACTCGCCTGCCAGTATCTGCACGCCGAGAAAATCGAAGTGGCGGCGCGCATCGCCCAATACTGTGAAAAGCGTTTTGGAGTGAAGGGGCGCGTGCACTTCAACGTCGGCGGCTCGCAGGCCATCGAAGACTCGCTCAAACTGGTGCGCAACGCCACGGGCAAGAACCTGATGTTCGCCTTCATGGGCAGCTATCACGGGCGGACGCTCGGCGCAACCGCCATCACGTCGAGCTATCGATACCGCCGCCGCTTCGGGCATTTCAGCGACCGCGCGCAGTTTGTCTTTTACCCTTATTGCCATCGCTGCATCTACGGGCTGAAGCCGGAAACATGCAATCTGTATTGCGAAGAGCAGTTCGAAAAGCTCTTTGATTCGGAATACTTCGGCGTGTGGGACGCGAAGGCCGGAGCCTCCGAGTTCGGCGCATTTTATATCGAAGCAGTGCAGGGAACGGGCGGCTACGTGATACCGCCGCGCGACTATTTCAAGCGTCTGAAGGAAACCTGCGACCGGCACAAGATTCTCATCGTGGACGATGAAATCCAGATGGGGTTCTACCGGACGGGCAAGTTCTGGGCGATTGAGAATTTCGGCATCGCGCCGGACATTATCGTTTTTGGCAAGGCGCTCACCAACGGTCTGAATCCGATCTCGGGTCTGTGGGCGCGCGAAGAACTGATCACGCCGGAAGTCTTCCCGCCGGGATCAACCCATTCGACGTTTTCCGCCAACACGCTCGGAACGGCGGTCGCGCTGGAAACGCTGAAGATGCTCGAAGAAGAAGATTACGAAACGCTCGTCAATGAGAAGGGCGCGTATTTTCTGGCCGGCTTGCGCGAACTCGAGCGCCGCCATAGAGACTCGATCGGGCAGGTGGACGGCCTCGGCCTGGCGCTGAGGATTGAAGTCTCAAAGCCGGACCGCATGACCCCAGACCGCGAACTGACGGACCGCATCTTTGCCGAAGGGCTGGCCGGAAACCTCGAAGCCCGCGGACGCAGAATGGGCCTGGTGCTCGACGTGGGCGGATATTACAAGAACGTTTTTACTCTCGCCCCTTCCTTCACGATTACGCGCGAAGAAATCGACCTCGCCATCGAGCTGCTCGACCAGTTGTTCACCCGCTGCAAGAAGTAGCTGCGGTCCCGACCTGTTCGCTAACCTCTTCGGAACGACGCGCGCCAGCCTCTTTCCCTTCATCCTGAGAGCCTGCCTCATTCAGTACGACAAGGACGAAAAGCAAGTTTACCGTTTCGCGCTGAATGACAGCGGGACCCCCTGGAATGGGGCCGGAATGCGCTCAGAATGGCTGTTCGCGCTTCCTTCAAGTCCCGCCTCTGAACTGACGATGCTCCTTGTGCGCACGGTCCGGACTGTACGCCAGAATCTCAAAGTCTGCGCCGCCGAGGAGACCATTGGACAACACTGCGATTTTCCCTGGTTGGAGAAAGTGCGCCCGCTGGCCGCGGGCTTTTTCAAAGGCCGGCCGGTTGGGCCTGCTGGGAATCGCATTCGCAGCGCTTGCTGCCGGAGCACCAGGCAGGCCATCGGCGCCTTCCGCAAGACTTCATTACGCCTCGCTGCCGCTGTTGTTTGAAGAGAACCGCGGGCAGGCGGACCCGGCGGTGAAATTCCTGGCGCGCGGAAGCGGCTACGCTGTCTTCTTCACGCAGGAAGAGGTGGTGATGTCGCTCGAGCGCAGTCCTGCGGCGCCCCAAAAGTCGTTATCAGGCGATCGGCCTGTCCCACGCGGCGCAGCGCGGAGGAAAGTTGTGAAAGATGTTCTGCGCCTGCGGTGGGTGAATGCGAACCCTGAGGCGCGCGTTGAAGGGCTGGACAAGGGAGCGTGCAGGAGCAACTACTTTCTGGGCAATGATCCTGCAAAGTGGGTGAGGGATGTTCCGTCCTATTCCAAAGTTGAATATCAGGGCCTCTATCCAGGCGCTGACCTTGTTTATTACGGCAATCGGCGTGAGCTTGAATTCGATATCGATCTGGCGCCAGGCGCCGACCTGCGCGCCGTCCGGCTGGAAATTACGGGCGGAGACCACGGAACTGCAAGGCTGCGAATCAATCGAAGCGGCGAGCTTGTCGTGCACACGCGAGCGGGCGATGTGCGGTTCCACAGGCCGCGCGCTTATCAGTTAGGAGATAACAAGGCAGGCCACCATCTTCTTGAGGTCCGCTACGTTTTGGTTAAGAAGGGATATGTCGGTTTCGACGTGAGCGGCTACAATCCTGTAAAACCGCTGGTGATCGATCCGGTGCTGAGCTATTCCACTTATCTGGGCGGCACGGATTTAAACTACGCGACGGGCATTGCGGTGGACGCTTCCGGCAACACGTACATCACCGGTTACACGAGTTCTGCGGACTTTCCGATCGTCGGCGGCATCCAGGGCGTTTTTGGCGGCGGAAGCTGCGATACAGAAGTCAACACCGCGCCTTGTTTCGATGTGTTCATCTCAAAGCTGAATCCCCAGGGAACAGGGCTGATTTATTCCACCTATCTAGGCGGGACCGGAGACGATGAAGGTGCGCGCATCGCGGTAGATTCTTCAGGCCAGGCTTACGTGGCGGGATTCACCGACTCGCTGGATTTTCCCACCGCAGGCCCGCTGCAGGGGTCGATCGGTGGAGGCACGTGCGGCACCACAGCGTATCCCGATCCCTGCTACGACGCTTTTGTTGCCAAGCTCAGCGCTTCGGGATCGAGCCTGGTCTATTCCACATATCTCGGCGGAACGGGTGACGATTTTGCAAGCAGCATCGCCGCCGATTCGAACGGCAACGCCTACGTGGGCGGACTGACTTCAGCAACCAACTTCCCGGTCACGTACGGAGCGTTCCAGACGAGCTACGGCGGAGGGCCGTTTGACGGTTTTGTGGCCAAGATCAATCCAACCGGAAGCAGCCTGGTCTTTTCCACCTATATTGGCGGCGCCCAGGAAGATCATGTAAACGGCATCGCGCTTGATGCTTCTGGCGATGTGTATCTTACCGGGCAGACCAATTCTTCGAACTTCCCGACGCTCGGGGGATTTCAGGCGCAGTACACCGCGGGGACATGCGGCTCGGCGCTGAGCAACATTCCATGTTTTGAGGCCTTTGTCGCCAAGCTGAACGCCACCGGCACGGCGCTGATTTATTCTTCATACCTGGGCGGGACTGGGGCCAGCTACGGAACAGACATCGCACTTGATTCCGCCGGCGCTGCCTATGTGACCGGCTGGACGACCTCGAAGGACTTTCCCGTGACGCAGGGGGCCTTCAGCACGGCATGGGGCGGAACGAATGAAATCTTTGTGGCCAAGATCGCTCCCGATGGCAGCGCAATCAACTACGCCACCTATCTCGGCGGCATTTATCCCGACCAGGCCAACGCGATCGCGGTGGATTCTTCCGGGAACGCCTGGATCGCCGGATTTGCCTACGGCGGAAAGTTCCCGCTTGCGTCACCGCTCCAGGCGTCCATCGGAGGCTTTTATGACGCCATTGTCAGCGAGTTTGATCCCACCGGTTCCAATCTCCTTTTTTCGACGTACCTGGGGGGCACAGGCGACGAAGCCGCCAATGATGTCGCTCTCGATTCTTCAGGCAATGCCTACGTCGCGGGCGACACTTTTTCCACCGACTTTCCGGTTACAACTTCGGCGATGACGACGGGTTACACCGGCGGATCGTATGACGCGTGGATCGCGAAAATCAGCCCGCAGAACATTCCCGGACTCACGGCCGTTCCCAACCCGCTGGTCTTTCCCCCGCAGGAGATCAACACCACCAGCCAGGCGCTGATCCTGAAGCTCGGTGACGCGGGAAGCGCGCCGCTCAGCATCTCCAGCGTATCGGTGACAGGCGATTTTGCCGAATCGAGCCAATGCGGTTCGTCGGTTGCGCCGGGAACGCAGTGCACTGTCAGCGTGACTTTTACCCCGACGGCGACCGGCACGCGCACGGGGACGCTGGTGATTACGGACAACACCGCGGGCAGTCCGCACACCGTCGAGCTGACCGGTTCCGGGACCAGCGGCGCCGTCAGCCTTTCAGCCAGCAGCCTGGACTTTGGGCAGGTTGCCGTCGGGACATCGAGCACGCAATCCGTGACGCTGACGAACCCCACGCAATCTCCGCTTGATATTACGAGCATCCAGGCGAGCGGCGGGGACTATACACAAACGAACAACTGCGGCATCGTGGTCAACCCGGGAGCGAGTTGCTCGATTGCCATCACGTTTTCGCCTTCAGCGCTTGGAACAAGCGTGGGGACGGTTTCGATAACGGATACGGCCGCGGACTCGCCGCAATCGATCACGCTGACAGGAACGGGCGCTCCTCCCTTCACGCTCGCCGCAAACCCGGGTTCAGCGACGGTGCTGGCCGGGACCGGGCAGGTGCAGTTCACTGTAACCGCCACAAGCAGCTCAGGGTACACCGGATCAATAGTCCTGGGCTGCGCGGACATCGCGCCTGCCACGTGTTCGTTCAGTCCAGGCACGATTTCGCCCGGGCAGTCGAGCACGCTCACAGTCGGAAATCTGACGGCGGTCACTTCCCCGACGTTCAACTTTGTGGTGATCGGATCAGCGCCTGCAACGACCCCGTTATCCACGGCTTCCTCTACGACAAGCAGTACGACTTCATCGGGATCGATGACGGCGACGCTTACTCTGTCCGTGCAGTTTGCGGATTTTACCCTGGCCGCATCACCCCAGAGCACGTCAATTCAGGCAGGACAGACGGCAAGCTATACGCTCACGATTACCCCGATGAACGGCTTCGACGTGCCCGTGTTGCTGGCCTGTAGTGACGCGCCCGCCGGGGCTGCCTGCTCGTTTTCGAGTTCGAGCGTGCAGGTGGCCGCGTCGGGCGCCGCACAGGCCACGATGTCCGTGGCGACGACGGCGCGGTCGCTGGGTGTCCCCCGGCGGCCTGATTGGAAAGGTCCGCGCTACTTCTGGTTTCTATGTGTGTTGCTTGCGCTCATAGACTTCTTTCTGCAGTCCGGCACACGCCGGAAGGCCGTTGTGTGGACGAACCTCGCGGCAGCGCTGGTGTTCTCGCTGGTCCTGGCTGCATGCGGAGGGGGCGGCGGAGGTCCGTCGCCAGCGCCCGGCATGGGCACTCCCGCCGGAACCTACACTCTGACGGTCACGGCCGCGGCGCAATCACTGAGCCATTCAATCCAAGTGACACTCCAGGTGAAATGACAGCGATGGCGGTCGAGGGAATTACGATTTTCTAATCATCCGCTGGAGACCGGGATGTTCTCTAGTTTACGCTCTTGATTGCCGATGTAATAGGCGGATAAGTAATGGGCTGCCGGATCAAGTAAACACCCCCGCGCAAGATCAAAGCGCAGCCTGGCCTTCGACCGGGACAGCGGCGGGCCGGGCTGCGGCGTTCCCGGGTGTCCTGAAAGGAAGTTTGGACCATGCTCTGGAGTAAATCGAAAAGGCTGGTGGGGCTGGACATCGGGTCGAGTTCTGTCAAGGCTGTTGAACTGGCCCGGAGGGCCCAGGGTTATGAACTCGTGAGCCTCGGCCTTGAACCGCTTGACCAGGACGTCGTTGTGGACGGCTCGATCATGGACGCGCTGATGGTTTCGTCGGCGATCAAGAAGGTCATGGCCGACAACAAGATCAGGATCAAGGAAGTCGCGACTTCAGTTTCAGGGCATTCGGTGATTGTCAAAAGGATCACGCTGAGCGCTACGAGCGACGCCGAGATTGCCTCCGCCATACCTTACGAGGCGCAGCAGCACATTCCATTTGACGTGGCGGACGTCAACCTGAGCTATCAGGTGATGGGTCCGGCGGCGGGAGGTGGCACGGACGTCATGATGGTGGCGGCGAAGCGGGAAAAGATCCTGAACCATACGAACGTTCTGAGCCAGGCGGGTCGGGTCCCGGTCGTAGTGGACATCGACGCGCTGGCGCTGCAAAACGCCTTCGAGGCCAATTACGATCCGGCCCCCGGGGCGCTGGTGGCCCTGCTGAACATCGGGGCCAGCACGATGAACATTAACATCGTGCGCGACGGCGTGCCGCTGTTTACAAGGGACGTTTCCGTGGGGGGTAACCAGTACACGGACACGCTGAAGAAAGAATTGAACCTGAGTTTTGGGGACGCCGAACTTCTGAAGCAGGGCCGCGCGCTCCCCAACGTTTCCCCCGATGCGGCGAAGCCGCATCTGCGCTCCGTTTCAGAAATCCTGCTGCTTGAAATCCAGAAGACCTTTGACTTTTTCCGGCAGACAACATCGCCGGAAAACATCCAGGCGATTTACCTTGCGGGGGGAACGGCCAAGGTTGAGGGTCTGCTCGAGTTGTTAAAGGAAGAGTTCAATGTTCCGATTGAAATGATGGACCCTTTCCGCAGGGTGCATATCGATCCCTCGCGGTTCGATCCGGGTTACGCGGCAGAGATTGCGCCCTGCGTATGCGTGGCCACGGGACTCGCGCTGAGGAGTTTTGATTCGCCATGATGAAAATCAACCTGCTCGCAGAGGAAGCGCCTGAGGCGACGGTTGCGGCAGCCTCATCGGCCGGGGCGCGGCAGGCGCTGGTGTTTGCCGTGGCGCTGGCTGTTTCCATGAGCACGGTGGGGTTTGTGTACTTCTACTGGAGCCGGCAGATCGCTCAGGCGCAGGCTGCGCTCTCCCGCGAACAGGTCCGGCAGAAAGAGTTGGCGTCCGTGAGGGCGCAGAACCAGGAATACCAACGGCAGCTCAAGACGCTCGAAGAACGCATTCAGACCATCCAGAAGCTCCAAACCAAACGACAAGGCCCTGTCGATTTAATGGAAGGGCTTGGGGAGACAGTGAACGCCACCCCGGACCTCTATCTGCTTCAGGTGACCCCGGAAGGGAGCCAGTTGCACATCCGAGGGGAGGCAGACCGCGTGCCGGCGATCGCCCGGTTTATCACCGCCCTTCTGAATTCACCACGCTTCACAGACGTCAGGCTGCTCCAGTATTACCAGGACAACCAGAATGGGCGGACGAACTTCAAGTTCAATCTTGATTGTTCTTACGTGCAGCCGGGAACAGACGGGGCGGCGGACGGCGGAGCATCCAAAGTTACGGCGCCTCCTGGGAAGGCAAAGTAAAGGAACAAGCTGTCATGGCCAAAAGTTTTAACGACTTGCCCGCGCGCACGCAGTCCATTGTATTGGCCGTCCTCGCGTTTTCTCTGGCGGGCGTCATTTTCTGGTACTTTGCGCTGCCCGAATCGACCCGGCTGGACAGCTTGCAGCAACAGGTGGCGCATTTGAGGGCCGAGAATGACAGGAACGAAGCCTTCAAGAGTGAACAGACCGAGTACGTGAACAGGATCTCCCAACTCAGCGAACAACTGAAAACTTTGAGATCAATCGTACCCGACGAGCCCGCCACGGATGCATTTGTCAAATCGGTTTACGACACCGGAGTTTCAAGCGGCGTACACATCCGGACGTTTGTGGCAGACCCTCAGGTGAGCAAAGAGTTATATGTTGAAATGCCTTACAGGCTGCGCCTTGACGGGACTTACTACCGCCTGCTTCAGTTTTTTTACCGCCTGGCCCACAGCCAGCGGATCGTCACTGTAACCAACCTTTCTCTGGGCTCTCCCGGAGGCGGCGGGCTGGGATCCTACGAAGTCTCTCCCGCGGAGACCGTGGGCGCCAATTGTGTGATCACGACCTATTACAACCAGCCGGCCGCGAACCCCGGTGTCGCAAAAGGGGTGAAATAGGACGAGAGAGTGATATGACAGCGCAGTTGATTAAAGGGCACAGGAGAACCTGGCTGGCCGCCTGGGTGATGTTTGGTGCGCTGCTGGTTTCCACGACGGCGCCAGCGTCGGGGAGACCGGAATCTGGCAGAGGGATCCGGACGCCAGCAGGCGCCGTCAGCGACACCCGGTCAAAGAAAGACAGGCATATTCTTGCCGCTGAGCGCGCCCGCGTGAGCGCCTTTCGGGAGAAGCGCGACCCGTTCAAAGTTCCGCACCCTCCGAGTCCCGGCGCGAAAGGGGATTTGCCGGAAGTGCCTCTGCCCCCGGGATCGAGGGGCCTTGTGATCGGAGCGATCCAGTTGAAAGGGATTGTGCGCGAAGAGGACACGGATGAGATGATCGCGGTTGTGACGAACCGGGCGAACCTGGCTTACTTCCTGCACGTTCATGATCAGGTTTACAACGGCGTCGTCCAGAAGATTACGCCGGATTCCGTCTATTTCAAACAGGATATTCAGGAGGCCGACGGCAAGCTCTCAAGCCGCGAGGTCGTCCTTAAACTGAATTCCGGACGGTAGGAGGAAGGATGAAACGAAGCTATCTTATGGGTGTGGCGGCGATGTGTGCAGCGACGGGCCTGGTTTCGATACCCGCCGCGCGGCAAACGGCAAAGACATCCACCGTCGCATTAATCAATCCTCCAAACCCAGGATCACCTGCTGTCCGAGACGCCTCTGACGCCGCGGCCTCTGCACAAAAGTCGGGGCCGGCGCGGCTGACGGGAATTTCAATCCGCCGCGCTGAGAGCGGAAATGGAACAGAAATTGAAGTTGCTACGAGCAGCCCCACCGAATACCGCGTCCTTCATCTCGACCACCCGAACCGGCTGGTGCTGGACCTTGAAGGCGCGATCAATAAGACCCACCGCTGGAGATATTCCTCCGACTTGCCTCTGCTGGCGCGAATCCGCGTGGGGAGGTTCAGTGAGGAACACGGAGGAGTCATCCGCGTCGTTGCAGACCTCAAGGAGGATGCGATTTACCACGTTGACCGTGACGCCGCCGGTTTTCGCATCGAACTGGTCCCGAGACACGCGGCAGTGACGCATGCGAATCTGACGCCAGAGGTTGAAGCAAACCAGCCGGTGAGGTCGGCACTTCAAACAGGACTTAATTCGCCGTCAAAAACCGCGGTTGAGGCCAGAACGGCATCCCGCGAGAAAGTTGTAACTGAAGCAAAAGCCGAATTGCAACCAAAGCATGCGGCGCTGAAGGAGGCAGCGGAAGTTACAAGTTCCGCTCCGGCTGAAAAGGAAAGCGTAAAGCCTGTGTCAGGTGAGACCCGAGCGGCCACACCTGCGGCTGGTTCCGTGCCATCCAATGTTGCCACAGGTCTGCCTGGGTCTGGTGATCCCCCATTAAGGGCCATAGGACCGAGACAGACAACGAGGGAACAGAATTTCCCGCAGGTCCGCGAGGCTGCCAGGGCTGCGAAAGTTATGGCCAACGCCGAGGAAGCCGCCCTCAGCCGGGTGGTCGTGCCGGTGACGCGGAACGCCGGCGTCGAGGAGGCCCCTAAATATACCGGCAAGCGTATTTCGCTTAACCTGAAGGGGGTCGATCTGAAGGACTTTTTCAGGCTGATCCATGAAGTCAGCGGGCTGAACATCATCGTTGACCCGGATGTTTCGGGCAGCGTTACGACCGTGTTGGACGACGTGCCGTGGGATCAGGCTTTGGCTTTGGTGTTGAATGATAACGGCCTGGGCGACAAGCTGGAGGGCAACGTTCTCCGCATCGCGAAACTTTCCACACTGGAGCGCGAGGAGGAAGATCAGCAAAAACTGCTGCTTGCGCGGGAAGAATCCGAACCCCTTCACACCGTTTTCCGCCGTCTGAATTACGCCAAGGCGGCGGACCTTGCCGCGCTGCTGAAGACCTGGGCGGGCGGAGGGGCCCTGAGCAGGCGTGGCAGCGTCCTTGTGGATGAGCGGACGAACACGCTGATTATTTCCGATATACCCTCGCACATACCGAAGATCGAGGCCGTTATTGACAGACTTGACCAGAAGGCGCAGCAGATTTCGATTCAGGCGAGGATCATCCGCGCCACGAACGACTTTGTGCGCAATCTTTCTACTGCGCTTTCATATGCTCAGAGAAACGCCTCCGGAAGCCTTACGACCGGCGGGGCAACGGGCAATCCCGTCTCCGGCCAGCCGCTGACGCCCCCGACGGTTACTACGGCGCCGGCTACAGGTTTTGGCGTGTTTGTACTCTCGAACCTGGGCTCGAACTACGTCATCAATGCCGCGATCGCAGCCGCCGAGACGCGCGACCAGGCCAAGACGATTTCGGAACCGTCGATTGTGACTCAGAACAATGTGGAAGGGACGGTAATCCAGGGGACCCAGATTCCCATCCAGACCACGATCAACAACACAATCAGCGTTCAATATGTCCAGGCGTCCCTGCAATTGAAGGTCACGCCACAGGTAACCCAGGACGGCAACGTTTTCCTGACGATTGAGGTGCAGAACTCCTCGCCGGGGCCAGCGCTGACATTCGCCGGACCGACGATCAATACCCAGTCCGCTACGACACAGGTGCTGGTCCCCAACGGCGGCACGGTGATCTTTGGCGGCGTCACGGTCCACACGAAATCGAACTCCGCCACGCAGGTCCCGTGGCTGGGAAGCATCCCGATTCTCGGCCATCTCTTCAAAAGCTCTACCAGACAGGAGAATGACCAGCAGTTGCTCTTTTTCGTAACCCCCAAGATTCTGACATAGCACTACCACCAGCCGGCCGCGCTGGCAGCCGGATTCCAACCCGTGAGTCGTAGTACAATCTATCTTTTCCTGCAAGGAGGCTGCGGCTTCCTCTTTTTTTTGAGCGATGGGTCCAAACACACATCAGCGGGATTTCGAGGACAGAAGGCAGCGACTGGCATCGCAATTTGAGCGAAAGCGGATCGGGGCACTGCTGGTCACAAGCCTGCCGAATATCTTTTACCTTACAGGCTTTCGCGGCAGCGCGGGAGCGGCTCTTGTGGGGCCCTCCGAAAGCGTGCTGTGGGTCGATCCGCGTTACACGCTTCAGGCAAAAGAACAGGTTGAACGAGTTGAAGTGGTTGAAGTCAAGGGCGGGTTGCTGAAAGAGGCCGCGCGCTGGATTCGAAAGAAGCGCCTTGGGCCTGTGGGATATGATGACGCAACTCTCACGTGCCGCGACTTTGAGGCGCTGGAGAAGGCGGCCGGAAGTCGACGATGGGTTCCCGCGGGCGGAATGGTGGAGGAGTTGCGAGCGGTAAAAAGCCCCTTGGAAGTCGATTGGATCCGCAGAGCAGGGAAATTGACGGCGGAGGTTTTCGAGGAAGTGCGCGGCCTGGTCCGTCCGGGTGCGCGGGAATGCGACCTGGCTGCTGAAATCGAGTACCGAATGAAGCGGAAGGGGGCTGACGGGGCGGCATTTGAAACGATCGTGGCGTCCGGTGAGCGAAGCGCCTGGCCGCATGCCAAGCCTACTGCCAAATCGTTGAACGAAAACGATTTGGTAATTATCGATCTCGGTGCTATACTTGGCGGATATGCGGCCGATATGACGCGGACTGTCTATCTGGGCAAACCGTCAGCGCGAATTCGAATGTTATACAATCAGGTGCGCGAAGCCCAGGAAAGGGCGGTCAAGGCCGCGACCCCGGGACAGCGAGCGGGAGAAGTTGACTCGCAGGCGCGGAAGGTCTTAGATAAAAAGAAGCTGGAGCGGTTTTTTACCCACAGCACAGGGCATGGGGTCGGGCTTGAAATCCACGAAATGCCGCGCCTTGCCCGTGGAGACAAATCTCGATTGCAGAAGGGACACGTTATTACAATAGAACCAGGCGTCTATTTGGAAGGGCTCGGAGGGGTCCGAATTGAAGATACTATCCTTGTGACGGAAGGCAAGCCCGAAAACCTGACCCCGGCCACGAAAGACGCTTGGTTCGCCAGTTAAGGACACAAGGGGGAATATGCCCGGCAAGAAGCCATCCCGAGCGGAAGTGCAGGAGTCCGAACGGGCCTGGGAACTCAAAGAAATCCAGGGTTTAATCGACCTCCTGATTGATCGGGAAATCCAGGAATTTGAGATGGAAAAGGACGGGATGCGCATCCGGATCCTGCGGGGAAGATCCGCAGCGACGGCAGCCGACCATCCGGTTTCCGGAAATTCGCATGCCGCGGTTTCGGTGGGGTCTGCTGAACCTGTTTCTGTGCCGGCGGTCTTGCCCCCGCAGGAACCTGCGGCACCGGAACCAGCCCCTGAGGCATCTGAAGAGGGCCTTCATGTGATGAAGTCTCCGATGGTCGGGACGTTCTTCGCGGCCCCGTCGCCGGATGCTCCCCCATTTGTTAATGTGGGTGATCAGGTCCATGTCGGGCAGGTGCTCTGTATTATTGAAGCGATGAAGCTGATGAACGAGATCGAGTCCGAATTCGCCGGGGAGATTGTGCGCATTCATGTCGAGAACGGACAGCCGGTCGAATACGGGCAGCCCCTCTTCACCATCAAGTCCTCTTGAGAAGCGAAACTGCTGTGTGACCGCGAGCGGGCCGCAGGGGAATATTGGGCCTGCGCGCTTGTTGTAATCCATGTTTGGAAAAGTTCTCATTGCCAACCGGGGAGAAATCGCGCTGCGGGTGATCTGCGCATGCAAAGAACTGGGCATCCGCACCGTGGCTGTTTATTCCGAAGCCGACCGTTACTCACTCCATGTACGGTTCGCAGATGAAGCCGTCTGCATTGGCCCTGCCCGGAGTTCAGAAAGCTACCTGAACGTCGCCGCCATCATTTCCGCTGCCGAGATCACGGGCGCAGAGGCGATTCACCCGGGATACGGGTTCCTGGCGGAGAACCCCAAGTTTGCAGAAGTCTGCGAGACCTGCAAGCTGACGTTTATAGGTCCGAAACCGGATGTCATCCGCCTGATGGGCGACAAGAACCTGGCACGGAAACGCATGGCGGAACTCGGCTTGCCCGTGCTGCCTGGAACTGAAATCCTCGCCTCAGAAGAGGAAGCGCTGGAGGCGGCGGCGAAGATTGGATATCCCGTGATGGTGAAGGCTGCTGCGGGCGGGGGCGGCAAAGGCATGCGGATCGTCGACTCGGCGGACGAATTGCCCAAGCTTTTCCGTATGGCGCAGAAAGAGGCCGAGGCGGCGTTCGGATCGTCAGACGTGTACCTTGAGAAATATGTTGCGTCGCCGCGGCATATCGAGTTTCAGGTGATGGGTGATCACCACGGGAAGGTCGTTCATCTTGGCGAGCGCGAGTGCACCATTCAGCGCCGACACCAGAAATTGCTGGAGGAGTCGCCCTCTACCCAGATGGACGACGAACTGCGTCGGGAAGTTGGCGGCAAAGTCGTGCGCGCACTCAGGGAGGTTGGCTATACGAACGCCGGCACCGTCGAATTCCTGATGGATGAGAACCGCAAGCTCTATTTCCTTGAAATGAATACCAGGATCCAGGTTGAGCATCCAGTGACGGAGATGGTGACCGGCCTTGACCTGGTCAAGATGCAGATCCAGGTGGCCGCCGGACAGCCGCTCGAAATCGACGGCGAAACCGTGCCGCTTCGGGGGCATGCCATCGAGTGCCGGATTTGCGCAGAAGACCCCGTGACTTTCGCGCCGTCGGCTGGGAAAATCAGCGGGTTCCATGTACCCGGCGGCACCGGAGTCAGGGTCGATACGGCGGCGTACGCGGAGTCGATTATTCCTCCTTATTACGACTCGCTCATCGCCAAGCTGGTGGTCCACGGGAAGGACCGCGCGGAAGCCGTCCAGCGCATGGCGCGCGCTCTCGAGATGTTTATCGTCGAAGGCATTTCCACATCCATTCCGCTCCAGGAAAAGGTCCTTGCCGATGCCGATTTCCGCGCCGGCAGATTCGATACGCAATTTCTCAAACGCTTCAGCCGTAACGGCGCGGGCGGATAATCTGAATCCGCCCTGGTCCTGATATATGGGTTTTCGAATTCCCCGCCTGTATGCCATCATCGACCCTGCCCAGACGAGGGAACTCGCGCCAGCCACTGTTGCGGAGATCCTTCTCTCAGCAGGCGTTCGTTTGATTCAATACCGTGGAAAAACAGATACGTCCCGCCGCATGTTTGATGTATGCTGCGCGATTGCCGAACGTGTGCATCACGCCGGAGGCATCTTTATTGTTAATGACAGGCCGGACGTGGCGTTGCTGGCGGGCGCGGACGGGGTGCACGTCGGCCAGGATGACCTGCCGGTCGAGCTTGCCCGGCGTGTTCTTCTGGAGGGCCAGCGAGTGGGAGTCTCAACCCATAACCGCGAGCAGTTTGTAGAGGCGGAAGCGACTTCAGCCGACTATATTGCGTTCGGGCCGGTTTTCCCTACAGGGAGCAAGGAGCGCCCCGATCCTGTTGTGGGGCTGGAACGTGTGCGTGAGATGCGCGCATTGACGCGCAAGCCGCTCGTAGCGATCGGTGGAATAACGCTTGCGACGGCGCCTTCAGTTATCGAAGCGGGAGCGGATTCTGTAGCTGTGATCCATGATCTTCTCGCTGCTGAGGACATCGGGGCGCAGGCGCGAAAATTCCTCCAGGCGCTTGGCTGAATACTCCCTCCCGCGAGATAAAGGACCATTTACTCTTTGCAGGCTTGGCAACATGGCTGCCACTGTAGCTGACAACTCAGCCCAACGAGCGCCCGCAGCAGGTCTGGTGGAGGGGCTTGGCCTGCTGGATTGCACCACGATAGTCATGGGCTCGATGATCGGATCGGGCATCTTCATCGTGGCGGCGGAAATCGCACGAGAGGTCGGTTCGCCGGGGCTTTTTCTGCTATCGTGGGTAGTCAGCGGCATCATGACAGTTGCCGCGGCGGTGACGTACGGGGAACTCGCGGCCATGATGCCGCACGCCGGAGGGCAATACGTTTATCTCCGCGAAGCCTTCAGCCCGCTTTTTGGTTTCCTTTACGGATGGACGCTGTTCCTCGTCATTCAAACCGGCACGATCGCCGCAGTGGCCGTCGCCTTCGGCAAATTTCTCGGATTCTTTTTTCCCTGGATATCGGAACGGAATTACCTGTTAGACTTCGGCACTGGGACGATCCTTGGGCATCCTGTGGCCTTGACCTTATCGACCGAGCAAACGATTGCGATTGCTGTTCTTCTAGGTCTTGGTGTGGTCAACATTTTCGGGCTGCGCACAGGGGCATGGATCCAGAACATTTTTACCGTGCTCAAAGTGGGTGCCCTCGTAGGCCTTGTCGCGGCCGGGCTCTGGTGGGAATCGACACACTCCGACGCGGCGGCCGGACATATCGACTTCTGGGGAAACGTTCATTGGAACGCGGCCACGCTGACGGTCCTCGCAGTTGCGCTTGTCGGGCCACTGTTTTCATCCGACGCATGGAACAATGTTACCTTCACAGGCGCTGAGGTCAGGAATGCCAGGAGAAACATTCCGCTGGCGCTTTTCATCGGGACCATCGTCGTTTGCACTGTATATTTTTTTGTTAATGTGATTTACGTTCGGGCGTTGCCATTTTCCGCCATCCAGCACGCCCCGGAAGACCGCGTGGCGACAGCCGTGATGGATGTGATTCTCGGGCCGAAGGGCGCGGGTCTGATGTCGGCTGCCATCGTGATCTCAACGTTCGGATGTATGAATGGGATGAGTCTTGCAGGCGCTCGTGTGTACTACGCCATGGCATGCGACCGGCTGTTCTTTTCGAGGGTGGGAAAGGTCAATCCCAGGTTTCATACGCCCGCAATTTCGCTGTTGATCCAGGCTGTGTGGGCTTCCTTGTTGACGCTGACTGGAACTTACAGTGAATTGCTGGATTATGTGATTTTTGCCGTGCTCTTGTTCTATATTTTGACTATTCTTGGTCTTTTCAGATTGCGGCGGACGCGGCCAGATGCTCCGCGGCCCTATCGCGCGTGGGGGTATCCGGCGGTTCCGGCCCTCTATATTGTTCTTGCGTTGTTTATTGAGTGGGCCTTATTAATGAACCGTCCAGGTCGAAGCCTTGCAGGCCTGGGCATTGTCGGAGTCGGGATTCCAGTTTACTTTTGGTGGCGCCGGCGGGCTGTGGCCGATGACCGGTGAGAATGGGGAGGCGCGATGTCTGATTTGTGGGTAAAAAAGAGCATCGAGCAATTGCGGAGGGAAGCTGCCGAATCCGAGCATGGGCTTCGCCGCGCGTTGGGGCCTGTGGCCCTGATATCCCTGGGTATTGGCGCAATCATAGGGGCTGGGATTTTTGTCATCATTGGCCTCGCCGTTCAGCATACGGGTCCCGCGCTGGTGCTGTCTGTGATCCTGACGGGGATCGGCTGCGCGTTTGCGGCGTTGTGCTATTCAGAATTCGCCTCCATGATTCCTGTGGCGGGCAGCGCCTACACCTACGCTTACGCGACCATCGGCGAATTTCTGGCGTGGATCATCGGCTGGGACCTGATTCTCGAATACGCCGTCGGCGCCACAACCGTCTCCATCGGTTGGTCAGGGTACATGGTTTCCTTCCTGCGCACTCTCCATATACCATTTCCCGCCGAACTGGCCCGAAGCCCATGGGAAAAGACCATGACGGTAAATGGGGCGGTGGTTCACTCATATTTCAATCTTCCGGCATTTTTCATTGTGGCCTTGATTACCATTCTGCTGATTCTTGGTATTCGAGAGTCGGCAGGCTTCAACAACTTAGTCGTTATCGTCAAAGTTGGGGTAATTCTGCTTTTTATCGTTGTCTGTGCGTTGTACGTGATGCCAAGGAACTGGACGCCGTTCATGCCGCCCAACCAGGGGACTTTCGGTGAGTTCGGGTGGAGCGGCATCCTGCGTGGTGCGGGACTGATGTTCTTTGCCTATATCGGCTTTGACGCTGTCTCAACGGCGGCGCAGGAGGCACGCAATCCTGAACGCGACATGCCGATCGGCATCCTGGGTTCGCTGGGTATTTCCACTCTGCTTTATCTGGGCGTGGTCATTGTCATGACCGGCGTCATTCCCTTCCAGCGGTTGAACGTGCCTGATCCTTTGGCTGTCGCCGTTGATGCGACGCCGGCCCATTGGCTGTCGCCACTGGTCAAGATAGGGGCTATTCTCGGAACCACAGCGGTGATTCTGGTGATGTTGCTGGGGCAGACGCGGGTCTTCTATACGATGGCGTATGACGGCCTGCTGCCCAAGGCCTTTGGGACAGTGCATCCGCGCTTTCGGACCCCCTACAAGAGCACAGCGCTGGTAGGATTTTTCGTGGCCCTGGGAGGCGGACTTATCCCATTGAGAATTGTGGGAGAACTGGTCAGCATCGGAACGCTGCTGGCATTCACGATTGTATGCGGTTCGGTGCTGGCGATGCGCAGGATGCGTCCTGAGATCAGCCGGCCCTTCCGCACGCCGGCTGTATGGTTTGTTGCGCCCATGGGCATGATTATCTCTCTGGCACAGATGCTCGGCCTGCCGCTGGATACCTGGATCCGTCTTTTTGTCTGGATGGCAATTGGTTTTGTGATCTATTTTGGATACAGCCGCCGCCACAGTATCCTTCGCCTCTCTTCCAGACAACCTTCGACAGCAACTCCGGTGACGAAGACGGAAATTTGACCCGGGAAGGGCTGCCATGAATGGAAAGAAAACACGGCGGCCGGTTCCTTACTTCAGCCCTTGCCGCTTCTGCCTGCCATCGACACCAATCTGCGCATTCACTGTTCCATTCGGGAGGTGGTATGCTCGCCGACGTTCTTGAAGCGCTCCTGCAGGAATACCGTGGACGGCCGATGGCGCGCTTTACGGCATGGCTGCTGGCGTTCGGCGTGGCCTTGTGGGTGGAAGGCAAGTTCTCAGGCGGCGCACCGGGACTGCTGTGGTTCGTTTTCGTGATCGGCCTGACGGTTTCCGCAGTTTATTACATTGCCCGTCTGGTCGGTGCTTTCAAGCACCACATCCTCTGGCACCTTCGTCGAAGGTTGGTCGTCACATATATCTTTATTGCTGTAGTCCCTTTCATCCTGATTCTCGTCCTGGTGGGATTGGGAGTTGTGATCGCCAACGGCCAATTTGCCGCATTTCTCGTGACGCTGAAGGTCAACGAAAAGGTTGAGGACATGATCCAGTTAAACCGGGTCGTGGCCCACGAAGCATACCTGAGTCCGGCCAGGACTCCGACGGAATTATTGGACCGATTGCAGCAATTTTACGTGCGACAGCTTTCCGAGCATTCGAAAAGTTATCCGGGTCTTGAGATCGCCCTTCGGGTGGGGAACCAAAGTCGGGCATTTTACCTTGATGGAAAGCCGGCGCCAGAATTTCCCGAGATTCCAGCCTGGTTCAGAGCCGAAGAGTTTTCAGGTGTCGTTTATGATCGTGGAAGGCTCTTGTTGCGGGCGGCTGATCAGGGCGATACACCCGTTGGGAGAATCACGCTGGTCCTCTCCGAACCTTTCAGTCCTGAACTGCTCGATCTGGTAGGGCAGGGAATTGGTCCGGTCGGAGTTGTCAGTGCGAATTTAGGCGGTGAAATCCCGGGGCGGCCTGGCACAGCGACTACCTTGCCAGCGGCATCAGGCACTCCTGAGGAACAAATCATCGCCCGCTCAAAATCACTGTCTCTTGGGCCAGCCGCGAGTTTTCTCGATGCCGACGTGTTCGGGACTTCAGCTCTGAATGTCGTCCGCTGGGACGCAGCCCAGGAACAGTATCTGGCCCAGCCGGTTTTTGTTTATGTAACTTCAAGGCTGTCGATTCTTACCCGCCATCTGATGGGCACGCTGGGACGCTATACGCGTATCTACGTCACAATGTTTCTCGCTATTGCCGTCATTTTCCTTGCCATAGAGTTGCTGTCTCTGGTAGCGGGAATTCGCCTGGCGCGGACGATTACCGGCACGGTTGACCGTTTGTATGAGGCAACGGAACGCATTAAAGCCGGCGATCTTTCGCATCGCATCCATATGCCCGCAGAGGACCAACTCAGCTCTTTGGGCGAGGCTTTCGACAATATGACGGAATCTCTCCAGCGCCTGTTGCGTGAATCCCAGGAAAAGACGCGATTGGAGCATGACATTCAGATCGCTCGCGAAGTGCAGACTCAACTGTTTCCTGCTGAGGCCCCCAAAGTCCCCGGTCTGGAGCTTTACGGGGTCTGCCGACCCGCCCGGGGCGTCAGCGGCGACTACTACGATTTTCTTCCCATCGGGTCACACAAGGTTGGCATGGTCCTGGGCGATATAAGCGGGAAAGGGGTTTCCGCAGCACTGATTATGGCCGCGATCCAATCTGTGATTCGCACCCGGATTTACCTGGAATCTTCGGATGGAGAGCTTGATTCCGACAGGCTCTCGACGGCACGATTCTTCGGCGTGCTGAACCAGCAGATGTATGAAAACACTCCAGAGGAAAAATACGCGACCTGCTTCTACGCTCTTTACGATGCCGGGACTCGCCGGCTTGTCTATACGAACGCGGGCCATCCTGCGCCGGTGCTCTTCCACGACGGGGAAATCATCCGGTTGGATGTCGGAGGAACGCCGCTTGGATTGATCGCGCCGATGGCATACGAGGAAGCAACGGTGAATCTTGAACCGGGAGACACCCTGATTGCTTTTACAGACGGACTGACAGAGAGCGAAAATAGTTTTGAGGACATGTTTGGCGAAGACCGCCTGATCGATACCGTGAGCCGTGTTCGCGGGGAGCCGTTGCCGGTTCTGGTAAGAGAAATCTACCGCAGCGTTGACGAGTGGACGGGCGGCGGTGAGCAGCAGGATGATATGACGCTGATCGTGGCCCGCGCTGTCCCCGTGTGATCCGGAGAGTGCAGAGTGAAGGGAATTCGGACCGCAGTTCTGATTGTCGCGCTTCTTGCCGCTCTGATCGGCGTCGGGACCGTGGGCTTCCATCTCGTTCAGGGATGGGGATGGTTTCAGTCCCTCTATACGACGTTGATGACTTTGTCCACGATAGGAGCGGGCCCGGAAAACGAGTTGAGCCGCAGGGGGCAGGTTTTCAACGTTGTCCTGATCCTCCTTGGAGTCGGCACAGTAGGCTTCGCAATTGGAGCGCTCACCAGAGCGGTGATAGAATTCGAGTTGGGTTCGTTTTTCGGACGGCGCCGCATGGAAAAGGAAATCTCTGCGCTGAATAACCATTTCATCATCTGCGGCGTAGGCCGAGTGGGACGCCGCGTTGCGGCGGAAGTTTCCGCGCGGAAATATCCGCTTGTCATCATTGAGAAAGACCCGGCGAGGGCCGCCTGGGCACAGGAGCACGGGTTTCCTGTGATTATCGGCGACGCCGCCAGCGAGAATGTGCTGCGCAAGGCGCGGATCGAGCACGCTCGGGCCCTTGCAAGCGCCGTTACGTCTGACGCTCAGAACGTTTACATCGTTCTTACGGCGCGCGGAATCGCGCCTGATATTCCGATCGTCGCACGCGCCAGCGAGGAGGATGCCGAATCGAAGCTTATGCGCGCAGGAGCAACGACGGTTGTTTCGCCATACAGCTACGCGGGCCAGCGGATAGCACGCATCCTGACGCGCCCTTACGTCCAGCGGTTTATTGACATGGCGCTTTCTTCACTGAGCGAAACGAACCTCGAAATCGAAGAAGTCAAGGTAGGCAATCCTTCTTCGTTGGCCGGAAAAAACCTGGGGGAAGCCGATATTCGCGAGCGGTTCGGCCTGATCGTGCTGGCCATCCGACATCAGGATGGGCAATTGGATTTTAATCCCAAACCTTCGCAGACGATTTCTTCAGGCGACTATCTCATCGTGATGGGCAGTTCACAAAACTTGAGACAACTCGAATCCGTGGCGGGCGTAAAGGAATGAAGGTCCTTACGGCTGCCCAGATGCAGGAAATCGACCGGCTGACGACGGAACGTTACGGCGTACCCAGCCTGACCCTGATGGAGAACGCCGGCCGCAGCGTGGTGAAGTTTCTTCACCAGCGGTTTTCACCGCTCGAAGCGCAGGATATCGTAATTCTTTGCGGCCGTGGAAACAACGGCGGCGACGGCATGGTTGTCGCCCGCATGTTGCGCGAAATGGGAATCATGCCCCAGGTGCTGCTTCTGGCTGATCCTGGAAACCTGAGCGGTGATGCCGAGGTGAACTATAAACGGCTCGCGGATGGCGGGCTGCCGTTGACGGTCCCTGACAAGGCCTCCTGGGAAGCAGTCAAAGGAAAGCTTTCGAACGCGACTCTCGTGATCGACGCGATCCTGGGAACGGGGCTCTCCAAGCCACTCAGCGGATTTCTTCTTGATGTGGTCCGGGACATCCCGGTTGTGTTCCCGAAAGCCAAAGTGGTCGCAATCGATTTGCCTACAGGCGTGTCTGCTGATACCGGCGAGTTAATCGGAGAAAGCGTCCGGGCTGATGCCTCGGTTACGTTCACTGCGCCGAAGATCGCTCATGTGTTCGCTCCGGCTTGCGAGCGGGCAGGCGAGTGGGTGGTAAGACCAATCGGCACACCGCCTGAGGCGCTCGAAGAGAACCCGGAATTTTATCTCAACGTTTTTCTGCCGGAAGAACTCGAATGGGTTGTTCGCCCGCGGAAACTGGAAGCGCACAAGGGGAATTTTGGCCACGTGCTGGTTCTGGGCGGGTCTGTTGGCAAGACGGGCGCGGCGGCAATGGCGGCAAAAGCAGCGTTGCGCGCGGGCGCGGGACTGGCCACGGTCGCCACGGCGAAAAGCGCTTTGCCCGTTATTGCCTCCCTGAGTATGGAAATCATGACGGAACCGCTGCCGGAGACCGATTCCGGCACGGTCTCGATTCGCGCGCTCAAGGACGGCCTTCTTGATTCGCTTGTCGAAGGGAAATCGGTGCTGGCGGTCGGTCCGGGCTTGGGGCGGCATCCGGAGACCATGGAATTGGTCCGGGAAGTTGTCAATCGCTACGACTTGCCAATCGTGCTGGATGCAGACGGTCTGAACGCTTTTGCCGGTTGCATTGAAACTCTGCGGTCTGACAATCGCATCCGCGTTTTTACGCCTCATCCAGGCGAAATGGGGCGGCTTGTGGGAATGAAAACCTCAGAGGTCGTTGCACATCGTGTAGACGTCGCGCGTGAATTCGCCAGGGAACACGGCGTTCAACTGGTGCTGAAAGGCTTCCGCACCTTGACGGCTGCACCTGATGGCCAGGTGTGGGTGAACCTTACGGGAAATCCGGGCATGGCAACCGGAGGTTCGGGCGATGTTCTTACAGGCGTTGCAGCGGCCCTGCTTGCCCAATATTCTGACCGCTTGGCGACGGAAGTCACCGCTGCCGCAGTTTATGTTCACGGCCTGGCTGGGGACATCGCTGCGCGAGAACTCGGCGAAGCGTCAATGATTGCCGGCGACATCCTTGACGCGCTGCCGAAGGCGTATCAGGAGATCAAACACCGGCTCGAATGCTGATCCGTATATGGGAACTGATCGCAAGGCGCTTGACGAGGGCGCATCAACTATAACTGGAAATCGGCTGGAATTCATAACCCATTCGCCCGAAGAGACTATCGAACTCGGCGCAAGACTCGCGCGGGAGTTGCCGCATCCTAGCCTCGTGGTGTTGGAAGGCGACCTCGGCAGTGGCAAGACCACGTTAGTTAAGGGGATTGTCTCGGGGATGGGCGTCGCGCGTCAGGAAGAAGTGACAAGCCCGTCCTTCACGCTTGTCCATGAATACGGTACGGACCGCAAAGTTTACCATGCCGATCTTTATCGCATCGAGGGAGCAAGGGAAGTGGCTACGCTGGGGCTTGAGGATTTGCTGGAGCAGGAGGCCACGGTCATCGTAGAATGGGGGGAAAAGTTGATCGATCTGGATTTTGCAGTGCAAGTCAGAATCCGCATGGAACTGCTTGAAGGTGAGAATCGTCGTGTCACAATTGAAGGGTTGGGCGCATAGCACGCGCTGCCCGAGAGTCGCCGGCGTGATTTTGCTGGCGGCATTGATGAGTGCCGCGTGTGGGCCGTCCGGGACTCGCTATTTTACGCTCCTTGTGCCGAGATCTCCAGTCACGCCCGCGCCAAAGACGCGCTTCGTTCTTCAGATCGAACACTTCGACGCTCCTGATGTCTTGCGCGACAGCCGGATTATTTTTTACACTTCGCCGACGCAACTGAGATACTACCAGCACGATCGCTGGATCTCAGAACCCGGCGGGATGTTGAGCGAGTTGGCGGTGAAGTATTTTGCCGAAACAGGATTGTTCCGGCAGGTGTACCCTTACCCCGCACCGACGCCCGCCGATTATACGCTGCGGGGAAGGGTGTTCGACTTTGCGGGAACCGCATACGGGAAGAATGACCGGGACAAGGGGGGAGAAGCCCGGCTCGGGTTGGAAATGGATTTGATTGCGACCCAGCAAAATAAAATTGTCTGGTCAGCCCGGCTGAAGGACGCTGAGCCACTTGAAACCAAAAAGGTCCAGGGCATTGTCAAAGCAATGAACGTCGCAGCCGAACGCCTTTTTCAGCAGGCTTACGGCGGCATATCTCAAGTTGTGGTGTCAGATATCTCGCAAAAGCAGGAACAAGCTCACTAAGTGGAGGAACGGCGGAATATGACGACAGAGGCTGGCCCCGTACGATGGGCGCTGATTATTGGCTCCTCAAGCGGCTTTGGAGAGGCGTTAAGCTACGAACTGGCGAGGTCAGGGCTGGACATTTTCGGTGTCCATTTTGACCGCCGCTCAGCCCAGGAACGCGTGAACGGTATTGTTGACAAAATCAAGGCCGCAGGGCGTGACGTTGTCTTTTTCAACATTAATGCCGCCGACCGCGAGAAACGTGCCATGGCGCTGGACAGTATGCTGGAACATTGGAAGCAGCGCGGTGGTGACCATTTCGTGAAAGTCTTTGTCCACTCTGTGGCCTTCGGGTCGCTGCTTCCTTATATCACGGAAGATTCCAGGGAACAGTTATCGCAAGCGCAAATGGAAATGACCGTGGACGTGATGGGCAATAATCTCGTTTATTGGGTCCAGGAAATGATGCAGCGCAAAATGCTGCGCTCCGGCAGTCGCATTTATGGCATGACCAGCGCCGGCGGCCACAGCGTCATTCCAAATTACGGTGCGGTTTCCGCAGCCAAGGCGGTCCTGGAGTCGCACATCCGCCAGCTTGCTTTTGAGCTCATGCCGCAGGGCATCACTGCCAACGCGATTCAGGCGGGAGTCACGGTGACACCGGGGTCGAGCAAAATTCCCGGCATCGAAAAACTGGCCGAGTTTGCGAAGCTCCGGAACCCCGGCGGGAGATTGACAACCCCAGAAGATGTTGCCTCCGCCGTCGCTGCGCTGATGGACGATCGAACCTATTGGATGACGGGCAATGTTATCCGAGTGGACGGCGGCGAGGATATTGTCACTTAAGATCGGGGAAGCGGCATTTGATCGCTTGCTTTAAGTGCCCTTTTCGATTTGCGACAGGTAACAACTCCAACGAAAGGTCATTGACACGGTAATCAAGTTCTATACGGTCTTATCCGGCGCATCGCAGATGGGTTCGAAGGGGCATTCGATGCACAGCGGCTTCCGTGCCTGGCAAATCTTCCTGCCGAACCAGATGACCTGATGTCCGAAGGAGATCCATCGGTCTTTCGGGACAATTTTCATCAGGTCGCGCTCAACATTTTCCGGAGTTTTCGCTTCGGATAATTTCAACCGTCGGGCAATGCGGAAGACGTGCGTGTCCACGACAACACCCGTGGGAATTCCGTAAGCCGTGCCCAGGACGACATTCGCGGTTTTCCGGGCGACCCCGGGCAGCGTCAGCATTTCCTCCATAGTGCGGGGCACTTTGCCCGCGAAATCCTCAACGATCTTTCTCGAGGCTGCGATGATGTTCTTTGCCTTATTGCGGAAAAAACCAGTGGAGCGAATTTCAGCCTCAAGCTCTTTCTGATCCAATGCGGCGAAATCTTGCGGGCCGGGATATTTGGCGAACAGCCCGGGCGTCACTTTGTTGACGCGCTCGTCGGTGCACTGTGCCGAGAGGATTGTTGCAACCAGAAGCTGAAAAGGATTGTTGTGGTGCAGTGCGCATTGCGCCCTGGGGAAAAGACGGTCGAGCCCCGCAAAAATCTTCCTCATTCGTTCGGGGGAGGTGTACCCGTTCTTCTTTGCTTCCGGCGGCTTCTTCGCCCGCTTTCGCTTTTTGGTGATGATAGTTTTCATGGTTGTGTGGCAGAGGCTTATTCCGATATTCGGAACCATAGCAGCCGAGGTTACTTCAATCCCGCATTTTCAGCCGCAATTCGGGAAAACGACGACCAGTCAAGTTCTTCTCCATGTCGCGCGATGGTGGCAAGGATGTGAT
>Ga0209581_1000895_pt1 | contig 42953 bp, 37 predicted proteins | sample Coa_R2_FD_187160 | JGI IMG/M metagenome (GOLD analysis project Ga0209581, IMG submission 187160) | Surface soil microbial communities from Centralia Pennsylvania, which are recovering from an underground coalmine fire - Coalmine... | ecosystem: Environmental > Terrestrial > Soil > Unclassified ...
CTGAAGGTAAGTGGAGTATCGGAGGAAGAGCATCTTGAATGCGAGAACACGGTCCCCTCATCGTTTATTTTGGCAAGCCCTTTTCTGTCGGAAACAGGTTGCCGCTACTTTGGGCCAAAATTAGGTATGTAGAGGAGCTGCTCAGTGGGTTGGACCGGCATAGCAAACGGGTGGCCCGGCGCATCGCCCAGGGAAAGAACCTGGATGTGCGGGTGGAGGAAGAGAAGCTCGTGTTGACGGCGCTCGAAAAAGTAGAGATACCACAAGAGGTGCTTGAGGTGCGTGCGGACCTGCTCAACCGCTTTCCACCCACTGGGCTGCCGGAACTGCTGTTCGAAGTGGATCAGTGGACCCAATTTACCAGCCTCTTTTTACACCTGACCACCCGACGGGAGCCGACGGAAGCCGCAATTGTCGAGTTGCGCCCGCTCTTGTGTGCGGTGTTAGTGGCTGAGGCCACCAATCTTGGCCTCTCCACGATGGCTCAATCCTCTGGCATTGCCCTGCATGAGTTGGAGCGTGTCTATGATTGGTATCTGCGCGAGGAAACTCTCCGGGCGGCGATTAGCCGGCTGATTACCTACCATCGGTCGCTGCCTCTCACCGCCAAGTTTGGCGACGGGACCACCTCATCCTCGGATGGGATTCGCTTTGGGATGGCCGCCTCCTCCCTCAATGCCCGCCACCTGCCGCGCCACTTTGGGGTGCGCCGGGGCGTAACCCTCTACAATATGACCACCGACCAGGGCAATCAGCCCTGGATCGATGTGGTCAATTGTCTGGTCCGTGAATCGACGTATGTGCTGGATGGATTGCTCTATCAAGATGCGCCACCCATCAAGGAGCATTACGTGGACACGGGCGGCTTCACGGAATGATGTTTGGATTATTCTCCTTGCTTGGTTTTCGTTTTGCGCCCCGGCTGCGCGACCTGCCCGATCAGACTTTGTATCGCGCGCACAAAGGCGCAGATTATGGCGTACTCGCCCCGGTCCTCAAAAAGACCATTCGTGAAGACCTGATCGTGAACCACTGGGATGATCTCAATCGCTTGGCAGCCTCGCTCAAAGATGGCCTGGTGCGTCCCTCGCTCGTCGTGTCGAAGTTGCAGGCCATGCAACGCCTCAACCCGCTCCAACAAGCCATTCAGGAGCTGGGACGTCTGGCAAAGACCTGGCACATTTTGCAATACGTAGATGAACCACCCTTCCGGCGCCGGGTTCTGGTGGGGTTGAACAAGGGCGAGACGCTGCACTCACTAGCCCGCGACATCGTGTTTGGGCAGCAAGGGCGCTTTACCGTGCGCAGCTACGAAGCGCAACTCAACCGAGCTTCGGCGCTGAGCCTGGTGATCAACGCCATCGCCGTCTGGAACACCCGCTATTTTGAACGTGCTCGGCTGGCCCTGGGGACACAGGGTGACGCGATTGACGACAGTGTCTGGCGTCATCTTTCACCGCTCGCCTGGAAGCATATCAATCTGGTTGGCTCGTATCATTTTACCAATCTCCACCTTGCTGGGGAGTTTCGCCCGTTACGCGAGGTGGAGGGCAGGCGAGGGCGAGTGAACCGGGAGGACGCTGCTGCCTCGACACAGCCGAACCGGGAAGGGCCTACCCACGCGATGGCTGACGAGCCCTCCCTCGTGCAACTGCCGCTCTTGCAAGCGCCGGAGGAGGCGTGAGAAGGCGCCTCCTCAACCGAGCGAGGGGATTCACTGCAGGAAGCTGAGGGCATCACTGTGTCATGTAGCTCAGGATGGCGCTAGTATAGACAGAAGCTAGAACATGGTAAGCAGACACTTTTCTGAACGCTAAGACCTAACTTGAAATAGTGGTTGACAATTGGCATCTAAGCAGTTATACTTGTTGCAGAGTTAGAGGCACATACGGAAGGGATACATTCTTAAACTAAACTAACCCGATGTGCAAGTGTTTCTCCATACGCCACCAGCCGCTCCAATTGCAGCGGAGGAGCCTGATCGTGGAGATTGAACAACACGGCCAGCGTGTGCATCAGCACCATCCGCAGCAGCCGATTGCGCTGGTGCCACAGGTCACGCGCCCACACCCGCTTGGCCTGGCACCGTTCAACCAGTTGCCCAAAGACGGTATCAATCCAATAACGCACTCGTCCCAGCACGGCGCTCCAACTGGGGGGAGGCGCATGTTTGGCGCTACGGAAGGGCGTCACCAGGATGATACCCAGCCGACGCAGATGTTCTTTGAGGCGAGGCACCCAGTAGTTACGATCTCCCAAGAGCCGCCCACTCGTGCCTGCGGTGAGATCAGGGACCACCTCGCCCTCATGGACATTGGCCGGAGCCAGGACCATCTGGGTAATGACCCCAGGCCAACACAGCCGGACATGCAAGCGAAAGCCATAAAAGGTCTGCCGGGCCGGATGATCTTTGCCGTAGCGCGCCTCGCCTCGGAACCGACGGCAGCGGTAGGCGCGGGCGAACTGACAGACGGGCAGAGGAAAGCTGTCCACGCTGGCAACCGTTGGGTCATGGGGCAAGAGATCGTCGCGCACGGCACTCCACAGGCGTTCTTTGACGGCCCACAGATTGGCAGCCTGACGGACGAAGGTGGTGCGATGCAGGTGGGCCAGGGCAGGAAAGAACGCGATCCAATGGCAGCGCAAGGAGGTAAAGAGGGCTGTGTCCTGGCTGAACCCCAGGGAGGTGCCGATGACTTCCATCGTGAGTATCTCGCTATCTGCCAGCTTGGGCGCAGGTCCGCGTTGCCGCAGCCGCTTGCCTTCGCTCACCGTTGGCAACAGATCGTCAATCAAGCAAAACCATGCGATCATCAGATCGTCCAGGCTCATGGCGCTTCTCCTCAGCAGATGTTTCGTCTTTCTGTGGAGAGAAGACGCGGTGCGCCTGCTTTTTTAACGGTCAAAACCTGCACATCGGGTTAATTTGCTCTTCTCACTCCGGTGATTGTTCAGAGTTTAGTAGTTAAGGAAGCGAGCATAACGGGCAAAGCCTCGGGCGGTGTGCCTCCGTGTTTAGCGCAGGAGCAGCGCCAGGTCTGCCCCGCCTCGATCTAGCTGGTTGCCACACCAGGCCAACAGCCGACTGACATTGACGGCGGACTGTTCACGCTTGTAGCCGCGCATGGGGCGATACCGCTCTTTGATCCACCAGCCAATCCCCCGCTCGCACCCGTTGTTGGTCCCATCCACTTGCTCACCGTGCGGCCCCCGCCAGGTCCGATAACGGGTCAGCTTGCTCCACAGCGTCCAACGGTCCAGGAACAGCAGGCGTAGCCGATAGGCCAGGCTGGCCGTCTCGCCTTGCTGGGGCACGCGCGCCCCCAGATACCGCTGGTGCAGTCCCAACAGGTGGGTGGCATCTTCTGGCTGGCGGTGATGAATCAGACGGCCCAACTGCGCCAGATCAGCTACGGCTTGTGTGGGCGTCACGCCCACCTGAGCCAGCGAGCCATCCCGATCCTGGGCAGCCAGCGGCGTTAGCGCCTCAATCAACGCCTCGGTGTTGCGCACCACATGGGCTTTGCAGACCTGCTGCGGCAGCCCCAAGGCCGCCGCGACCTGTTTGAAGCTGTCGGCATCATCGGTGATAAGCAAGCGCGCCCCCACCTGCTCGGCAATAGGCGTCATCCACGCCCGCAAAGTTGCGGCGTCTTCTCCTGAGAGGGCATCAATGGTCAGCACTTGCCCGCTCACGTCATCCACCGTCACGCCCAGCGGCAGCCACTTGCCCTGACAGCGCACACTGGTCAGATCTCCTGCCAAAGCGGGCGTGCGTACTCCGTTGAACACCGCCTCCCGCCGCAGCCCTGGCACACGCGCCGCTGCGGCTTGCACCGCATCATAGACACTGCTTTTGCTCCACGGATAGCCGAAGGCGTTCAGCGCCAGGGCCGTCGCTCCATAGCTCAACCCTAAGAGGTACAGCAGCACGGCCATGCCGCGCAGCCGCTGTGAACTCGCTGCATGCGTCACCCCGGCGGGATAGACGCGGAAGGTGCGCCTACACGCCCGACAACCATAGCGCTCGGCAGTCACTTGCTCCACCCGCGTATCACGCAACGGCTTCTTGACCGTTTGCCAGTGACCGATTTGCGCACTCTGGCACCAACGGCAGACCTGGGGCGTAGGGCTGGTGGTGCCAACGGTAGGTAGGAGCAGATGCAAGCGCATGGGGAGACCTCCCTCATGAGTTTTTGTGCTCTTCTACCAAATTCTCAACAGTCACGTCTTCCCTTCCCACTTGCTTTTCCTGCTCATCTGTGTTATGCTGAGTCAGCACAGAAAAGTCAGCAGGGAACGTTGATTCCGTGCTGAGTTGAGCATGGTAGAGTGTCTGGTCGGCATTGAGGAATTCCCTGTATTCCTGGGTTTGAAGACAGGCTGATTTTTCGGTTTGTATGCAATGAGTTCCAAAGACTCAGCACAGAAAATTGTAAGGAAGGAAATGAATGGGTCTATCCAGCGATAAACCGCCTCTCCTGTTCCCTCAGCCAGCGGCCTCCGAATGGATGGCGGTCTACCAGACCGCTTGCCTCGACTCCAAGGACGCCGCCACCCGCGAGGTCTATCTGCGCATCTTGCGGCAGTTTGCCCAATGGGCTGCTCTGTTGCCTGGCATGGGGCACACCTTCCAACCAGCCCAGCTCACTCCCACCGTGGTGGGGCGCTATCTGACCATGCTCAAGGAAGAGGGCTACAGTGTCAGCCACCGCAGTCGGGTCAAATCTGTCCTCAAGCAGTTTTGTCAATGGCTCATCGAAGAACAGCAGGTACTTTCCCGCAATCCAACCCGTGGGGTCGAAGTCAAAGCCCAAGAGATGCTGACCCCGCGGGTACTCTCCCCGAAGCAGCGCTTTGTGTTGTGCCATCTGGTGGACCAACACGCCGATCTGCGCGGGCAAGCGATCTTTGCATTGGGCTATTGGGCAGGCTGCCGCGTGAGCGATGTCTCCCATCTGCTGTTGGCGAACGCCCATGTTGGCCCGAAACTCGGATGGCTGCGCGTAGGCCACAAGGGAGAGAAATTCCGAGAGATTGACTTGCTCAATGAGGTGCGGCGCCCGCTCCATCTGTATCTCCAGCACGGGGGACGGGATGAAAGCAGCCCCTATGTCTTTACGTCCCAACGGAGCCCCCACTTGACCGAATATGGGATTCATCAGTGGTGGCGCACCCTCAAACAGCAGGCGACCTCGGACCAATGGGCACTCATCGGCGATGTGACCTTTCATGATCTTCGCCATGACTTTGCCCATCGGGCGCGGGACGCCGGGTGGACCCTGGAAGAGGTCGCGTACTACCTCGGCCATGTGACCCAGCGGGGCACTCCAGCGATTCAAACGACGATCCGCTACACCCAGGTCAGCCGCGCCCAGGTACGCGAGAAGCTGCGCCTTTTACGGGAATGACCGCGCGCACGTTGTCCGAAAGCAGCTATCAGGGGCACCCTTGATGGTGTGTTTCCATCATCAGAGGTGTCTCGTCTCTCGCCATCCGCAGCATCCAACTTCCACGAGGGCAGGCTCATCCTTCCACCGCTGTGATCTCTTCTGGTGGCGCCACCGGAAGAGCAGGCAAGGTAGCATGCGCCTTGGCATCCGCAGCCAGGAGGACGCCGAAGCGCCAGAGAAACTGCCCGAGATCTTGCGTGTTGGCTTGCAGCGCGTAGAGACATCCCTCCACTCCGTGGTCGGCAACGGTCATCTGTCTGGTGCTGCTGATTTGGTCATTCAAGAGGAGCAGGCCAGTGAGGCAGGCGACGTGGGGAAGCACCACCGTAGGATCAAGGGGGGGCCCAGTCAGGCTGTTCGGCTGGGCGATTTGCCAGCCGCTTTTTTGGGTGTAGACGAGATCAACGGGGGTCATGACGACGGCTGGAAAAACCACCGCACTGATCGGTTCTCCCCCGGCAGTCGTAAAGCGCCAACGCACGGCGAGCGGGGTGGAGGTCAGCCAGTTCTGGCCGCCAAGTGACGCCAGACCGGCGATTTGCGTTGGTGTCAGTCCTTGGGTGCAGGTGAAGCCATCACAGGCGTATCCTTGCTGGTCGGGGCTGGACCCAATGAAGTACGCATTCGTGGTGAGGTTGGCAGTGGCTTGGAGCAGCGCCGCAGCACGTTGACTGGTAATATTCCTTGGCAGCCCGAAGTCAGTCGCAAAGTAGGAACCCATAGGCACGCTGATTGCTTGTTTGGTGGACAACCGTTGTGTGAGCAATCCTTGCACTTGCGTGCGCTGCGTCGCTGGCAGATCACTGGCGGTGAAGGCAATCTCCACCCCAAATGACACGCGAGCGGTGATGCCATTGAGCGTCATCGTTTGACTGCCTATAGCGAGCGGCTGACAGCGATCAAGCGAGGTATGCTGGCTAGTGATGTGACAGGATTGCGGGAGAAAAGGCGGCGCGTCTATGGTCAAGGTAAAGGCACCGCTGGGCATGGGTGCCAGCTCGGGGAGCTTCCCCTGTTGCGGTTTGCCATCCAAGGTGAGCGTGCCATAGTTGATATTACTCGCGATCACCATCATGGGTGGTGACTTCGCGAGGGGGGGCAAAGGCGTAGCCTGTTTAAACAGGCTTCCAACGGTGACGAGTACGATGCCTCCTCCTACCACCAAGATGATCCCGATGTGGATCAATCGCTTGCGCCAGGAAGGAGGTCGCTGTCCAATCTGCTCTAGATCGGTCAAAGGGAGGGAGCGGTCCGTTAGATCTCCCTCTGGGGGAAGTGGTGTTGTGTCATTGGTGTGTTCTTGCATGCTTCCTTCATTCTGGGCGATACCATGCCTCGCTCACTATCACACTGCAAAGCGGAGCCAGGAGACAACAGGAACTGAGGTAGGCTTGCTCATCACTCCAGCCCAGCATACAACAGGTATGCTGGGCTGGGTGTGCCTTGCTCTCTCCAGACGTCTGGAGGTGCTGCTGTGCAGTATTTATCGCTTGCTTAGCATGGTGTTGTTTTGCTCATGTTATTGGAGGGTGGATAACCAACGAAGCACGACGCCACCGCACTGTAAGAACTACTCCACTGGAACGAATGATAGGAGTAGACTCGGTAGGAGTGGTTGATAACGCAATTTTGGTAGGTTCCTTGCGTTGGACCTGCAATGGCGCTATTGCTTTCGGCGGTCATATCAACCATCCACCCTGCGTTATTACAATTGTCCTCCCCTGAAATGGTGGTGTAATACTTCTGGGCAGTGTAGCCAAATTGACCGTTGATCAACGTGGTCACTGCCTGTACCTGCCAGCAAAGGTCGCAGCCGCTGAGCGGGAACCAGTCACAATCATAGCCCTGCATTTTGACATAAACATTGGTGTGCCCATTCCAATAGGGGCCATAGTAATCGTTCGGCCCAGGCCCGGGCTGGACAGGATCTGCTGCCTGGTCAAAACCTGAGACACAGGGGCCGCTGGCCTGGGCTGGTGATGGGTGCCCCAATTGCACCCCACCAATAGCCAGCAGGGCGAGGAGCAGCCCGATAATGAGTATGCGTGTTTTCATGAGTGACATCCTCCAGTCAATAGGTTCGGTAGGTTCGGTCGTGTTAGCACCGAAGGTGGGACGGACGCGTCCGCCCCATACACGTAGAGTGGGCCAATAGCCAGCGACGAAGAACTCAGGATCGTGCCGTGCGCATCATGGATAACGCTTGTTTCTGCGAGCAGTCGATCTTGGGGGCCAACCTCAAGAGTGATCGTCTCCAGAGCATTCCCCCTCCCTGGTTCCTGTCGTACCCAGACATGCCCTAACGGCTGTGAGGGATAGACGGCTATTGGCGTGACCTGTTCAAGTGAAGGGGTTGTGGGAAGTTCCAGGCTCAGCGTTTCCTCACGCATCTGAAAGCTGACCTGGGCAAGGGCGGCTTCATCAATAAAGGGGGGCAAATGGCTATGCAGCTCGTTCAAGTCCGTTTGCTGTTGCTCGATACACCAATCGTGTGGAGGAGTTGCGGGCTGCAAGACCAGATAATCTTGACCCTTTATGACCGTGAGCATGGCCTCGTTTTCAAAAATTTCCTGGTGGAACGTGCCATCCAGGTAGGTATAGCGGGCATGGAGCAGTGTGATCTGCCCCTTGCTCCCAATTTGCTCCCAGATATCTCCAAGGATCTGCTTGCCATTGGAGGGATCGATGCCTCCTTGGACATAGCTGGAAGTCACTTGCCGCCAATGGAGGATCGTGTTGGCAATAGCTGGTGGGGCTTTCACCCACGGTGGTTGGCTCGTGGGCGGCAAGCCCGTTGATCCAGCCGATCCAGCATCTGTGCCAGGGGTTATGCACGCACTCAGCAGCACGACGAAGACGCTGCTTACCAATGCCACAGCACATGCGTGCTGGAAAGAACCAGCATACCTTCTCCAAGGAACCACTAGGAGCATGAAGCACCTCTTCTGCAATCTGGGTTCACCAGCGCAAGCTGGGTGAACCCAGAACATCCGAGTCATCCATCTTCGCACTCGTTTCGACAGGTCGTGCTTTCTCCTTTCTCCGTCTGGGCGCTCTGTGAAGGCGCCAGATGATTGTCTCTCCTCACCAAAGGCTGCCTCCTCCTTTCTGAATGCCTCTCTCCCTGGACAGCAAGGGGAGGATCGGAACACCACCGTTTGCTCGCACTTTCCCCTCTTCAATCCTACCAGATGAGATTCAAAGTTGGTTGAATGTTTGTTCAATTTTTGCTCAAATGTACTCTCCAGGGGTTCTAAGCGGCATCGAGGGGAGGGATCTCTTGGGGATGCCCTACGAAGCGTTTTCCGGGCAAAGAAAGAGTCCATAGCCGATGCCCCGCCGGTTGAGCAGCAGGCGGGGGTGCCTTAGAGGCTCCCCGAGCTTGCGGCGCAAGCTGCTGATGACCTGCTCCACCCCATGCTCATCCAGAGGGATGTCCCCTGGCCTAGTGAGGGCACGCGCCAGAAGCGCTGTGCTGAGGAAGCGTTGGGAGGCATCCAGCAGCTTGGTCAGCACGGCGACTTCCCGTGCGGTGAGCGGGAGCGCACCATCACAACGGAGAATGAGATAGCGATCTTGATCAAACCAAAGATCCCTGCCAAGTTGGATACGCGCTGGGCGCGAGCAGGCTTCGCTGCACGAAGAAACCTGGCGTGGACTGTCCGGGTCTTGATACCTGTGCATACTTCAGATCCTTTTCCTGACGGATCCTCCATCGACGCGTGTGGCCCTCAGGAGCAGAACAAGCCGCAGATGGGGGGAGTGCTGACGCCTGCTTCATTCCTTCCCTTGTCGCGCGGACACGGCGTGCGACGCCCCGCGTCTGAGGATGCCAACTGCGCTGCAACAAGCGAGCGAAAGGCTCCTCAAGATACGTTACAGGAACTGGTCTGCTAGGGAGCGCGCATCAATGGAGGGGATGGCTCAGTGTTGAGAGAGAGAGGGAGGTTTGCTCACCCTGGCGCAGACGATCCCCGGTTGCCGGTACTCTGTCGGAAAGACAAGAGGAGAAAGCGCCAGAGGGGGGCAAGCTCATCTCCAACGGCTACTGTAGAATAAATGTTCGACTTTGGCAAGGGGGTCAAAGCCCGACAAGTCCCGACAAGTCCCGACAAAGCCCGTCAATTTGTCCGCAAATCGGCAAGAAATGTGTGCTAATTTGGACACAGGCTGCACACATTCAGATCAGAAACGCCGTAGCGGGAGCAACGGGGCCATCCTCTCTGGCATGCCAGAGAGGATGGCCCCCACGCCGCGTAGGCGATGCCCAGCCGCGGCTTATGCTGACCGCACCTCCTCAATGGGGAGCCGCTCCTGCAAATTCAGACGGAACCAGCCGTAGGGGGTGATATGGTGATAGATCAACGGTGTGAGCGCCCGCCAGTCCTCAGGCTGCATCGCCTCTTGATGATGCGGTTCGGCCAGAACCCGCTGGATCAGCAGCGTGTTGATATACACCAGGCAGATTTGTAAGAGATGCAGCGACAAGGCGGCTAGCCGCTGCTCCTCGAGTCGGTTGGTAGCAAACTCCCCACTTTTGCCGTAGAAGATAAACGTGTTGGCCCCGTTCCAATTCTCGACGATGTTGAGGCCCTCGTGAATCTCCCGGCGCAGCTCCTCTGATTGGAGGTACTGGCAAAGAAAGATCGTCTTGATCGCTTTCCCTAGCTCAGCGAATGCTTGATACGTGGGGTGCTGCAAGCCGGTGCGCGTAAAGCGGCGGAGGATCGCCTCCGTCTCGGCAGTGCCCAGCCGCAATGCGGTCGCGTATTTGATCATTTGCTCGTATTGTTGTGCGATCAGCTCCCAGTTGATCGGGCGCGTCAAGATGAGTTGGAGGTTCGGGTAGGCATCGGCCATGCCGGTCTGGGGCCGATAGAGCTTCTGGCCGCCAATATTCTTCAAGCGCGGCATGAGTTGAAAGCCCAGCAGATGGCAGAAGCCAAAGGCCACCTCAGACTGGCCGTGCGTGTCCACAAACTGCTTCTCAATCTGCATCTCGGTACAATGGCGCAGCACGCCCTGGATCATCGCGGCCACTTCCGAAGAGGAGGGGGTCTTGAGCTGCGAGTAGATGCAGGTGGCATGGCGCTCCACGTGCCAGTAAATCATCACCCCTCGCCCGCCATAGCGCAGGTGCCACTCGGTCATCAGATTCTGATCCCAGGCCCCAAACTGCTTGGAGTCTGAGGCGCAGGTAGCGGTCCCTTCGCCCCAGATGTCGGGCAGCCGCGCCTGAAAGATCGCGTTGGCGACATCGGCAATGGCCTGCTGCAAGGCTTCTTGATGCAGGTAGCAGCGGTGGATATACACGAGGTCTTGATAACTCTGTCCATGATCGCCCACGCTGATGCGTGAGAGACCGGTGTTGGTCCCCAGCCCATAGAGACAGAGCAGCAGACGCTTGCGCAGCGTCTCCGCCTCGAGTACCTCCCGTGAAGCAGGACTCCTGAAGTGGCGGGTGAAGCCAATGCGCAAATCGGCTTCTTTGAGGACATCGAGAAGACTGGTTTTCGGCCAGCGTCGTGCGATCTCGGCCTTGAGGGTCGGCAGATACACTGGCGTCGCTTGCGGCTCCAGGGGTGAGAGGCTGATCCAGCCGCCTTTGTGAGGCAGCAGCCGCACATGTGGGTTCCGGGGCAGGGTGCGATCCAGCGCGGCGAGCGCCTCCGTCATCTGCTGTTGGAGTTGGGCGACAAAGGCTTCCGCCTGGAGGGGCTGCTTGAGGAGGGCAAAGTAGTGGTCCCGCCGCTCGGTAAAGTCAGCGGGCAGATCCTCATCTGGGTTGCGGTACTTGTTGGCCCCGACCACCCAGAGTTCCCGACAGCGTAAGCGCTCACGTAAGGCGGCCAGCACGCAGAGTTCGTAGCTGAGACGATTGACGCGCAGCACTCCATCGACATCTTTTTCCCGGATGAAGTCCCGCCAGCCGGGTTTCACCACCCCCTCCAGGGGCACCTCCTCCTCAAAGGGATAGTATTTGTCAGTACTGGTGGCGTAGCGCCTGACGAGGGCGAGTGCCTCCAGCACGGGCCGATGCTGCCGGTTATTCGAGCGAATCTCCAGGGCGGAGAGCAAGTGGGGAATCACCCGGCGATAATGATGCCGATAGGAGGCTTGCATGCGCAGCGATACCTGCTGGTGATAGCCTGCTGATGCCTGATAGTCCTGGACAATCGCACGGAGCTGTACTTCACTCACGACCGGATAGATTCCTGCGCGGACCGTCTGATCAGGATGGTCGAGCGCGGCCTGCGCGAGGTGGTAGAGCAGGCGGGGCTTGCCATCTACCCTTCGGAGGCCCTCCACAAACGTTTTGACGATGGTACGTTCGGCGCGGGTTTCGATACGGTGGACCAGTTGCATCAGCAGTTCCACCAGGGTGTCAATGATCTCCGGACGGCGTTGCGTGGCATAGGCGGCAAGCAGCGTGTAACGGATGGCGTCAGGATGGCGGCGCAGTTCATGGAGCGTTTCCAGCGCAGCGCGTTCTCGATACCGGGCGAGTACCTGGGCAGACACCCTAGCAAAGAGCTGGGCTGGCAAGTCCAAACGGGTGAGTACATGCAGTTTCGCCAGCTCCGTCTGAATGGTCTCGACCCCAACCGGGCCGGAGTTGGTCTTCAGGTCCGCCCAGGTGATCTGGTCAGTAACCGAGACCATGTCTGCCTTGTCTGGTTCGACGGCTTCTTCCTCATCGGTCTGGAGGCTTTGGGCGAGAAGAGCGTCCAGGCGCTCACGGGTGGATGGAGGAAGCTGTTGGCTCGTCTGCGTACAGAAGGTTTGCTCAAAGGTGGCCGAGGCTGAGCGGATCAGCCGGTCTAACCGATCAGCAGTGGGCGGTTCAATCTTGAGCGATTTGAAGCGTGCGAGAACCCGTTCTTTCAGATGGTCAGGATGCTGATCTGTTGCCAGTACCTGCTCGACCAGCCAGGCATTCATCTCGTCGCTATCGGCAGCGGTGGCTTCGCGGAACTCCAGGAGCGTGCGAATCTGAGTGCGATGCTCCGCACTCGTGCGCCCCTCCCAGGCATACTGACTCCACAAGGCGGGTTCCAGATGCAGTTGGTGCGCCACATAATCAACGACGGCGCGGGGCACGTCGTGTTTGCTGGTAGGAAAGCGGCCCTCATGTTGAAAACACTTGAGCAGGACCGCGAAGCCCAAGCGGGTGGCCCCGGTTTTGTTGGCGAGATGCTCCACCTCATCGGCAACCAAGGTAAAATGTTCAATCAGGTCTTCAATATCCCATTGACGTTTCATGGGGAAGTGAGGCTCCTTTCGGAAGGAAGATCCGTCGTGCGCGTCGAGCCACCCAGCACAGGTGATCGGCAGCAGGACGCGGGCGACGGTCAGCCTCGCACCATAGCCGAGTCGGAGCAGAAAGCCAAGAAGGAGCCTGTCGCATGCTGCACACTCAGCACGAAACAATATATCCGTGCTGAGTTTTCCGTGCTGAGTAAAGGACACGGATAGAGTGACGAGAGCAAATAAGAAGAGGAGAGAAAAAGACTATACGAGAACATAGATTTCAGCAATCAAGGAGCTACTTTGCACTTCATGTCAGCCTCGCTCATTTTTCCCCTGGATGCGTGGCTGGAGCAGCGACCGCTGGCGGAGACACGGCGCTCGCGCTTTGCTGCCCTGGCTCTAGCAAGCTAGAAGAATAATTTCGCCAGCGGCATCCAATGCTACTCAAAGGCCGAAACCAGGCGATGTGACAGCATGGCACAACTACAGTTTTCTGCCGCTTCGTTGGCGAATCACCGCATCACCAACCTGACCATAAGCTGTCGAGCGGCATTCCCACTTACGGCGCGGCCCATTATGGCTGAACTGTCGAAACTGGCGTCCCCTGGCTCACGGCCTTCTGCCTGGAAAACAGTAGCAGCCCGGCCAGCAGCAGCGGGATAACAAACAAGATCATCGCCAATTGCAGGTTACCTAAGGCGACAGACAGTCCCCCCAGCAAAGGCGCCGCGCTCACGCCGATCAGCTTGGCTACCGTTGTTTGCGTCGCATAGGCATAGCTGCGCCGGTTGGCCCGTATGACATCACCAACCAGTGCCCCCAGTGGAGCCAGCGTCGCGCCAAGTAAGAAGCCGGAAAGCACACTCAGCCCCACCGTCAGCGGCAGCAGGGGAACATAGATGCCGATGGCGAAACAAATCCCCATTGCGAACGTGCAGAGACCGGCGACGAGAAAATGGCTGCCGGTGCCATAGCGTTGTGTCAGACGGCTGTCGACCAATCCGCCGGGGTAGACGCCAATGACCGAACCCACAATCACTAACGCGAAAATGCCCGCTGCCGAAGCGTTAGAGATGCCATAGTAGCGCTCAAGAAACGTGGGCAGGAAGGTGCCAATGCCGTCCACCCCGAACGTCTGGATTCCCAGACCCAGAATGCCCAAACGCATGCCGGGCGACCCCAGAATCTGGCGTGCCCCATCCCAGACATGCCGCAGCGTAACTTTTTCAACGGCTTCTGCCAGGGTATCATCGAATTGTCCGCGCGTCGGCTCCCGCAGCCGGAACATGAAGAAAGCCAGCGGCAGCGCCAGCACGCCCACAACGAGAAACACCAGGCGCCAACTGACGAACGCGGTCGCCGCCCCGGCCAGTCCCACCCCCAGGACCGCTCCCAACGTGATACCCAACCCTCGGAACCCCAGCGCCTTGCCGCGCAGTTTGGATGGGTAGAGGTCGCACACCAGGCTGCTGGTCGGCGCGTCATACGAAGTGACGCCCACCCCTGTGCATCCCCGGATCACCAGAAGCATCGGAAAGCTGACGGCCAGTCCGCTCAGCGCAGTAAAGACGGCCCACACGAGCAGGCCAATCGTTACCACACGAGTACGCGAGAAGCGATCTGCGGCCAGTCCGAAAGGAATCGTGGCAAGCAACAGGAGAACCGACTCGACAAAAGGGATGAGGCCAAGCTGAAAGTCATCGAGGTTGAATTCCTTCCCGATCAGCGGTAAGACGCCAAAGAGCGCGTTATCATCAACCTGATCCATAAAGACAACCAGCGTGATAATGATGAGGGCAGCGCTCAGGATTTTTGGCGTAGCGCGGCTGGTCTGCCTCACAGCCACGTCGCACCCTTGACTTTCAGCAGTCGACAAGAGCCGCCCACACTGGACACAGACCTCTACCCCGGCGGCATTGAGCGTGCCGCACCCGGCACAAGGCAACGAAGCGAGACTCATAGATCGTGAACCTCCTGACGCAGAAATTCGTGCATAGCCCCTAGTAGGTGAGCTGTTGTGGCCGCATACATCCCCCCATAGGTCTCTCGCTCGACCGGCAGAAAGGTATGGTGCTTGCCCAACCTGCCCAGTTCGCCGACAAAATCTTCGGCCTGGCGCAGTGGCGTTGAGGTTGAGGCGGTCCCGTGCCAGATCAGCAGCGGTCTGGTTAGCTCGGCTGCTCGATAGCGCGGCGAGCGTCGGCGCAAAAGTTCCAGCGTCTCCTCCTTGGGACCAAAGAGCGTATCGAGATAGAAAGCCAGCCCTGGATCGGTTTCCTGGGCAATGGTCGTCAGGTCATACAGACCGCTGCCGCAGATGCCCGCGTGATAGACCTCCGGGCGCGTGATGCAGCTCATCGCAGCGGTATAGGCGCCGGCGGAGACGCCGAAGATAATCGTTGTGGCGTGAAGCTCCAGCGCGCGCCGGGCGGCCTCAACTCCGGCAGCGGCGTCGGCAACCTCGGCCTCGCCCCAGCCACCGATCAGGGCGTCCAGGAAAGCGCGGCCAAAGCCCACGCTGCCGCGATAATTGACGTCCAGGATCGCCCAGCCTTGCAGCAGCAAATACTGGAGCGGGTAGAACCACCAGAGTGCGCCATCGCCAGTGGGGCCGCCATGGATGTGAACGGCTAACGGATACGGCCCAGGGCGGGCAGGGCGATAAAGCCAGCCCTGGATGGTCAGGCCGTCGCTGCCGGGCCAGGTCAGTTCTTCAGGATACGTCAGTTGGTGGGTGACGGAGGCGGGCAGGCTATTGAGCGCCGTCAGCCAGCGCGGCGCGCCGTTATCAAGCCGGAACGCGCCGATCTCCACCGGGCGATTGGGCGCGCTGAAGGTGGTGATGAGGGCCGATCCATCCGGTGCCCAGGCCACCGAGATCCCCCGACCCATAAACCAGGTGCCGTGCAGACCGGGAACGTCGTGCAGCCGCCGGACCTGCCCAGAGGTCGTGTCCAACACGGCCAGCCGGTAATCGCCATGCAGGCGGGAAACATAGCCAAGCGAGCGTCCGTCGGGCGACCACGCCGGGTAGAGATGTTCGCGCGCTTCATGCAGCAGCGGTTCTGTCACTCCAGAGGCCAGATCAAGACGCCAGAGATTGAGCCAGCCATCTCGATCCGTGATATAGACGATGCTGCGGCCATCGGGCGCTGGGCGGGGCGAACCGACATGGCAGCGCCTGGCAGCCGGGACCAGCGTGCGCCACTGTCCATCGGCCAGTGTCACCAGCAGCAGCGCGCCATGATCCCAAGGCATCAACTGGGGGTGAAAAGCGGCAACCACCAACCCCCGGCCATCAGGGGGCAGCCACTCTGCTTCTATGGGCAATAGCCCGGTCGTGAGCGGCAGAAACTGCGGCTGATCTGGCGCGTTGAGCGGGGTCACGAGCAATCCGGGGACGCCAGATCGGCTTGTAATCGATGCAAGGTGTCGGCTATCAGGGCTGAAGCGCGGGGCCATCCCTTCAGCAGTGAACAGTAGCTCACCATGTCCGCCCAGCTCCAGCACCGCAATCTGCCCTGCCGTCGTGACGTAGGCGAGCGCGCGTCCATTGCTGCTGATGTCAAAGTCCGCATTGCCCAAGGTATCGATTTGCGGGGCAGGCTGTTGGGCAGTGATACAAGATGGTTCCTGGCCCGGCTCCAACAGAGAGAGCGCGCCGACTCCATTCCAGAAGGTCGGATAGATGACGGCGCCGTTGCCGACAACGCGCGGCGCGCCCAGTTTCTGGAGCGAGGCGCACAGCGAGGCACAAAACGGAGCAGGCCAGGGATGTGTGGGAGTAGATAAAGCGGACAAGAGCGGGTCCTCCTCATTGAAGCAGCGAAAAATCCTCGAATGAAGTTGCACCCTCACAAAACCTTCTGCCGCGGGCTGTAGCGCCGACGTCCCCGCCGACAGGGCGGGGGGAAACTGGTGCGAGTTTTGTGAGGCGCTCTAAGTCGCCAGATGCTTTATGATAGGCAGAGGATACGCGATTCGATGCTGTTGCGCAAAAACATAGCCTAATCGTACCAATACCTGCTGCCTTTCCGCCTGCTTATGTTACGCTATTGGCAGGTGCTGGCGCAAGGGCACGATACAATTTCACCACGAGCAGGCAAGGATCGACAGATAGTGCCGCATCAGTTGCAACTCTCATCATCAATACGCCAAAGCATGGAACCCCTCATATCTCAAGGAGGATAGCTATCATGGCACTCCCTTTACCTGGCCGATTGCAGACACCATCAGAAGGTGCCGTCCCATCTCATCAGGAGAACGTCTACTATACCGTTGCTTCACCACGTCAAGCTCCCCCCACCAGCGTGCGTGTACGGCGGCTGGCCGTTATTGGCCTGGCACTTGCCTGCTACATTGCCGCGCTCACGTTGTCTGTGCAAGTTTTTCTTGCTGGAGGCCACTGGTGGGGGGTAGATGTCCAGCCGCTGAAGAGCCATCCGGGCGAGTGGCAAGTCACCTGGAGCGACATTGGACTCTCCAAGGACTATAACCTGCTGGTAGGAGACATCATTCTCAGGGCTGATGGACGTGTCCCCCAGAATGCAGACGAGATCAACCACGCCACAACGCTGGAAGTCCTCTCTTCAGGGCAGAACACTCCGTACACGGTCACCTGGTCGGTGCCTGTGCCCGGCGTACTGCTTGTCGGCTGGTCTCTTTTTGGATTGATCTCGCTGCTGCTGGGAGTGCTGGTCTTCCTCCACGCGACGGATCGCCCGCTGGCGCTGCGCTTTTTTGCCCTCTGGACGGCTATGAGCATCGCCGCTACCCTCACCGCCGCCGTCTCCTATGGCAATTTGCTCGCCACACACACTTCCTCCTATTTGTATATCGGCGTCGTCGTAGGGCTACTCGCCAATACGCTCTGGTTCTTTTTGGTGCGTGCCTCCCCCACCCAGGCTCGTCGGCTCGATGGGAGCGGCTCACCATCGCCAGTCGGTCGGCAGCGCTGGGTAGCGAGACACCGGCTACCAGAATTGCTCATCGCCGGTGGCTTGTGCCTTGAGACGCCGACCATGTTCTTCCTTCTGGAGAAACAGGTAGACCTCTACAAGCTTCTGGGGATTTTCCCAGGTCTCTGGACAATCTTCGCGCTGTGCTTCTCGCTTGTGCTGCTGCTGCGTGCCAGCTTCTCCAGGCGGATCAGCGCCGCGCGTGAACGTGCCCGCACCCTCTTGGGAGGCATGCTCGTCGGGATCCTCCCCGTGTTGCTGCTGAGTATCATCCCTCAGGTCTTCACCGGCAAGCTCCTGGTCAACGCTACCATCAGCGCGCTCACCCTGATTGCTATTCCCCTCGCGTTCGCTTATGCCGTTGTCCGGCGCGATTTTCTTGGTATGGATTCCCTGGCACGTCAGACCGCGCTGGTCCTGCTGACGGTGATCGGGATAGCCATGAGCAGCGTTATGCTGGCTGAGGTGACAGCTCCACTGCTGCCAACCTCTACTGTCCTCATTATTGTAGCTCTCGCTGCCGTGCTGGTCCTCCTGATCGTAGCGGGAGCGCGCTGGCTGACTGACGCCTGGCTCTTTCCCGAAGTCCGGCGTTATCGGAGAATGATCGTGGCAGGTGAAAAAGCTAGAGAAACCGGCCTTGATCCACGCCGCCTGGTCGGACAGATCATCGGTGAGGTGCGGCTCTTGCTCCCGGTGCGGGAGGTCGCCGTTTTTGCCCCTGATCGGCGCACCGCGCGCCTGGTAGCTCTGCTATCCCCTGAAACCGAAGAGGGTTCTGGTGAACCCTCAACTCCCCCCAATATTCTTGCACGCTCGCTGAGTGCATCAACGCCTCAAACCAAAGTTTTGCTTCCCATTGATCAGGCCATCTACAATCACCTCAGCCACAACTCCAGACCGATACCTGTGGAGCTTCGGCAAGCAGTCCAACATCCCTCGCGCAACGCACCGTTGCAGCCAGGCCAGGGAAGCAACAAAATGTCTTCCGCAGACGGGGCGCCGTCAGGCGATGGTGGCATCCTCATCCCGACGTTCTGGCACCTGCTGGTGCCGTTCACGGTCGAGCAGCATCTGGTAGGAGTGCTAGCGGTGGGTGAGCGCGAGGACGGACAGGGCTATTCAGAAACAGACCTGCGGCTCTTGCGAGAGCGGGCCAGATATCACGCTCTGGCGCTGGATTACTTACTACGCTATGCAGAACTCCAGACAGCTTACAGGCAGCGATATGAGATTGATCGCTTGAAGGACCAGTTTATTGTGACGATGCAGCGCGATATCCAGGTCCCGTTGGGCCGTGCGAAACAGGTCCTTGCCGGGCTGGCCGATCTCAGTTCCGAAGAACTGGTTCAGCATGCCACTGAAGTGCCCCTCTGGATCAAACGCGTAGGAGCGCATATCGAGGATGTGAGTCAGCGACTCCAGCGTTTTGTCGCCGATGCTGAGATGGAGCTTCGTCCACGCCAGTTAGTCATTCAAATGGTGATGCCCTACATCCTGGCCCAACAGGTCATCCAAAACCTGGAAGCTCCTGCCAGGCAGAAACACCTCTTGATACGCAACAATCTTCCCAAGGATTTGTGCCTGCTCGCAGATAGCAAAGCATTCACGCAGGTACTCGAGATCCTGCTCTCCAATGCCATTCGTTCCAGTCAAGAGGGGCGGCTGGTAGAATTGATCGGAGGGGCCAGTACCTTTGGCCGCCAGCCTGTGGCCGAACTGGTCGTCCATGAGTGGGGGGCGGGCGTCCCGCCTTCCCAGCAGTATCAGATTTTTGAGCGTTTCACGCAGAGCGACGTAGGCGGGCACGAAAAGCTGCCCCAATGCAAGGAATTAGTGGAGGCGATGGGCGGCGAAATCTGGGTAGAGAGTACCGGGGTGATCGGAGCGCGCACCGCCTTTCATCTCACTCTCCCCCTGGCGGCAGTCGAGGCGCGGCCATCCAGCGGCTTTGTCTGGCGGCAAGGGTAGCAGGCCCTGTGCTGTACTACTAAGAAATTATCTCAAAACCGTTCAGAAGGTGGTATATTGATCGGCAGCCTTGATGCGTGAGGAGGGACCGATGCGCCGAAAACGGACCAAACCTAACGAACTGCCGACCATTTGGCGAGTGCCAGACGACGTGTGGCAGCAGATCAAGCCGCTGGTAGACCAGTACGATCCCCCCAAATCCACCGGGCGCAAACGCATTGATGCCCGCGCAGCCTTGGATGCGATCATCTTCCGGCTGCTCAGTGGCTGAAAGTCGGAATCGGTTGCCAGCGGAGTTTCCCCATGATAGCTCGGTCATCGGACCGATCCTTCGCTGGATTCGTCTGGGACTCTTCGACCACCTCTGGGCCGCGTTGCTCACCGACGATGCCGACCTGGGAGGGGTGAACCGGGAATGGCAAGCCGCCGATGCCGCGATGAGCAAAGCGCGCTTGGGGGGGCCATCGGGCGGAATCCCACCGACCGGGGCAAAGCGGGTGTAAAGCGCAGCCTGCTCGTCGAGGCGGCTGGAGGACCGCTTGCCGTGATCGTGGCCGGGGCCAACGTCCATAACACCACGCTCCTGACTGCCACCCTGGAAGTGGTCGTGGTCGAGCGGCCAGCGCCCACCGAGGAGGCGCCACAGCATCTGTGCCTGGAGAAAGCCGATGACCATCCGACAGGATGGGAAGCGGTGGCCGCTCACGACGACCTCCCGCACATGCGGCGAATTGGCGAGGAGAAGCTGGATGCCAACGGGGAGAAGCGCTCCCCCGCCAGGCGCTGGGTGGTGGAGCGAACGCTCGCCTAGTTGTAAATCCAAACAGTATTCTGGCGAGCATCACCCAATTATCCTGGTGAGCCACAAACGGGATAGCAAGAATGGAGTTTCCTGGGACAACCTACTCACCAGGATACTTGTGGTAAAAACGGCATATCGCCCCGTACGGGGTATCCTCCTTCTGGGTGGAGGTATGCTTGGCGGGTTTCTGCTTGTTTTCAGTGCGGCGTCGTTCTTGTTGGACTCCTCGCCATCGTCTATGCAGCGAGCGATCTTGGGCTGATCCGCCTGCCACGTCCCCGCGTGATGGATCGGGTTCCAGCAAGCTGGTGGCGGCAATGGCAGCCGTACAAGGCGGCGCTCCTCTATGGCGGGGCACTCGGCCTTGGGATCACCACACAAATCGCTTTCAGCGCCTTTTATATCCTGTGCGCCTGGTGTCACGTGAAGGGGGATGGTGCTTATGGCGCCTTGCTGATGGCAACCTACGGCGCAGCACGGGCCTTCGTGCTGCTCCCGGTAAGCTGGCGTATCTACCGAGATGCCCACTCTCACGAGCGCCTGGGCCGCCTGCTCTCTAAGATAACAGTCGCCTGGCGTCTTCGGTTGGCTCTGGGCCATCGAGAGTTTCAATCCTCCTCACACCCTCTGCTACACAAGCCACAGTCTTCACACAAAGACTATTGCCAGTCTGGACAGTATATGCTATAGTGTGCCTCGCAGCGGTCTCAGCCTTTTGGTGACGGTGTTGGGGTGAAGGGAATGCACTCACCAATCCGATGCTGACTCGCGCGGGCGGCCACGACGATGGCCTGGCTCAGCGTCGGCTGATAGAACGCCAGCCAGGGAACGTCCTGATAGGCGCGCGCGAGCGCGGTCCAGAGCCAGAGCGGCAGCAAACCGGAGCAGATCAGGCCGCGATCCGTTGGGACGGCTGGCAGGAAGCCGCCAATGTGTCGGTAGTCGAGATAAGAGAGATTGCCTTGCACTTCCAGCACCGAGGCATCGCTTGCTGTCCGCAGCCGCCAGCGCAGTTCCTCGGTGTTCCCTCCGCTGTCGGTGGTCGGTGACAGGCGGAGCGCAGGCGACGTGACCCAGCCCAGTCGGACATCAAACTGCACCAGCGCGGCGGGCCATGTCGCCGCCGCCACCGCGCCGTAGACCCAGTTGGGCGCAATGCCATAGAGGGCATAGCCGGAAGCGGTAGGCAGCCCGGCCAGGTGCGCCAGCAGTTCGGGGAGGTATTCCGGCTGCCAGCGTCCAGGTTCACCCGTCTCGCTTACCGGGCACAGGCGATCAAGCTCCAGCACCTGCCCGGCAGGGGCGCGGCGCAGATGGAGTGCGCGTAACTCGGCCTCCGAGCAACTTGAAAGGAGCGCGGCCAGCCGCTCGACCAGCAAATCGATCAACTCGCTGCCAACAGGCAGATGGCGCTCCAGGCCGGTGATGGTCCCGCGTATGACCGGCTCGGTCGCCTCAATGACGGACTGGCCGCGCAAATCGGAGCGCAGGTCAGCCACCAGGCGCAGATCATACTGCGCGACCAGCCCGCGCCACTCCTGGGCTGCCTCGGCAGTGTTAGTCAGGATGATGGCGTGGGAGCAGGCGCGAAAGATCGGCTCGTCGCGTGGGCCGGGCTTCCCGCCGACATCCACCAGCAAGGGAAGGAGGCGTTGTCGCAGATCACGGCTGATATTGTCGGCATAGATCGATGACCACTGGCCCTTGACCCGAATGGCACGCACGACATCTTCCCGTCCTTCGTGAAACCAATCGCCTTCGCCATCGGGACATGCGCGATAGAGATAGTGCGGCACGCCGCGCCTGCGCAGCGCCCGATGCAGGGTATAGCTCAGGACCGATTTCCCCATATGGGGTGGCCCGCCGATCAACACTGCCGACAAAAGCTCTGTCATGGAGTTCCTCCTGAGTATGAGCAGATGTACCAACGCATGCACCACCGCGCGAGCGGCTCCCATTTGAGATGGAACCCGATCTACAGGTGTAAGGAGGTATGGAATGGCCGGACCTGGACCTGGTAGAGGATTGGAGCGCCAGAGAGCTATCTTGCTGGCAACGCTGGGCGGCCAGCCGCAAATTGTGACGTTTGCCCTGGATGGTTTGCTGGCGCGAGGCAGCCCGATTCAGGAAGTGATTGTCGTCCATCCAGCAGCCACCGACCACCGGCTGAATGCCGCGCTGGACCACCTGGCTGCCGAGTTTGCCGGTCAGCGCTACGCCGGGCGACCCTGCCGCTTTCACACCGTCATGCTGGCAGGGCCAGACGGCCCTTTGAATGATCTGCCCGACGAAGACAGCGCCGAGGACGCGCTGAACACGATCCATACGCTGATTCGCCGCCTCAAGCAAGAGCACTGTCGCATCCATGCCTGCATCAGCGGCGGGCTGCGTATCATGGCCCTCTTGACCATTTCGGCGGCCATGCTGCATTTTGACCATCAAGATCGCCTCTGGCATGTCTACACACCCCCCAGCCTGCGCGAGCGCGCCGACGAAGGGGCCACCATGCACGTTGAACCCTCCGCTGGCGTGCGCCTCATCGAAGTGCCGCTGGTTCCCTGGGGCGCCTATTTTCCGGCCCTGCGTGAGCTGGCCTCGGCCAGCGCCGTCGAACTCCGCCAGGCGCAGGTCCAACACCTGGATAGCCAGCACCGCCAGCGCTGCCAACAGGTATGGGAACGCCTGACCCCGCGACAGCGCGACACGCTGCGCGCCTTTGCGGACGGCCTGTACCCTGAAGAGGTGGCCGAGCGGCTTTCTATTTCGGTCAGGACGGTTGATTCCCACAAGTCCAGGATTTTGGAAGAATGCCGCATTGCCTGGGGGCTGGACGACCACAGGCGGCTGGATTATCAGACGTTACACCGCTTCTTCGCGGGCTTTTTTGCTGCCCAGCCAATGCCTGTTTCTAGTATACCAGATATTCGCCCAAAAACATCAGCGCTAGCGCTGAGAAAATATCGGAGGCAGCGCTGATGCCATCAGCGCGCCATTGTCTTATGCTTAACATAGATGAGGTAGTGGAACTACATGGTGGGTGCAGTGACGGGGTGGTGGGGCAATCACTGGGTGAACGTGGCAGGGTGGCAACGCTTCGAGAGGCAGGGTGGGGAGCGCTCACTCTGCGGAATAGGAGTTAGCAGTGTATGAAGTAACTTTCACCCTGGAAACAGTCACGCCGCTCTTCCTGGCCGGGGCCAATCAGGAAGAAGCGGAGCTGCGCGCCCCATCGTTTCGAGGGGTGCTGCGCTATTGGCTGCGGGCGCTGTTGGGCGGGCTGTATGGAACCGATAGGGACGGACTCAAGAAGGTGTGGGAGGAAGAACAAAGTGTGTTTGGCACCACCGATCACGGGTCAGCCGTCACGATCCGGCTGGAGGTGGATGGTCTGGGGGAGCCGCTCACTTTTGAGCGCGAGCCAGCGCAGCGTGACGCCAGAGGCCAGCGACAGCCGACTGGTCGAGATTACCTCTTCTGGTCGATGGCTCAGATGGGGCAGGATGGAGTGAAGCGCCAGTATTATCCCCCTGGGCGCACCTTCACCCTCACCCTGAGCCTGCGCGGGCAGGACCGCACACTGCTCAACAAAGCCGTGGCTGCACTCTGGTTGCTCACCTATCTGGGCAGCATTGGCGCACGTTCCCGCCGAGGCGCCGGGAGCCTGGCCGTCACTGGGGTCGACGGCTGGGATCACACTCTGCTCTCCTTTCAGACCCCAGCCACCGCGCAAGAGTTCCAATCGTTTCTGCATCGTGAACTGCATAAAGCACGCAGCCTGTTTCCTGCGCCTGCGGCCAGTGCCCCCGCGCAGCCGCCACAGTTTGATGTACTGGCTCCTACACGGGACGTGTGCCGCCTCTGGGTGGTCTACCACACCCCTCCCTGGGCCGCCTCCAAGCCTGTCCTTGAAGCGCTGGGGGCCAGCATGCGTGATTTTCGCAGCAGCCTTCCTGACCATCAAGAAGTGGCTCGCTGGTTCAGCGGCCAGGCGACTCCGGCAACGATTGGCCGGGCGGTCTTCGGTCTGCCTCTGCCGTATCACTATCCAGAGAGCAGAGAACACTGGACCATACAAAGCTCCAATCAAAGGCATGAAGAGCGTGATCGACGTGCCTCGCCAGTTCTGCTGCGAGTGGCGAAGCTCAGTGGCTCCGCGCCGCAGTATGTCGGGGTCGTCGTCCTGTTCCAAGCGCAGTTCCTTCCACCTGACCAGTGGCTCGTAGCGAAAGGAAACAGGTATGCCCGGCCTCTGCCTCCACCTGCTGACTATAGCCTGATTAAGCAATGGGTCAAGACATTTCCCCATCTGCTGGAGGTGTGGTAATGCCCAATCAGATGCTGCTCTTCACCATTGGCCCGGTGCAGCCTTTCATCGCCCAGGCGCGCAAGACGCGCGACCTGTGGATGGGGAGTTTCCTACTCTCCACGCTGATGCAGGCTGCGATGAGTCATCTGAGAGACACAAGGGATAGTCTGGGCAAACCCAGACTGGTCTTTCCTTCCGATCCCACAACCAGCGGGAAGATTCCCGATCTGCCCAACAAGTTCGTGGCGGTGCTGGAAAGCGAAGCGGAAGCCAGGGAGGCCGCCAGGGAGGCAGAGCGGCGGCTGCGCGAACACTGGAACGCTATCGCTGCTGTTGTCTGGCAGCATCTTACTGAATGGGTGCCAGATATTAAGCAGGCAAAGATGATATGGGATCGCCAGGTCATCTTCGAGAGCTTCTTTGAGGTTTACTGGGCGATTGCGCTTGAGCAACCGGGAGAGCAGAAAGAGGAGCCGTCGTATGGAGCCTGGCTTACCCGCGCTCAGCGGGCGCTGGATGCCCGCAAACGGCTGCGCGATTTTGTGCAGCAGGAGGAGGTTGAGCCAGGCGAGAAGAGTACCATCTCTGGCGAGCGTCAGGCGCTGCGCGGGAGCAAGGGGGATATAGAGAGCGTGCGGGCCTTCTGGGCAGAGATTGCTGGAAAGTATCCTCCGGCGCAGATCAGTCACAATGGCAAGGAGCGTCTGGATGCAATTGACGCCATCAAGCGTTGTGCCACCGTTGTAAAAGACATCCCTGATCTGCCTTTTCCTTCCACCAGCACGGTGGCAGCCGCGCCGTTTATCGCAGCACTCTTGAGGCAACTGCCTGGCAGTCAGTCGCTCAATGAGGCAGTGAAGGCATGGAAAGACCTCACAAGCTATGACGGATTGGCTAAAGGGGCCGATCCGCGTAGTTTGCCCTATCTTGAGGTGTTAGCTGCACAGTCTGGGGATGCCTATCGTGACCTGCTGAAACGTGACGGTGATTGCTACTTTCCTGAAACTTTCACCCCCCAACGTCTGGAGGAGAACTATGGACTGCCCAACTTCTTGAAGAGCGCCGAGCAGCTTTCCAACGTTCCCAAAGAGCGACTGGACCGGACAAGAGCGCTGGTAGCCCAGGCACCCGGAGTGCTGAGCAGGTTGCGAGAGGCGCTCCCAGAGGAACAGAGCCAGATGCTCACCCCTTACTATGCCATCCTGGCGATGGATGGAGATCACATGGGTGAATTCCTGAGCAGCGTAGCAGATCGAGATACACATAGGAGCGTCAGCGGGGCGCTTTCACATTTCTCGCGCGAGTTAGTTCCCCCATTGGTGGAGAGAGATCATCCGGCGAAGCTGGTCTATGCAGGCGGCGATGATGTGCTGGCGCTGGTACCGATACGCCACGTTCTGCCGCTTGCCGATGCCATCCAGAACGCCTATCGGCAGGCCATGAGGCCACATAGACCGGCAGATTATTCTGAGGAAAAGGTGACAATGAGTGCCGGCATCGCCATTGCCCATTACCTTGACCCGCTCTCGCATGTGCTGCGCGAGGCGCGCCGCGCCGAAGATCAGGCCAAAGATCGCTATGGCCGCAGCGCTCTGGTGGTGACGCTCCTGCGGCGCTCAGGCGAAACTACCACAGTGGGCTGCCACTGGAGCTATGACGGCCTTGCCCCAGAGAGCCAGCCGCTCACCCTCTTTCCTTATATCGCAGACCTGCTTGATCGAGATGTACTCTCCACCAAGTTTGTGTATAACCTGGCCGAAGAGGCAGCCACGCTTTCACATTTAGACTGGGCCGCGCAGGCAAGCGAGATCAGACGTTTGCTGCTGCGCGGGCGGTCAACAATTCGAGAGAGACGCGACAAACTTCTCGATGATGATCTCAAAGCCCTGGCCGAGAGGCTGGTTGCGCTGGCAGAGGCCATGAATCCGCCAGCCGTGCCAGAAGCAGAAACCCTGAAGGATGACGATGAGGTCGATGAGGAAGATCAGCGCAACGGGCTGGAACTGTGGGGCGTTGGCCCCCGGCGTGGGCTGGTTGAGGTTAGTGGGTGGTTGCTTCTCATGGCGTTTTCATTGCGCCGAGGGAGGGATTGATGCGTCTGTTTATCGAACCATCCGATGTGCTGTTCTTTCGCACCAGCCGCCCGTTCAACGCCGGGGAGAGCGGGTATCTGATGAGTCTCTTTCCCCCCACGCCGGAGACGGTGCAGGGGGCCATCCGAGCGCGCATTGCGGCCTGCTGGAATCCGGTGCTGGCTGAGGCATTCAAGGATAAGACGCTGACAAACTTGATCGGCAAGTATGAAAAGGACAGGTATGAAAACGTTGGGCAGTTCCGGCTGCGCGGCTATGCACTGGGCCGACGCACCGCAACCGGAGGCGTTGAACTCCTCTTTCCGCCTCCAGCACATCTGCTGCGTGGTGAAAAGCCAGGGCGCCTCTATCGCCTGGCTCCCAAGGAGCCAGATGGCACGTACACCACTAACATGCCCGACGGACTATGGCTGCTGGAACCAGAAGGCGGCTACCCCTCTGAGGAAAAACTGGAGAATTTCGACAAGTGGTTGACTCGTGAGGAGCTGCGGTACGCGCTGGGACGCGATGCAGGCCAGGTGCAGCGTATTGATGGTGTTCCATCGAGTGAACTCTTCAAGTTTGAGCCGCGTCTGGGGATCGGTATGAACAACGCCACCAAGACGACACGCGAGGGTTTTTTGTATCAGGCCAGCTTTGTCCGGCTCAAGCCGGGTGTGGGCTTTCTGGTCGATGTCGGACTCCAGGGCGTTGAGCCGGATCAGGTGCAGAAGCAATTGAAGCTGCCGGATAAGGGCTGGCTGGCGCTGGGCGGTGAGCGGCGCGCTGCCTCCTATGAGGTGCTTGGCCCGGCTCCCGCTGAGGAACAAAGGGTGCTGGAGCGCGGCGAGCGCATGTGCGTCTACTTCAGCACGCCGACGTATTTTGATGCTGGCTGGCGGCCATCAGACTGGCAGGCGATGTTTAGAGCCGTGCCAGTTGGCGCGGCGGTGGCCCGCTGGCAGTCAATTGGCGGCTGGCAGCAAGACCCAGGCAACGCTCATGGCGAGCCGAAGCTGCTGAGGCGGTGCGTGCCTGCGGGCAGCGTCTACTTCTTCAATGGTCCTGTGGAGGTTGCCGGTCCCATCACGCAGTACAGGCCAGAGATCGGCTATGGTATCGCTTACAAAGGAGTATGGTCGCATGTTTGACGCAGTAGCCACGTTGTATCTGTACGTTGAAACCCCGCTGCACGCGGGCGTTGGCAGCGGCCTGAGCGCTGTTGATTTGCCCATTCAGCGGGAACGAACCACCCATTACCCGATGATTCAGGGCAGCGGCATCAAGGGCAAACTGCGCGCGCAGGCAGAGGCGGAGCTAGAGAGGCTGAAGAAGCGGGCGGAGGAGAGTGGGGCTGAAGCAGATAAAGAGCGGGTGAAAGACTTCCAGGCACGTATCTGGGCGATCTTTGGGCCAGATACCAACAACGCCCAGGAACACGCCAGTGCTCTGGTTGTGGGCGACGCGCGTGTCTTGCTCTTTCCGGTACGTTCGCTGGCGGGTGTCTATGCCTACGTCACCTCGGCGGATGTCCTCAGCCGGTTCAAGCGCGACTTCGAGCGCGATGGCAAAAGCAGCGCCTGGGCGGATGAACTGCCGGAATTTAAGAGCGGTGAGCAGGAGAGCGGTGAGCAGGCATATGTTACCCCCAATAGCCAGGTGACGCTGGACAGAACCAGCATCGTACTGGAAGAGTTCTCATATACGGCTTCTGAGAGCGCGGCGTTGGGAAACATTGCCACCTGGATTGCCAAGCACGCGCTGCCTTCCGGCTACACCTACTGGAAGCAGAAACTTCAGCGCTCGCTGGTGCTGCTGCCCGAAAACGACTTCCGCGACTTCGCGCTCTATGCCACCGAGATCATTACCCGCGTGCGCATTGAACGCGAAAGCAAGACGGTGGCCGAAGGGGCGCTCTGGACGGAGGAACATCTGCCCACCGATACCTTGCTCTATGTCCCTGTGTACGCCACCGGGTCGCGCAAAAATGGCAGCGCGCTTTCCGCCGCAGAGGTCATCACCGAGGTGAAGAAGCTGGGCAATGGCTATCTCCAATTGGGCGGCGATGAAACCGTCGGGCGCGGCATTGTTCGTATTTCCTGGCAACCAGATGGGAGCAAGCATTCATGACAACATCAACAGGATCAGGCCAACAGCAAAACCAACGCCGCATCATCGAGCAGAAGCGCGGTCAGCGTGCCTGGGAATATGTCAGCACAGTAAGCAAGCTATCGAAAGATGACCAGAAGGATTATCGTTCACGAGCGCTCGGACTAAACGCAATGGTGCAGATCAACGGGTTGGGCCAGGCGCTGGCCTTCTTGAACGCAAAAAGCTCAAAGTATCCAGCGTGCAAGCTGCTCTACGATCAGCTTTCAGCATGGATTGGCGAAATGATGAAGCTGGAGAAGCAGACGGACCTGCTTGAATGGATTCTGAAATCGGCACAGCGAGATCAGTATCGTCAGGCGACAGCAGAGTGCCTGGCGTTTGGCACCTGGCTGCGCCGCTTTGCTGAGGCCGAGTTGAAAGCTCCCGATGATAGCAGCACAAGAAGAGGTGAGTAATGGGCGTTCCACAGCCTAAACGTACCTATCGGGTGCCCAAAAGTACAGGAGATTTGTTAGTGGCGCATCTGAAGGAATGCCAAAACTTGCAACTGCTCCTCCATAGATTTGTGCCAGAAGAGGTGATAGACAACCAGGAAGAGAAGCTAACAGAGGGCAAGCGCGTATCTGCTCGCTATCACTGGCTTCAAGAGGAGGTACTGGCAGCTACCCGCATTAAAGCGGAGTTATGGGAGGCGCGCTATCAGCGTTGGCTGGCGCTGACGCAGGCCGCAAGCGCCGTGACCTTCCAGGGGAAACTGACCTGGAGGATGGTGGTGGGGCTGGGCGGGCAAAGTGTGCTGGAAACCGATCTGACCCTGGACCATCTCTCCGGGCTGCCTACCATCCCCGGCAGTGCGCTGAAAGGATTGACACGTACCTACGCCGCGCTGGAAGAGAGCGATCCTCCTAGAAAGAAACTGGAGGATGACATGCCTGAAGTCAAGCAAATCTTTGGCATGCAGGAAAAAGAGCATCAGCATGCTGGCACGGTCATCTTCTTTGATGCGATGCCTGTGCCCCCAGGCGATTCTGGGCCGAGGTTGCGTTTCGCGGTAGACATCATGAACCCACACTACCCCGACTACTATCGGGAAAATGGCAAGCACGCGCCCTCCAATGACCAAAGCCCGGTGCCAGTCACCTTCCTCACTGTGGAAGGGGCGATGTTTGCATTTGCGGTTGCCCCGCGCTCGGCTGAAATGCGTGATGATGCAGCCAAAGCACTGGAATGGCTGAAAGCAGCGCTGCAAAAGTATGGCGTGGGTGGCAAGACGAGCGCGGGCTATGGTGTCTTCAAGGTGGAGAACTCGACAGCCTCTACTGAGCAAGGGCCGCGCATGACCGAGGACGACGTGTGGGCTTGGCTTGGGCGCAAGCGTTCGGTCACTGGAACTGTGGAAGCACAGAGCCAGGCCGGAGCCATTCTGAAGCTGGATGATCCGACGACTCAGCCCGGCCAGCAGATTCCCAAGGGCCTGCTCGCTGGGCAGTCCAGGCCGGTGGGTACGAAGCTGACCTGCCGGGTGATGGGGGTGCAGATGGAGCAGGGAGAGTGGTTTGTAAAGTTGAGTCCCTAAGAATGCCTCACAAACCCCCCTTGGAGCAGAGGTGGGGCGTACCATCGGTTTTCCAACCGGCAGGGGCGGGGCAAAGCGGTGCCGGGTTGTGTGAGGCGCTCTAAGCGGAATAGCCAGAATACTTTCTGTTTGAGGAGACAAAAGCTATGCTGGTTGAGGCTGATCTGTTCACCGGGCTGAGTAACGTGGCAGTCGTGATCGATCTGGTCATCGGGATACCGACCATCATCGTGGCGATCTATGGCACTGTGCAGGTTTGGCATTTGCGTCGAACCTACCGTCGCCGACTGGAGGCGTTGGCTCAGACCCGCAGCCGACGCCCGGTCGCTATTGCGATTGGCATTGGTGGAGCGGGCACGGGCGATATTATGGAGGCGGTCAAGGGTTCACTTCACGATCACGGATTGGGGGATATTGAGCCGTTTTCCATCTCGCGGCCAGGCTATGTCTCGCCAGAGGAAATGCTCAAGGTGCGCGACGAGTTTCTCGAGTTGAAGGCGCGTTTAGGGGCGGCCACCGAGGTACATTACTTTTACAAAGGGCCAGTCCCGCTCACCACCGCCTTTGGCGCGATTCTGGATAACTGGGCGCCAGCTACCCTCTATGCCTACGAGGATGGGGTATATCGCCCAGTTATCTACCTGAATAAGCAGTTTACGGTGGGGAAGTCGGCACTGAAGTTCAGTAAGAAGAAAAGCTAAATGGGAGGGGGCAGCACATGGGCCTTCTGGTGCTGAACTTCAGCCATCCGCTGACGCCGGAGCAGCAGGCGCAGATTGAGCAACTGGCCGGGCAGCCAGTGGAGCGCGTGCTGGAGGTGCCAGTGCAGATCGACCACGAGGCTCCGCTCGCGCCGCAAATTGTTGCGCTGGCGGAGGCGACAGGGCTGTCACTCGACGAGTGGCAGACGCTGCCGCTCCTCGTGAATCTGCCCAGTCTGGCGCTGGCGGCGGGCGCGCTGCTGGCGGAGCTGCATGGGCGCATGGGTCATTTTCCCACTGTGCTGCACCTGCGCCCGGAGACGAGCGGGCCAACCACCGTCTTTGTGGTGGCCGGGCTGGAGAACCTTCAGGCTCTGCGCGATGCGGCACGCACCCGGCGTCGCCCCGCACCGAAGGAGGCCATATGAGCCTCTCATCGGAATCGCCCGATTTGCTCTGCGCGGCGCTCTTGAAAGTGCGCGCCAGAGCGGCAGGATTGCTGCCTGCCTTCTGGGGCACGCTGGTGCAGGGGGCCTGGTTGGGCTGGGTGCAGCAGGTGGACCCGGCGCTTGCGGCCCGGCTGCACGAAGAGAACCAGGAGCGCCCGTTTACCTGCTCGGCCCTCTGGCTGCCAGACCGTCAGGCGCAAATCCGGTTGCAAGCAGCAGGGCAGCGCCTAGCCGTGCAGCAGGGGCAGGTCTGCTGGCTGCGGCTGACCATGCTGGATGGGGCGATTTTCGGCTCGTTTGCGCTCCAGGCGCTGGCGGCGGCAGAGCATGAAGCCGGGCGCGCAGCGCTGCCACCGCTGAAACTCAACGGCATCCCTTTCGATCTGCTGGAAATGGCGGTGGATGAGCGCGGCGGCGTGGGCGAGGCGTCGTGGAGCGGCTGGACCAGCTACGCGCGGCTGCTGGAGCAGAGCCAGGCGCGCCCGGCGCGGGGTCTCGCACGGCTGACACTGGAGTTTGACACGCCGACGGCGTTCGGCGGGGTAGATCACCCCTGGGGCCGCGAGACGACCTTGCTGCCGGAGCCGCCGCGCGTCTTTGGGGGACTGGCGCGGCGCTGGCAGCGTTTCGCCCCGCCAGGATTGGCCCAGGCCATCGAGAGAGAGGCTCTCAACAAGTATCTGGAGGAGCGCGTGCGTGTGGAGGAGTACGCGCTGCACACGCAGCGGCTGCACTTGCGCCAGACGCAGCTCGTGGGCTTTGTGGGGCACTGCACGTCAAACCGACTCAGAGGAGTGGTAACACATACCTGTCGCTTTGCTTGCACTAAAACCCTTGCTTTTGTAGAGAAAATAATGTAAGCTACACGGCAGCAAACTCCTGGTAGTTGGCAGAGACCTTGGCTCGTTTCTCGTTCTCCTCCAAGAGAGGAGTGCCGCGTGCCTAAGCTCCGGTATCCGCGCCGCGAACCCACTCAGGACTGGCAGCAACTGCGCCCGTTGCTCAAAGACCCAGCCCAAATCACGTATGAGATTATTCGCCCCGTCTTGTTATTCGGAACCAATCCCAAGGAGCGCGCATCTGAAACGGGCCTGTCCGCTCGCACGATTTACTACCGAGCCAACCTCTTCGACCAGGCGGGCATGGCAAGTCTTCTGCCCCCAGCTCTCCCACCTCCCGTGCCCAAGCTCGATAAACGCACGCTCCCCCCACCGATGCGCCAGGCGCTGGTGGACCTGAAAGCCGAGTATCCTGCGCTCAAGATTCATGAACTTGCCACGATCTGTTTCGTCCAGTTCGGGCGAAGGCCAGGTGCTCAGACGATCAAGTTGGTCTTGGCGACTGGCCCCAAGTCCTCGCGGGCCATGCGGCGATTTCCACCCTACAGCGAGATCCCTGATCCAGTCCAACGGCGGCTCGCCATCATTCGGCTCCACACGGAAGGCAGGACCCCCACCTCCATTGCAGAGTATCTGGAGACCAGCCGCAAAACCGTCTACCAGACCCTCAAACGCTGGGCTGAGGAGCAATTTGCCGGACTGACAGGCAAGCTTCACGACCCGCATCAGCCTGCGCGCAAGACCTCACTTCAAGCCATCAACGAGGTCAGAAAGCTGCAAGAAAACCCTGAACTGGGCGCGTTTCGTATCCAGGCCGCGCTCGAACAGGTCGGGATCAAACTGAGCCGGGCCACCTGTGGCCGCATTCTGGCTCTCAACCGCTCCCTTTATGACCTGCCCAAACATGCCTCTGGAGGCCGTCCTAAGAAAGAGATGCCCTTCAAGGCTGACTATCGTCATCAATACTTTTAGGTCTTGTTTGAGGAGAGGTGGTCAAAGCAGCCCTCAAGCAGCTTCCGTCTACAGCACACTCTGTCTTAGCCTGTTTCTAAGCTCATCTTACCATAACGTCAGTTCGGGCTAACGAGAGAAGGGAGGACACCTTTCTGAGAAAGCGGTACACTTTCTCGTACGAACAACCAACGAGAAAGGTGTCCCCGCCATGAGTCTACTCGCATTGTTTTGCCGTGTCGATGATTTTTGGAAGTCCTTTGCTCCCGCCTGGCAGCAGAGGCTCCTCGCCGCCGGAGCCCGCAAACGCCAACGGGCTGGGAACCTCTCGGCGAGTGAAATTATGACGATTCTGATTCACTTTCACCAATCCCATTATCGGGATTTCAAGGCGTTCTACACTCAGCATGTCCTGGCCCACTTGCGCTCGGAGTTTCCTGATCTGATCAGTTACAGCCGCTTTGTGGACCTGATCCCCTCGGTCCTCTTTCCGCTGGCAGCCTCTCTGGAAACGTGCCGGGGCCAGTGTAATGGGCTTTCGTTCGTCGATTCGACCAAGCTGGTCATCTGTCACAATCGTCGCATCAAGCACCACCGCGTCTTTGTGGGGCTGGCTGGGCGTGGCAAGGATTCGGTTGATTGGTTCTATGGCTTCAAACTGCACCTGGTCGTCAATGACCAAGGCGATCTGCTGGCCTGCCGTCTCACCCCCGCCAATGTCGATGATCGCCGTCCGGTCCCGCAGATGGCTCAGGGACTCTTTGGCAAGTTGATTGGGGATAAAGGCTACCTCTCCCCGGCCCTGGTAGCAAGCCTCTTGCAGCAGGGGGTAGAACTGCTCACCCCGATCCGCAAGAACATGAAGCCGCGCTTGGTCCGGCTCAACGATAAGCTCCTGTTGCGCAAACGGGTGCTGATTGAAACCATCCACGATCAGTTGAAAAACATCTCGCAAATTGAACATAGTCGCCACCGGAGTCCGGCAAACTTCTTGGTCAACATCCTGGCGGGCCTCATTGCCTATTGCCACCAACCCAAGAAGCCTTCGCTTCAGGTGTCACCTGAAACCCTGGCCCTTTTGGGCCGCTAAATATCCCGAACTGACGTTACCATAACTGTTGATAGCGTCTCATGGTGTGGTGTAAATTCTCTCGGTTCTTTTTTGGCTGTTCTTCACCGCAACACGACACCGCAGAAAGTGCATGCTCCGCTGATGCTGATGAAGAGCCTGAGAACGCGTGGAGCCTGAGGATGACTTCGTTTTCTCCTCATTCGCAATGGGGAGCATCAAGCGGAGAACTTACTAGCTCACTCGGTGAAGCCGAAGCCACTGGGGGCCAGAGCGGCTGGGTCAAAGCGGGGGCAAGATGCCCTGTTCCAGGGCGACGACCACCGCGGCGGTGCGGGAATCTACCCCCAGCTTGGTGTAAATGGTAGTCAGGTAGGTTTCCACGGTGCGCGGCGTGAGGCCGAGGCGGCGAGCGATTTCTTTGGTGCGTTCGCCCTGGGCGACACCCCTCAAAACCGCTTTTTCCCGTTCGGTTAACACGCCTTGGCGAGGCAGGCTTTGGGAGCGCTCAAGCCCACGAGCTGCGTGTGTCAGCAAGCGCTCCTTGACTTCTGGTGGCAGCACCGTCTCCCCTTGCGCGGCCCGCCGGATGGCGTGCAGCAGGGCATCAAGATCGACATCTTTGAGGAGATACCCACAGGCGCCAGCTTGCAAGCCCTGAATCATCAGTTCATCCTCGTTGTAGGTGGTTAAAATCAAGATAGCAATGGTCGGCCACTGCTGGCGAATCTGCTGAATCGTTTCCAGGCCATCCATCCCCGGCATGCGCAGGTCCATCAAGATGACATCGGGCTGCAACTCCCCAGCCAGACGAATGGCCGCCGCGCCATCGGCGGCTTCTCCGACCAGTGCGAATTCGTCGCCGCCTTCAGCCAGCATGGTGCGCACGCCCCGACGAATGACCTGGTGGTCGTCCACCACGAGCAGGCGAATGGCACTCATCAGTATCCCTGGCTCCTCTCCAGCACCAGCGGGCTATGGGCGCTGGCTTCTAGTGGCAGGAAGCAGCGTAGGGCCGTTCCCTGCTGAAGCGCGCTCTCGATCTCCAGATGCCCCCCGACGAGGCGGACACGCTCCCGCAGGCCCACCAGCCCGAAATGACCTGCTTGCGTAAAAGCTTCGGAGGGATCGAAGCCTCTACCGTCGTCGCCGATGGCAAGGATAAAGCGGCCATCTTTGCATTGACCACTGATCGTGACCTGCGTCGCCTGGGCATGGCGGGCCACATTGCTCAACCCCTCGGTGATGACCCGCTGCACTGGCTCATAGAGGGCAGCGGGAAGCTGTTCGATGCCATCGAGGGTAACCGTACAGGCAAGGCCAGTGGCAGCAGTAAAGCGCTGCACCACGGCCTGAATTGCCACCTGGAAATCACTCACTGATGCTGGCCTTGTGCGCAGATCAGTGATCGCGCTGCGGGCTTCGGTCAGCGCGGCGCGCACCTCCGCCATCGCCTGGTGGATGGCCTCCTGGGCCTCTGGATAGCGTTGATGCGTCAGGCGTGCATTGGCCGCCTGCAACTGCATCATGATGCCCGCCAGCCCTTGCACCAGCGTATCGTGCAGCTCGCGCGCCATGCGCTGGCGCTCGGCGAGCCTGGTCAGTGCTTCAATGCGCGCTGACGCCGCGCGCAGTTGCCGGTGTGCGTCCTCAAGCTGCGCGTGAGCGCGGACCTGCCAGACGTACAAGATCAGGTAGCCACCGCCAAAGAAGAGCAGCGACAGAAAGACTGGCTGGCCGCTGAGCAGCCCAAAAACGCTTTGCCAGGAGGACACTTTTCCCCAGCTTGAGAGCAACCACCAGAGCACGGTGAGCAGGAAGTAGCCGCCGCCGAGGATGGCAATGGAGCGCACCTGTTTGAGCGCCAGGAGCGCCTCTAAGGCGAACGCCAGGGACAAGTTGGCGACGACCAGCCCCTGCCCGGTGAGGTCCCCAATGGCGAACAGGAGCGCCCCCTGGGCCAGAAAATAGCTCCAGCGCCAGCGCCCTGGCACGCGCTCGGACACGGCCCCGGCCAGCAATCCCAGACTGACCAGGCTCAGCCCGAGTACGCCAGGAAACGCCAACGGCAGCGCGCTGTTAGGGGGCGTGGGCGTCTCTGCCAGCTTTGGCGCGCAGCCAGGCGATGAGGCAGGACACCCCGCTTGGGGGAACCAGAGGGTTCCAAGCATCCACAGGTCGATCAGACCCACCCACACCAGTAAAAAGCCGCGTAACAGCGGGCGGGGGAGCACGCTGCTCTGAGCATCATCAGGACCAGGCATTATCCTCTTCCTCTCTCCTGGTTGCCTTGCCTCTTCCGCTCTCAGCATACCACCAGGCACAAGCGCTGCCTATCGGGAAATCTCTATCGGGAAATTACGAGGGGGATTTCCACAGACCATTGGTTGGGGTTTCCACGATGGCAAACGCTGCCACACCAGCTAGACTTTCCACAGGTGAATAACAACCTGAAGCGGCGAAGGAGTGTTCTCATGCTGCCCCATTCTCATCTTCCAGCGGTCCTGGTGGAAGCGGTCGAGGTGCGCAAAACCTATGTCTCCGGCGCGCTCCGCGTGGAGGCGCTGACCGGGGTGAGCCTTCAGATTCGGCGTGGCGAAGTGGTCGCCATTATGGGACCGAGCGGCTGTGGCAAAACGACCTTGCTCAACTGCTTAAGTGGCCTGGACAGCATTACGGCTGGTTCCATCAAGATTTCAGGGCGCGAACTGAGCCATCTGTCTGATCGCAAGCTCACAGCCTTTCGCGCCCGCGCCATGGGCTTCATCTTCCAGACGTACAACCTGCTGCCGGTGCTGAACGCCGTCGAAAATGTTGAATTGCCGCTGCTGGTGAGCGGCGTGCGACCCAAAGAGGCGCGGCGACGCGCCCTGGCGGGCATCGAACAGGTGGGGCTGGCGGCCTGGGCGAAACATCGCCCGGCGGAGATGAGCGGCGGCCAGCAGCAGCGCATCGCCATCGCGCGCGCCCTGGCGACACAGCCTGCGATTGTCTGGGCCGATGAGCCAACCGGCGCGCTGGACAGCCAGACCAGCGAAGAAATTATCGCTCTGATGCTGCATCTGAACCGGGCGCTTGGTCTGACCTTCGTCTGGGTGACACACGCGCCCGATGTGGCCCGGCATGCGCAGCGACTCATCACCATGCGCGACGGCCAGATTGTTGAAGATCATCTGCTGGCAGGCACGCGCTCCTTTGAGGCTCCCAGCGCCGCGCCGCATGGATTGGTTGAGGAGCGCTGAAAGAGGTTGGTGATGTTTGATCTTGATCCGCTCACGCTTGCGCTCGCCGCTGTGACCAGCGCTCTGCTGCTTCTGCTGGCAGGGCTGGGGATACGCACGCCGCTCTTGTTGCGCATGGGACTGCGCAATAGTCTCCGTCGGCCCGGCCTAACCGTGATCTTGCTGGCGGGACTCATCCTGGCTTCCATCTTTCTGACGGCGTCTTTTGTGCTTCAGGACAGCTTCAACGCCTCTGAGGAAGCCAGCCGCCTGGTGAAGCTCGGCCTGGTCGATGAGTCCGTCAGCGGCACCTGGACCCAGAGCCAGTTTACGGACCTGCTGAGCCGCACGCAGCAGATACCTGGCGTTCAGAGCGCAACGGGTGTCCTGATTCAGCCTGCCGCTATTGCTGATGACATCGCGGCGGGCGATGCGTTTGTCTACGCCGTCCCGCCGGCCTTCGACGCCGTGTACGGCCCTCTCCCAGACAGGGAGGGACATCACCTCTCCTTCGCTGCGCTGGGGCCAGATGAGGTCTTGCTCAGCCAGGCCAGCGCGACGCTGCTGGACGCCCACCCTGGCGATCATATCCGTGTGACAACGGACGAAGGCACGCTGGTGCTGACCGTGCGCGGCATTCTGGCCCATGATCTGGCGGTGACGACGGGGGAAGTGACCTTTGATGACGCACTCAACGAGATACTGATGCCACTCGCTACGCTTCAGACCGCAGCAGCGCGGCTTGGGCATCCGCCGCTCGTGCCCAACGTGATCTGCGTCAGGAATCGGGCACAGGAGGCTGGCGCGCACAGCCAGCCGGTGGTGCAGGAGCTGCAACACCTCTTTGGCGTGGCGCCCATCAATCCTGACACACATGGCAGCACCCACTTTCCTACCGATTTTGGCATCGTGCAGCTGCACCCCTTAACGCTGTCGGTCATTTCCTTTACCAGCTTTCCGCCGATTAATGATAAAGGTGAATTGACGGCTTCTCCCGCAGCACGCCAATTCTTCACGCTGCTGCCCGCCTTTACTGGGCTGCTGATCAGCGCCAGCGTGCTGTTGCTGGTCCTGCTCTGCTTGCTGCTGGCGCTGGAACGCCGCGCGGAGTTGGGCCTGAGCCGCGCCCTGGGCTTGCAGCGCAGCCAGTTGCTCCAGACACTGCTGCTCGAGGGCACATTCTATGGGCTGATCGCTGCCAGCGCGGGCGTCGCGCTGGGCATCGGAGCCACCGCGCTGGAATTGACGGCCCTGGGACGCCTTCACCCGCAGGGCAATCCGGTTCCCCTGCACCTGGCGGTGCAGGCGCCCACTGTGATGCAGGTATGGTGTTTGAGTCTGCTGGGCATCCTGGCGGTGATCCTGGCGGCGGCCATCTGGATGAGCCGCCTGAACATCGTGGTCGCCATCCGCAACCTCGACGCGCCGCCGACCCCACTGCCAGCGTTTGGCGTCATCTTCCAGACGCTTGCCCACACGCTGCTCCCGCGCAAGGATGGTCAAGCGGCGTCAACAAGGACAGAAGCCACCCCACGCACTGGCGTCATCCTGGGGCAACTGCTGTGGGGGCTAGTGGCACGTGGTCCGGCTTGCCTTTTGCTGGGCGCGCTGCTGTGGATGCAGCAGGGTCCCTATGGAACCGTGGATAATGGGCTGCATGTCTGTGGGGCGGCGCTGCTCATTGCAGGGGCCGGGCTGCTCGTGATCTGGCTCATGACGCTGGCCCATCTCCCTCGCGTGCTGGCGCAGCGCCTCGGCTGCACCCTGATGGGGATTGGCTGGATGCTCGCCGGGTTACAGATGGGGAATACCCTCTTCCTCGGCGCGTTTGCCCCCACCAGTAGCGCTGCCGGGCTGCCATTTCTTCAGCCGCCATCGCTGCTCGAAAGTTTCGGGATGCTGCTGATGCCGCTGACGGGCGTGGTGGTCATCGTCATGGGCTATCTTGACCTGCTGATGGCTGCCTTGACCTGGCTCTTGCGCCGCATCCGGCCCCTGGCTGCGATTGCGCGCATCAGCCTGGTCTACCCCCTTACCTCGCGCTTCCGCACCACGACGACGGTGACGCTGCTGAGCCTGATTACCTTTCTCATCATGCTCACGGTGATGACCAACGCCACGACCATTCAGCAGGGGCAGATCCAAACGATCACGGGCGACTTCCACCTGGAAGTGGCGCTCACCCAGGACCAGGAGGCGAGTCTGGGACAGTCAATACATCAGACGCCCAGCACCCTGCCGCGTGATATTGCGGCGGCGGCACGGTTCCAGTCGCTCTATAACCCGAACAGTCGTTCCCCGGAGGCGGTGCGCTTGCAGCTTCCGGGCCATCCCACCTATCCACCTGTGCCCGCGCCCAATGTGGCAGATGATACCTTTCTGACGCTGACCACCATGCCTCTGGCGGCGCGCGCCGCGGGCTATACCACCGACCGGCAGGTGTGGAATGCCGTGCGTGATCAGGTGGGCTATGCGGTCTTGCGGTACAGCGGGGGGCTGGGACTGCCCACTACCAACGGCTTTACGCCCTTCGTGGCAGAGATGCCCACCAGCAGCGATGCCCACGCGCCCTACTATGTGGTCACCGTGATTGGCATCGAACCCAGCACCGCCTATTGGCCCTCGTTCCTGCTCTCGACGAGGACTGCTGCTGCTATGGTCGGCCAGCCCTACCCGCGCTATGTCGCTTACTACCTGCGCCTCCAGCCTGGTGTCAGCGTGACGCAAGCCAGCCTGGATGTCGGGCGGGCGCTGCATTTAGGCCAGTTTGGCGTTGCCATTACCTCCCTGGTGCCCGACGCCCTCGATACCTTTACCACCAATCTGACGCTGTTTTTAACGGGCTATCTGGCGCTGGGGCTGCTTTTCGGCGCGTTTGCCATCGGCGTGATCGCCAGCCGGGCCGTCATCGAGCGACGGCAGCAGATCGGCATTGTACGCGCGCTCGGCTTCTCACGAGGGCTGGTGCGGCTCGCCTTCTTGCTGGAAACGGGGTTTCTCATCCTGGTCAGCCTGCTGGTGGGGAGCCTGCTCGCGTGGTGGTTGGTTTCATCGATTGCTCGCCAGTTTGCGCAGGCGCTGACCGTTCCGGTGCTCCCGGTGGCCGCACTGCTGGTGGGAAGCTTTGTCGTCGTCGTACTCTGCACGCTGGCGCCCGCGCAGCGCGCGGCACGCATCCCTCCGGCTGAGGCGCTGCGCTATGAATAACAGTGGTCGCGCTCTGCGACCCTAGCACATGTACACGAGGTGAATCGATGCGCTTTCAACACCATTTGCACAGGTTTCTGCGTTGTGTCGTTACAGGCGTGAGTCTATGCTTGTTGCTCGCCAGCCTGGGCGCGCTGCTGGTGGGCTGCCAGGGAGGATCATCTGCACCCAGCGCAGCCGCCACCAGTACGCCAGCCAAAGGCAGCGGCAGCTTACCTGGGGATGGTGATCCCCAAATCTATTGGGACACGATCAAGCAGCAGGTGGCGCAGGGGGTACATCGCTCTGTCGCTGATCTGACGGCACTTTGGAGTACGCCGCCAAGCGGCGTCCAGAAGGGGGGCAACCCTCCGGCGGCAGTGACCATCTCGGATGTTGCCACGCAAGAAGGCTTGACGCGGGACCAACTGACCACGCTGGAGCTCACTGCGATTCAGGCCGCCTGTACGCAACTGGTCCACCAGGGGGCACTGACCCAGGCCCAGGCTGATGCGCGGATGCAGGAGATACGCGGTTGGAGCCTTTCCGATCTGGATGGGTACATTATGTATGCCTTTGGTAATCATTGAGGGCATAGCGCGTAGATCAGAGTGTGGGACGCGCCAGAGATGATATGATGGCGCGTCTCCTCCTATCCCTCACCAGGAGTCTGGTATGCCTGATCCCACCGATACCATCCTTGCGTACCTGCGCCAGGTCGGCCTCGGACTCGACCCGGATTTTTTGCGGGAGGCCGTCCGAGTCATGAGTGCCTTGCTCATAGAGGTTGAAGTTAAGCAACAGATTGGCGCTGACCGCTATGAGCGTACTGAGGAGCGGACCACGTGTCGCAACGGCTATCGAGATCGTGCTTGGCAAACGCGGGTGGGCGAGATCCCGCTCAAGATTCCCAAGCTGCGGGAGGGCAGCTATTTCCCCAGCCTCCTGGAGACGCGGCGACGGGCAGAACAGGCTCTGCTGGCCGTTATCCAGGAAGCCTATATCCAAGGGGTCAGTACGCGTCGGGTGGATGAACTGATCAAAGCCCTGGGCTTGACTGGCATCGACAAAAGCGCGGTTTCGCGGGTCAGCCAGCATCTCGATGAAGTCGTGCGCCACTTTCGGGAGCGGAAGCTGGAAGCAAGCTATCCCTACCTCTGGCTCGATGCGCTCTATCTCAAGGTACGTCAAAATCATCGGATTGTCAGCCAGGCAGCCGTAATCGCCATTGGCGTCAAAGAAACAGGCGAGCGGGAAATCGTGGGATTTGACCTCGGCGCCAGCGAGGAAGAAGCGTTCTGGCTGGCGTTTCTCCGCAGTCTTGTTGAGCGTGGATTACAGGGCGTGCAGCTAATCATCAGTGACGCGCACGCGGGCCTGAAAAAAGCAATTGGCACTGTCTTCCAGGGAGCAAGCTGGCAACGCTGTCGGGTCCATTGCCTGAGGAATCTGCTGGCCCATGTGCCGCAAGGCGACAAAGCCATGGTGGCCGCTGCCGTGCGCACCATCTTTGCGCAACCCAATCGACAAGCCGCCGGGCAGCAACTGCAAGAAGTGGTCAAGGCCTTGGAAGGACGCTGGTCAAAAGCAGCGAACGTGCTGCTGGAGGCTGAGGACGATGTCCTCGCCTACATGACATTTCCCCAGGAGCATTGGACCCGTATTTATTCCACCAATCCGCTGGAACGACTCAACCGTGAAGTCAAGCGCCGGACAGACGTTGTCGGGGTGTTTCCCGATCAGGATTCCGTGATCCGTCTGGTGGGTTCGGTGTTGCTGGAAATCGACGATGAGTGGCACATCGAACGTCGCTACTTCAGCCAAGACTCCATGCGCAAGCTGCACGAACCGCCCGCAGAGATCCCTTCTTCTCCTGGACCGTTGCGTCTGGGTCCGATTCGTTGATGGACCCACGACATGCGCAATGAGTTTGCAGAGGAGTTTCTAGCCGCCTTCATCTGGAGTTCACGCCGATCAATCATCTGTGGGCAACTTCCTTGCCTTGCCTCTGATCTTTTTCGTTAACTTGAACGGTT
>Ga0209581_1000896_pt1 | contig 42930 bp, 66 predicted proteins | sample Coa_R2_FD_187160 | JGI IMG/M metagenome (GOLD analysis project Ga0209581, IMG submission 187160) | Surface soil microbial communities from Centralia Pennsylvania, which are recovering from an underground coalmine fire - Coalmine... | ecosystem: Environmental > Terrestrial > Soil > Unclassified ...
AGTCCCCCACCGAGGCCCGCACCGAGTCCCACACCGAGGCCCCCACCGAGGCCCCCACCGAGGCCCGCACCGAGTCCCACACCGAGGCCCACACCGAGTCCCACACCGAGGCCCGCACCGAGTCCCACACCGAGGGTGGCCTTAGCACTGCCTTTGCGAGCGCATTCCCTAGCGGCGATCCGCACCAAATGATTCGCTTCGGCGGCTCAATTCCTCCGCACCTATACATCTCTGCGATGGCAGCCTCAGCCCTCGGCCTATCCGCAGGCTTGCAGCATAGGCCGCGCTCTGTCCAATCGCGCACGTAGTCAGGAAACTTTGCGACTTGCGCATCGGTCAGTTTTTTGATTACAGCCATCGCATCACCCCATCCAGATAGGCCTCTCGCGCGTTTGGATGGCCCAGCGCGGGCGCTCCCATGTTCCCCGCGTGCACCCTGGGGCAGCCCGGCACAGGGCAGCGGTAAATCTTGCGGCTCTTGCGCCACTGCTCCGCACGCTCTTCACCGCGTTTGTGCGTTGCGCCCGTGGCGCAGAATCGCGGCACGGCAAGCGGCACCAAATGCATCGTGCGGCCATGCACCGGACAAACCGGTCGCGGCGACTTCCGCCAGCGCGGGAAGTTGCGGGGGTTGTCGGCTGTGGCTCTCAATTCACCCTCCCCATGCGCATGCGCTCCCAAATTTCCCGCGCTTCCTGCCATGCCTTCACCGCAGGCAGCAGGTTCTCCCAGTCGTCCATCTGCACGACCTGCGCCGCGCGCTCGAGCGCGATGAAGTAGTTCGCCCGCGCCAGCATGTACTCGAACTCTTCGGGCTGGAGCTGCGTGCCCGCAAGGGCAGTAGCGCCAGTTGCTACCGTTTCGTTTGGCACGTTGGATTTAGCTCCAGCCCCGAAGATCATAGATGCCTCCCCACCCAGAATTTCAGCACTTGCCACAGCGCGGCCCAGTTCGCCAGCACTTCCAGCCCAAAGGCGAGCGCAATCATCCCGTACGCAAAGCCCTTGAGCAGCGCGAGATCCACTACTGGCGGTCGGTCGCTGAATCTCATGGCTGTTTGTCCCAGATACGGCCAAGAATTTCTTTCTGCTTATCGCTTAAACGGCGATGCCGCACCCAATGGTCACTTACGGATTCCACGAAGCTGCGCTCCCAATCATTCAGCCGCTCCACTTGAATGCCGTCCAGAATGTAATCAATCGCGTTGTCCGTAAGCTCTTCCTGCTTCATTTCACCAGTCCTCACTAAGTTCAGCGTTTGGCAATTCCTCGTCCCAAGGAGCACAACCAAAAGCAAAGAATAGTCCGCATTTCGTGCATTCGTGACCGTAGTAGACCTCCTTGAATTCGTGGTCTTTCCATTCCCGACATGCGGGCGGGCGGTCGCTGAATCTCATGCCGCGCTCCTTTTGCTCCATCTCACCTTGCGTTTGTCCAGTAACTCGTGATGCAGCCTGCACAGCGCCATGAGATTTGACAGCCTGTCGTCGCGCCGTTTGCTGCGCGGGATGATGTGATGCGGGTCATGAGCTTCGCTGCGGCAACGCTCTTTTTGAGGGATCCAGTTCCTGTCGCTCAAATAACGAATACTTACCCCGTTTACTACGATTTGCTCGCACCTTCCTCCGCACCGCACCCACAACTCTTTCTTCCGCTTGGTCCAGTCCTTGCCATGCAGCACTTCGCTGCCGTCTGCCCGAACATAGCTCTTCGGGTGAGTGTAGCCACGCTGTTTCTTGAGTTCAGGGTCACGCGCCGTCTGGGGCATTGCCTCTCCTCTCGATCGCCCGTTGTAGCGCCTCATCCGCTTTCTGCATCGCTACAATCAGGTAGTCCACGGCATGTTGCTTGCCCAGATGCTCCACCCAATCCGAGAAGAACTCGTTGAACGAAATCACCTGGTTCTCATCGGCCATGAAGGTCACTTTGCGCAGCCGGATTCCCGCCGCCTTGCGGCGATTCGTTGCCGCGAGAAATGTCTGCTTCTCCTGCTCGCTAAGCTCTAGCACGCTTCACGCTCTCTTCGAGTGCGCCCTGGAGCCCGCCCTTCAAGCGCACTACAAGGTCGTCCACTTCGCGCAAGAATGCCTGCGCCTCAAACTCCATCGCGCTAATTGTTTCGGGCGAATAGGGCAAGCGGCACACAAACAGGTCCAGCGGCTCAGGAAAATCTGGACAGTACGAAACGAAGTCGCACCATTCGTACCCCGGGCAGCAGGCCATCTGCCACATCATCTGCGGGACGTACAACTCCGGCACTACTTCGCCCAACAGGTAATTCGCATGCGTCGAAGGCTTCGGGCATTTGAACTCGACCAGCCCGTCGCCCACCAGCCCGTCCGGCGAGCATCCCGCCCATTCGATTGTCGGATGGAGCACAAAGCCTACTTGCGTCACTTCCTGCCCAGTGCGCAACTCATAGGCCGCTCTTGCCAGCGGCTCCAATTCCCTGCCGCGCTCCATCCATGACGTGACTACATGCTCAGCGGGCTTGCCCGTGATGCGCTCGACGGCCAGTTCTACTTTCAGGTCGTAGCGCGCCTTTAGCTCGCTGTTCGTCTCGCGCTTGGACTTGCGGATGGCGTCTCCGATACGCGAGGCTGTGAGCATCCCGATGCGGCTCTCGAACCACTCGGCAGACCCCTGCAAGCACGAAATTATGTTCAGTTGGTCGTTCATTTGGAGACCGTCCGTATAGGTGTGAGAAGCCGATAAATGTTCCAACCAGCTTTCCACCTTCGATACACAGTCTTGAAAGCAATTCCAGATTGTTCGGCCCATTCACTTAGAGTTCTTCGTTGGCCATTGATTGTTACGAGAACATTGGTGCGACGATTTAGAGCTTGCTCGCGGCGCGTTGCCCATCGACAATTCCCTGGCTCATAGTTGCCATCGTTGTTGATGCGATCAATCGAATGATGCGGCGATGGCCGTGAGCCCATATCGCTCAGAAAATCGGCAAATGAAGCACGCCAGCGTTTACACATCCGTATGCCGCGTCCACCATAATTCGGGTATTCAGGTCTCCGTTGGTTATAGCAACGGGTATGAATGTCGGTCCAAATCCTGAACTCTGCTGTGTTCGTCAACCCGTGCGTGCTCTGCCTAAGTATTGCGCGCTGTTTGGCACACTTGTGGCACGTTGTTATTCTGCCGCTTCTCACTGCCACGCCATCTGCCTCACGTGAATTGCCACAAGCGCATCGGAACATCCAAATGCGGTTATTTGCTGCGCTGCGCCTCCCAGTTGGAGCGATGGCCGTCAGCTCCCCAAAGGCTTGGCCCGCAATGTCAATGGGCTTACTCATGCTCTGAGCGCCGCCTCGCGCTTCCTGCGAGCGTCCATGAATACCGCCACGGCTTTCGGGTCTTGCGCATGCAGGCCGGATTTAATGGCCTCGGTGTACGCCTTCGCCAGTTCATCCATGTTGCTCGCCGCTTCGATGTTCGAGACGAAGTCCGCAGCATTGCCCATCGTCACGCCGTCCGTGTCCTCATCGCTGGTCGCCATGCCGAGCACGCCAAGCAAGGTGTAGCGCCGCAGGTAGCTCACTGTCGAGCCGATAGCCTGCACGCCGTTCTTCGAGCCGCTGGGGTCTGCGGCTGCGCTCAGTGTGCTCTCGACTGAATAGCCCCTCTTGTGCTTGAGCGAGCAAGTAACCGTGATGGATGAACCATCCTGCGTTTGCGTCCAGTTGTAGCTGAGGCTGTGCTTCGCCAAAACCGGCCCAAGCGTGTTTGCAATCACATCGAGGGGTGTGTACTTGTACGCGGCCCTGCCCGCGCCAAAACTGACTTCCTTGGTCTTTTCGAGCTTCGGAGCCTCGGCCTTGAAGGCTGCGAATGCTTCGCCGAACTCTCGGCGGGCCTCTCCCGCTTCCCATCGCTCTTGCAACTCCAAGAGCTTCGTAAGCGTGTCCACGTTCGCCCCGCGCTGCACGGCTTCTTGCAGTACGCTCAGTGGCGTGGGAGCGGGAATGACCGGCGCGGGCTGCTGCTGCTGCACGATAATCGCCTCGCGCACTTCCTGCTTCGGTTCGCCGTTCTGTGGCGCGTCAATCACCGGCTTGCTCTTCGTTGGTCCCATCGCACCCTCCTTTTAGACCGTATGGGCTATGAGCGTTTGCAGGACATGGTCGTAATTCCCTGCTCGACACTCAGCTAGTACAGTGTTGATCTCGTCTTGCGTCCATCCCTCACGCTTGGCTTGGCGGGAAAATGCGCCCATCAGCATGAATGCGTTTCCGTCCAACCCTTCGAGGTTAAGATTTACTGTCTTGCCGCCCACTAAGTTCTGCATCGCACCCTCCTTTTAGGCTCTGAATCTTCATCAGCATGCGGTCCGCGAAGGTGTCCATCTCCTCTTCGCTCATCGCGGTCCTGCGGTACGGCGCATGCGTCACTTCGGTGAGCACGTCCGCCATCTCGCTGAAAAACTGCTCAGGACTCATCGCTCTCCTCCGCCTCAAAATCCATGCAGCCGCAAGGTCCAGGCGCTACCCACCCTCCGCAGTTGGTTCCTTCCACCCAGACATCCGGTCGCTCGATTTGGCACCCGTGGCGGTCCCAATGCGCATCCTTGTCATGGCCGCAATTCGCGCAGATGCTCATTTCAGCGCCTCCAGCACCATCCGCGTAATTGCATCGCTGCGCAGCCGCAGCTTGCGGGATTGCTCCAGGTACGGCTTGACGGTCTCTTGCTCGTCGTACCGCCCCTCGGCTTCGTCATCGCCTGAGGTCATGTCAGGATTCTCATAATCGCCCGCACAGTGTGAGCACATCACGCACCTGCCTTTCTGTTTTCCGCTTCCGCGTAAGCCTTGCTCCGCGATATCGCGTATTCCCAAACGTCATTGGGTGTCAGCGCGGCCAATGTGCCAAGGAGATATGCCTCGAAGGTTCTCCTGTCGCCGCGAAGGTCGAGCTCCGTGCGGTCCAGAAGGTCTCCGTTGCCGCTGTAAATTCGAGTTGGTATAAATGCGCTCATGGCAGATGCCTCGCTATCCAGTCTGTAACCCAAATCAGGCCCCACGCGGTCAGCGCACCGAACACGCCGCACGCCACAATCCACGGCCACAGGCGCATCTCGCGCTTCGCTACTCGCTGTGTGCGAATGTGGCCCGGCCCAACAAACACTTGCTCGTCCTCGGCAATCACGCTCCACCTCCCGTCACTGGATTTCCGTAGATGTCTACCTCATAGCAGGGGGCGCAGACGCGCGGTGCCTTTACCTTTTCGGGATATCGCGCATCCTTATGGACTCGTTGCTCGAACAGGCGTTCTTTTCCAAGCGCCATCAGGTGGCCTGCCATCGAGGAGACGCTCCGGTTTTCGCTCTTGGCCAGCGCCTTAATTTCGCGCTCGACTTTCTGGGATACGACAATTTGAAGTCTTGGCATGGGCGCAAAATACTATGCAGTAGTATGCGCTGTCAAGGACTAATCTTAAAGAATGTGCGATAATCGCACACTATTTACGGGCAGGTGCGCCACTCGATAGCGCCAGCGCCGAATCGCGCGGCGATTTCAGCCTTTACGGCGTCTGTCGTGGCTTCGATGTAGAGGACGCGGAGTTCAATGGGCTGGTCCGGCAGTTCGCGGGCGTACAGAATGCCCACGGCGCGGAAGGGCGGGTCATGCGGATCGCGGCGGAAAGTGTTGGAGACGCCGCCAGGTCGCGGGATGATGAGCGGTTCGCCTAGCTTGGCAGGCTCAGCGGAACTACTACCAGACATAGGGGGAAGATGTAGTGTGATGGCGCTGCTCAGCGCAGGCTTTCGCCCCGCAGCAGGAGTACGCCACTCGGCGCGTCCAGCGGTACAGCAGGAACGCGGCTAAGCCGATGAGGAAGAGAGCGCTAATCGCTTTTCGCACGCTTCACCTGAACTACTTAGCAGCCCACCTTTTCCTTGATTACCAGTCCTGTGCAGTGGAGATGCTGCAAGACATCCCCGCGACACTCGGCTTTGTCACTCAGGGAAATATCGGTCAGGCACTGGCGGGGCACAACCACAGCCGTTGCTTTTGGTTTCTGCGCCGCACAGCCACAGAGAAGCAATGCCGCGCTAACGATACACTTTCGAGAAATGCGCACCGACAAACCACGCAATCGGGCCGCACACGAGCAAGCCCTTATTGAGGAAAGACAGTTCATTCCAGCCGCGGAACAGCGCCAGCGCGAACAGCACAATCCCCAGTATCTTCAGCACGTAGTCCAGATACACCGTCTTTGAGAGCGTCTCGAGAAAGCTCATTTGTTTCCTCCTATGCCGAGAATTTCGGTTCCTAACTATTTCCCTGCCGGTCGCTTGTCCAGCCCATTTTCTGCAAGGATGGCCGCAACGTCATCCACATGCAGGCAATCGACCATGCAAGCGTAGTCGTTGGGCGGCTGAATCGCCGCAATATTGCCATTGCAGTAATCGTTTCCCGGAGTTGCGCTGTGGAGCACACCATAGGCAACGATCTTGCCATCTTGCAACTTCACGATTTTGTCGCCGTTCTTTGCTTCACGTCCATTTCTGTAGTGCATTTATCTCTCGCTCCTTAAAAGTAAGTTGAATCCCTTGGTAAGACGAAACGGAATCCGTCCATGGGTCAGGCTGTAAACGTCTGGCTCTTCTCGCGGGATATTTCCGCGGCCAAAATGCTCAGCATGCAACGTGCAGGCGCATTCGGCCAAGCCAATGCACTTCGGGCATTGGTACCTACCATCATCATAGAAGCCATCCGCTTGGTCATTCGTGCTCATAGCAGTGAACACACCACCGCGCCGCCCACGGCCCCTATCGCAGCGCCCTTGCTGCCCTGTGTGCCCCCCGCCGCCGCCCCGGCCCCTGCGCAGGCGATTACCTTGACCTGCTTGCCAAGGCGATGCAGCCATGAGCCGCCCTTGAGCGCCTTCTGCAGGTTCGCGTTCTCGCTCTGGAGCGCCTGAACGTCCTTTTGCGAGGCTGCTAGATTCGCTTTGCATTCCTCGCAGGCGACAACCGCTTTCCCCGCCGGTACAACGTCCTCGGCGGGAATCACGATGGGCTTATTCGGCGGGGCGTTCGGCAAATCCTTGAGCGATTGCGGCAAGGGGCTATCGCTCGTGTCTATGTGCACTGGGACGGGCAGGGGAATGTATTTATTGATGACGCGCACTGTGTCTGCGGAAGTCTTGATAGCGTCCTTCTCGGCCTGTAGCTGCTTGAGGGCTGCGTCCAGCTCGGCCTTGTCAGCCGCACGCTGCTTTTCGATCGCTCCGTTAGCGGCTTTGGCCTCTAGGATGCGGTCGTGCGCGTCGAGCCAGTACTTCCCTGCCGCTGCGCCAACCATCAGCACGATGACGCCTAGAAGGGCTTTGTGCTTCCAGTCAAGCATGCGCTTCCCACCTTAGCTTTTCCTGCCCATAAATCTGTTGATAGCGGCGCTGCCGATTAGGCCTACTCCATCCCCCTGGGGATGTCTGCGCGACTACTTTCCACCCGGCTCCTCGCAGACTCGCCCCGCTCTCCGTTGTCAGCGTGTATGTGACCAAACGTTTTCCGCCCATTGCTCGCCACGCCCGCCAGCACGCGGCATAAAGGAAACTGTTAACGTTCTTTGGCGCATTCGGAAGCGTACAGGTGCGCAACACCTCTGCGGTAAAAGCGTCATTCAGCAATCTCGCTATGGGCCTCCCCACTATTGCCACCCCCACTAACTCCTCCCCGTCCCGAGCGCCAATAGCAAATTTACCCCCATCGCGCGACGTTCTTCCGTTGTGGCGGTGAAAGCAAGTCACGAAGTCATTAGCCTTGCGAAGAGTGAGCGGGATAAGTTCAAGGACCATCAAATCATCTTCGCCTATTTTTCGCCTTGGTCAATGGTACTCACGGCTGGTCCGTACTAGGACGCTGGCTTTTGCAGCACGTTCCGCGCGGCATTGACCGCGTACGGCACGGTCACAAACGCGCCCAAGCCGCCCATCGTGAGCGCATCAGGTATCGCGTGGTTCTTGACCACGACAAACACCAGCACTGCGCACGCCACTAGCGAATGCACGGCCATGAGTACGCGGCTCGAGGAGCCTTGCCCTTCATCGCTGAATACTTCGCGCCAAAAGCTCATCCGTCTTCCTCCATCGCCGCTCGCTGGACAGCCACGCGGTTGCTATGCGCAATGTCGCGGTAGAACTTCAGCCGCCCCACATTGAGCGTATTCACATAATCCGCTGGATTGCCCCACGCCTTCGGCCAGCCCATGGTCGTATCGTGGTAGTAGGTCGCGCCTTCGGTAAGGTCATCGTCGAGGCCCGTAATCACGCCAGAGGCCGCAGAGAGCGAATCGGTCCAGCTGGCATCTTCGTCGGGCCACTTCTCGCTGTTCGGGTCGTTCGCGTTGAAGCTAGAAAACTGCCACGGCTTCAAAATGACGCTCTTCCAGTCGCTGCCCCACCAGCCGCCGCGCTTCACGCGATTCGCAATGACATGCGCCACGCCGCGCTTGCCGTCTTGCGATTCTCCTCGCGCTTCCCGCCAAACCGCCAGCGCCACTAGCGCAATGTCGGAAAGGCTCTCATAGGGCTGAGGCTTCACGCGATAGTCCAATACATTAGGGTTGAGCCTGGGACTTTGTGACGCTTCACCTTGCCCAACTTCGCCAGCCGATATAAATCCGTGCTCGCCTTGCTGCGGCTAACGCCGCGCTTTACCGCATATTCCGACGCCGTGAAACTATTTGGCGGACGCCTGATCAGCACATCGCGCTCGATTGCTTCCATGCGCTCCCACAAATCGATTGGAGCCTTGGGCTTCAAGGCATTCACAGGTGCACGCGGCGTTGTTCTGGCAGTGGATAGATTCTTTTTTGTACTTCGCAAGGGTCCTCGCCTCTTTTCTTGGCCTCGCCATCAAGACGCAAGATGACCGCGCCAATATCTGGAATCATTCGGTAGCGGGAATTTTTTCTCATGTATGATGTCTGGACCTGCCATGCGGGAAGGATGATGGCGTGCTTGGATGGATGCTCGACGTGAACGAAATAGTGGGCGTGGCCCCTGACGATTACATCCGCCTTGGGGGCCTTCCCTTCCTTGCCGGAGAGCGCCGACCACAATGCTTCGCGGTCAATCGCCACGGCGCGGTATAGCCCTCCCGATACGCTGATGCCGTGCGAGAAGTCGAGTCCTACGCCGTCAACATCTAAATCGAGCACTTCCTTCGCGTGCGTGCCAGTTCCCAGCCCCTCATACGTTGCCGCGCGCAAATCCTTAGCGACATTATCAACGGAGCGGCCAAGCTCGTCGTCGTGATAGAATGTTCCCTTTACGAAATAGGTCTTGCACTTAGCCCTGTCAAACAACGGTTTGAGAATTTTGACCGACGCCGCTTCTTGATCGCAGACCAGGGGCAAGCACAATTCCGCGCAGCGACTTTTCGGCTGCTTCCCTTCCACTACATCGCCCACTACAACAATGGCATCGAGCGGCTCGGCGCATGCCCAGGCAATCATGTCCTGCCAGCAATTCCATAAATGCTTCTGAATCGGGTTTTGCGGTACAGGCTGGCCCGTGGAAGCTACGAAGTCAGGCGGCAGCATTCCGTATATGGAACCAGGGTGAATATCAGAGACGCACAGTATCCTTCGCCGCTTACTCATTGGATGCGCCTCGGCGGCGTTTTTCCCTCAATCTTTCGCGGCGGTTTGTACTCTTCCTTGAGCTGCCGGATGACGTGCGACAGCTCAACGAGCATCTCCTGCGGCATGTCGCGTACTTCCCTGATGCACCATGTGCGTATCTCCTCCATTGCGATATAGGTCTCCTCTGGGTTAGTCAGCATGGCCGTTCATGCTTCGCGGATACCGCACGCCATCCGCATGAAGCGCGCCTTCGCGCTCCTCATGCAAGTGCGGGCGGAATTCCGTCAGCAGCCACATGAGTCTGCGCATGGCTAGCCAGCCGCCAATCAGCACGGGAACAACGACAATCCCGCCTTGCAAAAGAAGCTGCGTCCAGTTAATTGTGTGTTCCATGCCCGGTCCTTGGGTTCAGATATGCGCGGATGGCCGCTTCATGCTTTTCCAGCTTGCCAAGCAAGCCGTTGCAGAAGTGGCACAGCAATCCGCGAAATCGTTTCGTTTTATGGTCATGGTCGGTGACGAGCCGGTCGCGCTTTTTCTTGCAAATCGCGCAGTGCCCTCTTTGGCGTTTGTACGCGCTGCGCCACGCCATTTCCGAAATCCTGTACCTGCTCCACAGGTATGAAAAATAGGCGCGCCAGTCGAAGCTGCAAGCATCCAAGCGCGGAGGGAACCGCCTTTCTCGCAATTTAACTTTCATGTTTCCGATGGGGCCTGCGTCTTGTCCTGCGGGATCGTGGCGCTATCGCAATGCGCAGCTCCGCGAAGAGCCGCTGGATCGCATGCAGCATCTTCGTTTCGAGTTTGGTTAGCCTGTGGGTTTCAGGGACATCGTTCATTGCGTGACGGTGAACGTGGAGCTTGCCACCTGCATAGGCACACCGTTCTTTGCGAAATTCAGCGTCAGCGTGTGCGGCCCGGGCGGGAAGTGCAGGCAGTTGTTTCGCTCATCGCAGAGTTGCGCTTCTTCGCTGCACGTCGTATCGCCGATTACGCAGCCATTCGCGTTGAACGCCGCAAGGTTGGTGTAGTTGATGTTGTAGGCAAGCTGGCCGACTCCCATGTTCATGAGTTGCGGAGGAGGAGGAGTCGCGCCGCCCCCGCCAGCGGCCTTGAATGCCGCTGTCGTGAAGGTCCACGAAGTCGCAGTCGTTGTCGTTCCAATGGTGGGCTGCTGCGATCCAGTTGCCGCCACTACCTTATCCTCTAGAGCAAGGCGCGCGTCGCTGCCCTCGACGGTAAACCCTGCACCCGCCGACCATGTGGTATCGCCGCCCAATCCGGCAGCGCCGATGACGAGGTCGTTCGCGTTGGTCGTCGTGCAGGCCGCTCCGGTGAGCGTTGAGGTGTTGCTCGTCCCCGCAGTCTGCGCCTGACAGTCTAGGCTCGAAGTCGTGGCAAGACCGCTATACTCGAAAATAACAATCGCCATTGTGCCGGAAATGCCGCTTGATTGCGTGCAGGTGATACCATCTTTCGTTCCACCGATGGCGTTCTCGACGTAGAACACTTGGCTCATATGCGCGCCGGACTGAACGGCAGCCGTGAGCGACTGCCAGGTATTTCCTTCGCTGTCGGAGACGGATAGAGACCAGCCCGCCTGATTGCCGCTGCGACACAGCACAATGTAGTTGTTCCCTGCTACTGTCGCGTTGACGAACGTTCCGACGATGGAGGTATTCGCCGTGCCCAGATTGTTGGCGGTCTGCACCATCGTGATGGCCGCGCTGGCAGGCAGCGCCCAAAGCAGTGCAAGAAGTAGAGCGAGTTTCTTCATTGTTTCCTCTTGTTGTTGAGTCTGTAATTCTCGATTGCCGACCGTCCTGGTATCGCCGCCGCCGCGACGGGACTCCACCAGTGGCCAATGAAACGCCACGTCTTGCTGGGGTCATCCTCTTCAACGTGGTAGGAGAGCGCGTGCAGCGTGAACTCCACTGCGAATCCAGCCGAACTGAGCGCCACTACGCTTTTCACATCGGGATGCGGGCTGAGTGCGGGGTTGGTTTCGACGAGGCCGTGACGGGCGTTTATCGTGCTATGTGCATCCGCTGCCATGCAGCCTGCGATAATAGCCGCGCCAACCCAGAATTTCTTCTGCTTGTACCACGGCTTGGCTTGCGCCAATGGAGCGAGCAGGAACAGCGAGAGAATTGGAGCTAGATATTTCATTGCGCTACCACTACCGCTTTCACGTTGGCCAGCGTCTCTGCCGCTTGTGTGGTGAATTGGATGGAGATGAGATCGCCTGTTGCATAGGTCTGTGTATGTGTGATGTCGGTGCAACTGGTGCCTGTTCCGAGCGTGCATGTCATCGTGGTAGTCGAGCCGTTCTTGAGCACGGTAACGACCCCGCTAGATGCGTTGACGCCGCCCGTTCCCGCCGAGACAATCAGCGCCTTGAGTGTGCCCGCGCGAGTCATCAGCTTGCCCGCGCCGATTGTCGTGCTGGTACAGGTAGTTAATGTGACATTCGGGCCTGTGCCGTAAAGTCCAAGTGTGGAAGCGGCGGAAGCGACGCCGGTGCAAGCGCCCTGCACGCCGTTGCCCGCTTGCACCGAGTATGTTACGCCGTTCTGAATTAACCCAGTGGTGCCCGCCGTCCATGCCGTTGTGCCATCGTCGTTGACGATGCCGGAGGTTCCCTCCGCCGCGAATTGTGTTGTTCCGCTTGGAGTGACAGTGGAATTTTCAAAAAGGTTGACAGTTGCTCCGCCCGACCCGAAATGGATGCAGCCTACAGCAGCACCGTTCGTGCACAATATCGTGCCGCCATGAATGTTGATGGTTGCATTTCCGCCAGACGGATTAAGGCCATCTATTCGGTCCCCGAAAAAGTTTACTTTCGCACCCGAACCCACCACGAAACTTTGTCCCGCCGAGGAGCTTGACCATGTTCCGCCAGTGCTATTTAGCGTTCCTGTTCCCGTTACAGATGCTCCTTGCCCCGTGTCTCCGACGAACGGCCAGTAAACGTTCACGGGTTGACCGCCCAGAACAATGGACCATCCTGGGACACCGGCTGCATCAGACTGGCAATTGATGCAAGTGGCAGGCGCTCCAATCTTGATTCCCGTGAAGCTGCCGCCGCCTGAGAAAACGGGGCAGAGCGCCCACACGTAAAGATTTAGTCCCATGAAATTCGCATCGGCACCGATTCCCTTGAGTCCTGCAATAGCGGAAGAGCAACCATTTGCGCCGCTGTTGCCGCCACCGAAAATAACGAAATCATGCTCGTAGAGTTGCGAAATACCAGAAAGAGCCAAGCCCCCGAAGAAACAAAAGCCGGAAGTGGAACAAGTGTTCCCTGTGCCAGGGGAAGTGCTCCATGCAAAGGACGGGCTTGGAAGAATCGTGGTTGAAGTTCCCGCGCCGCAACCCGCGATGGTCGGCATGAAATTGATGTTCACATTCGGGTTGGAAGAGATGCCATGCTCCACGATGGATGCGCCGCATGGCAGTTGTAGCACGGCGGGCGCATTTTTGAGTTGCGCAATGAAAGCCGTCCAAGCCGCTTGCCAGCCCGCATCGTCCACATCGCCCCAGAAGAGACATGCTGTCCCTGTGGCGTTCGAGTTAGCATTCAGTGTGATTTGCGTATCGGAGTCCACGCTCCTGACCGTAGTGCGAGCGATGCGTGCCGTTCCTGTTAGCAGACAACTCGCATTCGACCAGGCTACTTGCCCGACAGACGCCGTAGTCAGGAAATTACATTCGCCGGAGGGGCAGGTGACTACTCCGCTGGCATTGGTGACGCTCGCATCCTGTACCCAGTGCGCGTTCGCCTTCACGCCATACGCCGAGGCGGTTACGATGATTTGTCCAGGTCCTAAACTTGTGCCGCTGCCCGCCGCCCCTGCCACGCTGAAAAAGCTGTTGCTGTTCGCGTCGTATTGGAATGCGCATACCGTAGTTGCGTTGGCCGTGGTGTCCACAGTGCATGTGGAATTGATGCTTCCCGCCGCATAGGACCACCCGCTCACCGCATGGCCGGTGGAATCCTGTGTGAAGATGAACGTAATCGTAGACGGCGGAGTGCCTGTGGAACTGATATTAATGGCCGTGACAACCTGATTCACCTGAATCTTAAAGCTGTTGCTGGTGCTTACGTTAGCGGTTATGACGCCGCTGTTTATGGTGAGAACCTGCTGCGCCAGAAGCGGGGACGCGCATAGCAGCGCGAGAAGTAGAACGAGTTTACCTTTGAACAAAGGAGCCTCCCCCGGAAATCTGTCCGGTGCCGGATTGCAACAAACACACATTGTCGGCGGCGGTTGCCGTCTTGAAGTGCCAATAGCCTGTTGCGGGATTGGTCCAGCCTTCGTTGGCTGCCCAGTTCTGGCCCGTGGCTACGGGAACGGCGGGCATGGCGGGCGGCGCAACCGCAGCCACGGCCCAAATCAGCCCAGCTAGGACAGTAAATCGTTTTACCTTGCTCATTAGCTCGCCTTTCGCCTTGTTTTCGCCAATTCCAATCGCCGTAACTCTTGCGGTATCGCTGTGGGTGGGTTTCGATTTAGTTTCGTCTTGCGGATGACGGCACTTTACTCGTAACATCTGAGGCATGAAGTATTTGGCTCTTCTTGCTGTGCTTTTTGCGGTTCCCTGCTTCGCGCAAGAGCGTCCTAAACCCATCAAAAAAGAGAAGGTGTGGATTGCGCTCGCTGGACTATCTGCTGCATCCGTTTTGTCCGATGCCGCGGCCACCATGAGAGATCGTGACATTGCGGACGGATACGCGAGGACATACGGCCCTAATGGGTGCGGCATTGCCAGAAACCAGCCCTGCGCGATGACGGAAATCAATCCGCTTGAACGCCCCTTTGTGAATTTGCCGAAGCCTGCATACTACTCCTGGCGCATCGGTGAGGCTGCTTTCGCCTCTTACTTGGGCTTGCGCATGAAGCGAAGCCATCGCTGGATTCGGCATATTTGGTGGGTGCCTCAAGCGGTCACAATCGTCAGCGGTGCGGTTGGTGCGGCCTACAGCGCAAGTCATAGGTGAGCTATGTCCCCAGAATTAGCTGTAACTCTCGTAGGAGCCTGCTTTCTCATTCTCGTTATGCGCCGATGGGGAGCAAGCAAGTACCCTGTTCTGGCTTGGCGTGTAATCTTTGCCTTCATTGGAGCTTCTATTGTTTGGGTGATGATGAAACTGCGTCGTAATCGAAATGTCTCACTGATTCGCTAGGTCCCTCAAAATGCGGCTGGCATATGCCTGCTCTTCTGGCGTTCCCTCGCGCGCCAATTTCCGCAACCTCTCCCCAGGCGTCGGCGTTTCAGCGTTCCAGACTTGCTGCACATCGCCTGGAGCGATGCTGAATGGAATTGTTGAAGCTGAGTATATTGGCATTGTTTGTTTCTCCTTAAATTCGCGCCATCCCGCCGCTCATCGCACTACCTTCCAATTGATTGTTGACGCCGTAGGTGTGACCGCCGCCGCCGTGGGATTGCAGTAGGCGAAATTCACGTTGCCCGCAGTCGGCCATTTCTGAAGTGTGAGCACGCCTGGATTCGCGCCGACTGCCGCATTGAACGAAGTCTCAATGGTGTCCGTCGTCGAAACACCGCTGGCCGCTACCGTGACCGTTGTGCCGCACGCGCCGGAAGCAATCGCGGCTGTGGTCATGGTCGCTGTGCCGCTGGCGATGGTAAGCGTATTCGCATGAGAACCATCGGAAACGATTTGCGAGTTCCACGTCAGGCGGTCGCTTGTGTCCTTGGTGAGAGGAATCCATGCACTATTGGCGTGATTGCGCCAGTTGACTTGATCTGCGTCCGCAAACCAGTAGCCGCTGAATGGGCCGGCCACCGCTCCACCAAGCGTTACCTGGTTGTATGTAACACCGGTGCTTACCCCTGTCGAAATGCTCGTGAAGTTGGAATCCGTGGTGATGTCGCGCAGGCTGATTGCAGAAAAAGCAGAATTGGCAATGAGAGCGCTTGGCAGCGCACCTCCCACGGCCAATATCTTTTCCAGGTAGGCCGTAGTCCCAGAAAAGGCAGAATTAAGAAGCGTTCCGCCAGTTACCCCGTTGTACTGGCAGTAGCCCCCGCTCCATTTGATGTTACGCGCCGTGGTTGCAGTGTTCGGAACATTGATTACGCTGGTGTTGTTGCCCGTAAGTTCCGTGTAAACATTCGTCAGAAGCACGCCATTGGCGTTGTTGACCGTGATGTTGGAAGCCGTCCCAGTATCCTGCTCGATGTTCCCGCCGTAGTAGGTGAACATCGTAGTGGTGTGCGTAGAATCGCCAATCTGGATATTACTCGTCGAGCTGTTGTAGATATGGCAGGCGACGCATTGGACATCGTTGGCGAATAGCGTTTGCAGGCCGATTACCTGATTTCCAATGCGGACATTTTCCAGGTAGGTGTCGATGGTCGCCGAGCCTGTCGTGTTGTTTCCAATGCGTACTGCGGCGGTGGAAAAACTGCTTTGCTCGATGGCGACATTCTTAATCCGCACGTCATACTGGCCGTTGAAAATGTCAATGGCTATCGTCCCGGTGCCATTGTGCTTGATGTTCAGATTCTCAATGATGGAACCTGACGAAGCTCCGGCGGTTCCGTTCACCACTATGGTCGCGGATGCGCCACCCGTCCAGTTAATCGTTGTCCCTGGAAGGTTCAAGCCGCCCATCGCGCCCGAAAGATGAACGGGCTTATTGATGACGATTTGCGAAGCGCATGCGAACGTTCCAGGCGGCAGAAGAATCCATCCGCCATTTGCAGGCAAATCGGCAATGGCCGCATTGATGCCTGCTCCGATGTCGGTCTGACTGTACTTATTCCCATCGATAAATTTCACGTCATTGATGTTGTAGGCCGTAATCGTATTCTGCCCCGCCGTAGCGGTAAGGTTGCCGGAAAAGGTGTTGTTTCCGGAAAAGGTGTTGTTTCCGGAAAACGTATTGTTTGCGCTGGTGGCAATGCAGGTCGTCCCGGGGATGCAGGAGATCACAAAAACATAAGGCCCTTGCGGAGAAGAGATGCCCGCTCCGCTTACTGTGTAGGTGTAGCTGCCCGGCGCGGCAAAGAACGCAGGGATGTTGCCCAGGCCGTCAGTAGTCAATGGATTCGCCAGCGGCACGGTGAGAGCCGCATCGCTGAAAATACTGACTGTGTTTGTGCAGGGATTACCAACGGCTGGATACCCGCAAACAGTGATGGTCGCGCCAGACTTAGGCGCTCCGGTTGGGCCAAAGACGGGGCCGATTACGCCCGGGCCGCCCTGAGCAAAAGCTGAGCTTCCGCAGAGCAGAAGAAAGAACGCGAGGATAGACAGCTTTCCTGTGCGAGACTCTACCATCTTCGCTTTCCTTTCGTCAAGCACTTTCGTAAAAGATTCGCCACTAGGAATTGTGGGGTGGTTTCCGGTCATTTCGTCCTTGCGTGGCTACGGGGCATGCGAGTAACCTCAGGTTCATGTCTCCGCTGTGGCGCGTCATTACGTGGCCCCTTCGCGTATACGCTTTTGTTTGCGTTGTGCTGTTTATCGCCATGCCAATTTGGATTTACAGATGGATAAGGCGCAAGATTACTTCTTCTCCAAGTCGCGCAATATCCGGTTAGCATAGGCTTGTTCTTCAGGCGTCCCCTCGCGCGAAAGTTTCCGCAGTCGCTCCATATCTAGCGATGCTTCTTGTGCCATCCATTCCGGCACGCCCTGCGCTCTTGACTTTTGCAGAAGATCAGCTCTTGCTTGCGATCGGATGCCAAGTTTCGGACTTACACTCCGACCTAGCGGCGTTTCCGGCGCTGGTAGCGCAACTCGCTCCCTTACACCGCTGAATTCCTCACTTGGAATGCGCGTGGGCAATCGTGGTACAGATCGTCCCTCTCGGGGGACCATGCCTGCCGCAAACTGCATGCCGCGTTCGCTGGCGCGGACTTTGGCGATGCGTGCCAGTTGCGCCTCCGAAGCAGCCTCACCTGGTGTAAGAATGAGGGAACCTGCGGGTCGTGCAACGTTTTCCATTGCTTCGCCGCCTGACGGCGCAAGGGCTCTCCTGAATCTCGGTACAAATATCACATTAGGTGCTGGCGCCGCCGTTCCCGCGATTGGCAACTTTGCGCTGCCCAATGGAGTCGCGCTGGATGTCATGCCCTCAAATGGCGTTGGCCTTCCCTGTAAGGGATCGGGGGCTATTGGCCGCTTCGGTATAAGCGCATCTGCGACATTCCGTCCTAGCACAAATCCCATAAGTTCCCCGCCGGGAATACCCGTCATGTGGCCGAGCGCAGCGCCGCCAGCTTGAGCCAGCGACCTAGTTCCCGGCGTTAGAGAACCTTTTTCAGTGCGCAATTTCGCTCCAATGTAATCAGAGCTTTTCCCTATCAGTGGTTCTGCGACGCGAGCAATACCTCTGGCCACCGGCTTGATAGCCTCTGCTGTTGCAGCTTGGGCTGTTCCTTGCGCCAATGCCCCGCCAACGTCACCCTGTCCAGCCTGCTCACCTAAGCCTGCCGCCCATGGTCCCACTAGCGGCAGTGCGGCTGCGATAGAATGCCCGATGGATTGGAGGGGCTTCCCTGCTGCTCCATATTGTGCAGCAATCGCGTTTTCACGATATGCAGGGTCGAAAATGTACTTGTTGGCAAGCCAATTGAGCTTTTGTCCCTCCGTTTTCCCTGCTGGGAGCAGTGCGTCCTTTCCGAATTGATAAGCTCCGGTGACCATTCCCTTCAGGCCTTGCTTTGTTTGCTGATAGAGATTGGATGGCGTAAATCCGTAATAACCAGGAACAGGAGGATGCTCGCGCTCGAAATCTGTCGGCTGGTCCTGTCCTCGAATGTGCATGAGGTACGCTGCTTGGTCACGCGGCGTAGCTTTCGCAAAGTCAGGGTCGACCTGCTTTAGATATGCCGCTTGGTCCTGCGGATTCGCTTTCAGGAACTCAGGGTCGGTTCTGTAATCGTATTGCTGGCCGTCAGGCATTACTGTTTCGCCTTCCATTGCCTAAACGTGGGAATCGCTCCCGACTGGCTGGGCGCCGCTTGTCCGCCCGCTTCTGCCACATCCTGGTCAATGGCGGAGAGCTTCTTCTTGGTATCCGCAAGAATGCGCCGCTGCGTCAACACATCTGGCGCGTCAATCAGCGACTGTTGCGCCTCGTCCAGAATGGCGCTCTTCTTGCGCAGCAGTTCGCTACGCTTATTAATCAGGCTCTTGATTTGTCCGCGCTGCGCTTCGGTAATGCTCAAGCCCTTGCTGGGATCGAGTTGCCACTTGTTTAGAGCGGCCTTCAATGCCTCAAAGTTTGTGCGTCCGCCAACGATGCGGGAGATTTCCGCTTCATTCATGCGCAAGCCTGAACCTTGTCCACCGGCCATAGCAGTCAGTAGCTCAGGGGCGATAAGCGAGTCGGCTTGCGGCGTTCGCTCATTGATGCTCAGTTCCAGCCGGGACACGCGGTCCAACGCATCGGCAATAGGCTTCCCAATGGTGGAGAGCTGGCCAGTGATGAATTTGTACCCGTTGTCTAGTCTGGTGTCGCCAGCGCCCGGGGCCGCGACGGGCAGTTTTGAAGGCCCCATGTCTTTGATGATGTCGCCTGTGTCCTCATCCACAAGGACCTTGTGATTCTCGCCCTTAACGCTCAGGTCCGTGAGGGCTGTGCGGCGTTTTGCTGGAGCGCCCGGCAGGGGCTGCGTGCCAGTAAGGTTTCCGTTCTCATCCCATACACCCTGCAATCCCTTGCCGCGCAGCACGCCCTCTACCTGATTTCGGTGTTCAAGGGCTAATGCGCTCTGCTTACTCTGCTCTAAGTCAGGCCGTTGTGAGAAGAAATCCGCCTGTGCGGAATGCAGCCTGTTTGTGATGTCCTGCGTCTGCATCTGTCGATTGCGGTCAATGATTCCCGCAAGCAGGTTGTACTGCTGCATGAGCGGCTGAATCTGGCGCTGCCGCTGGTAGTCTCCGGTGATGACGGAGCCCAGAGTAGGGTTGCGAGCGCCGACAAAACTTCCAAGAATCGCCCGCCAAGTGGGGATACTCTGTGGCTGCAGAGCTGCTCGCAGGCGATTCCCTACGTTCTCGAAGTCTTGATACTCTTGCGTGCCTTGGATGGAGGGTTGAGGCATGGAAGGGTGCATGGCCAGAGAATATGCTCCGCCAGCGTCCGGCTGCATGTTGAATGTTGGCGCGACAGGCAGTTCATCGTCCGTGCCGCTGCCTCCATAGGCCACATCCCATACCGGATTGTTGAATCGGAATCTGGGGTCTAATGCGTTAAGCGTTGCCATGCTGCCTCACAGGAGAAAGCCTGCTACTCTGCCCAAGCCTCCAAGAAATCCGCCGCGGCCAGCTTGCCCTGCCAATCCACCGAGAAGCATATTCCTGCCGCTGCGCTGTCCTTGCGCTCCGGCGCGGAAGGCCTGCATAAAACTAGGAGCTTCGGGCTGCTGGTTGTCGGGAGTAAACCCGCCGCTTGGCTCAAGGCCGGAGCCAAGGTCTGGAGCATCGGGCTCGGGAAGATAGCTCTGCGCCTTCCGTATCGGTGACTGCATTCCGCCCATGAAACTGAACATTAGATAATTCCTCCAAGGCTCGAACCGAGGCTCGACATAAAACTATCGCCGAATCCAGGATGCCCTTTCACGATTCCATAGGTGCCAACGCTCTGGCCCACAAGCTGGTTCTGCAACTGATTCAGGCTGTTCAGGAAGCTGGTGTCCACGCCATAGAGTTGCGCGATTCCCTGCAAGCCAATCATCTTCCGGCGCAAGGCTTCATCCGCGAAATCTTTCTGATTTTGCAATTCCTGCTGAGCCATCGCCTGGCCCTTTTGTCGGCTGAGGCTGCGCATGAAGGAACCATAGCCTGCCGCGTTCCCCGTTCGCGCCATACGCCGCGAAGCAGCATCTGCCGCCGCACCCGCAGAGCTGCCAATCGTTCCAAGCGTGCTCTGCTCAATGGCGCTCTTCTCTTGCGGAGAATAGCCGGAATTGAGCAGCGACGTGTAGCCTGGCATGAGAGCGCCAAACTCAGAACTGCGCTGGCCGAGCGTGGGCCGCCCAAGAGAAGCTAAGAAGCTAGACTGCTGGCCGAGAGTCCTGTCAATTCCCTTGCGGCTGCCTGAATCAAATGAAATGCCTGGATAGAATCCGCCCATATATGAGTCACCCTATAACAGCGATACTTTTGTTCGTATCGTTCCGCTGTTTACGTAGCCGTATCCCGGAATCTGTGATTGCCCGCTGCCCTGCGATGGGGAAAGCGCCGGACCGCCCGATGCTGTCGAGAGTTGGCCCGGATTGACCGCTGTTGGCGGATTGCCGAATGTAATCCGGTTGCTCAGGCCGCCGAGTTTTGTGCTCTTGTACCAGCGCCAGTAGGTTGTCTGTCCCGCAAGCGTCGAAGTGCGGTAGTTCCTTGCAGGCCCAAGAGGAATTACATGCGCATCGGCAAAAGACGGAACGGTTGCATATTCCAGGAAGTAGTCCTGTCCCTGCTCTGGATGCTTGTCAGTGATTTGCACGTCAATCACGCCATTGGAACCTGTCGCATTGATGCTTCCTTGCGCCTGCGGATCTTCCACACCCCCCAGTGCTGCCAGAATCAGGTTCATGTGTGCCTGCACTTTCTGTAAATCCTCATAAAGTCCCGGATTGTCACTGCGGACTGAAACGATGTTCTTGAGTGTCAGAGGCTTCATGCGTTGATGCCTCGAACGGGCGCGTAAGGCGACTTCGCCGCGTAAATCGTGAACCCTTGGAGGCTGAAATTGTCTCCGGCAGCGTCCGTGCCAAACTTGATCGCCATGCGGTAGCCCTGTTTCTGTATTTGCCGCTCCATATTGGTATATCCGAGGCTGGAAAGCGTCCACGAACGCAAAACGGTGACGTTTGTCTGATCGCCGCGCAATAAAGTTAGATTGCAGTTCCCTGAACCAACGACATTGGCCGCGATATAGCCATAATTCATGCGGATTCCGCTCTGGAAGTAGCCTGATTGCCAGTAGGAATTGATGGCTGCCCCATCGTCGGAATGCACGGTATCGTCGAGCTTGTAGATCGCGCCATTCCCTGCTCCATTGCCAAGGAAAAGCGGCAGCGTGCCATCGGACCGCAGAATCAGGTTCATGGAATTGGCTTGAATCGCCCAGGGCGACCACTTCCGGCCTACTCCATCCTGTAATTCTCCGAAGCCTTCGGTATAGTCGAGCGTAAGAATCTTGTTTGGCGCAGTTGCGGAGCCATATGGAACCGAAATATAGATGCGCTTGCGCCGCACATCCACTACTGTCTCCACCAAATAACCATACGTCCAATTGATGGCATCCCAAGTAGGCTGAATTTCCTGTGAAATCTTCTGCGGAATGCCGCCGTCGAAGAGGTACACACCGTCTTGCGCGGCGATAACGGCCCACTCGTCTCCCAAGCCTATGCCTTTGACGCTTGGCGTGCCGACTTTCGAGGAAATTTGCTGAATGTCCCAGCTCGAGGGCTCGTTTACTCCGTCGTCCTGTGTGACGTACAGGCTGCGCTCTTTCGCAAAGTACAGATTATTGCGGATGACAAACGCGGAAGTGACGCGCGTTCCGTCGCCCTGAGCCACTTGCAGGAAGCCCGTCACTCCGTCATAGCTTTCGGGGTCTTCTACCTTCGACGCCCTTACCGTGGAAGCATCAGAATTAGGCTGATTCGTGGGATAAATCTCGATGCAGTCAATCAGGAATGCGCCGTTGTTCGTCGGGGTGCCATCCGCATAGATTTGCAGCACCAAGTCTGAAGGAATGGTCGCCTGGGCCGTAAGCAGCACCGCGGTGAACTCCTGATACCACGTCGCAAGCTGAGTGGATGTCACGGAAATGCCAGTAGTTGTGAAGCCTCCCGTCGTGCTCTTTGCATTTATGTGGAGCGTACCGGCTGCAAGCGTGCTGTTTTTGGCAAGTCGAACGCGGATACTGTATCCCGTGTTAACGCTTAGTATCGCGTTGCCATCTGCATCTTGATAAAGGGACTGTGTGATTTTCCCTCGCGTTGGCGTCACGCCGTTGCCTACGATTGCATAGGCATCCCCGGAATATGCCGGGTAGCCTTGCGCAAGGGCTGATGCGCCTCCGGCAGAAAAGGTGGCGTCTTGTACCCAGCCATGAGGAAAGTTCGGCAAGCTGCCTGGATTCGTGAATCCACCATCAAAACCAACGTTCAGAAGATTCTGGAGTTGATTCCGTTCGCCCCACCAGAACAGACGGCTTGAATAGCTGACATTGCCGGAGCATTCTCCCAATACATTCAGGTCGAACAGGGCATCCACATTAGTTCCAGCAAGCAGCGTCGCATCGGAAAAATCAAGCGTGATCGCAGTGGTTGTGTTGTCGGCGATAACCATGCTGGCGCTGAGTACGCCGGTCAGACCACCCGTTGTATAAAAGAAATTGTCTCCGCCTGCTGGAGTGAAACACACAATCCGCGAAATCACATTGGGGGGACCAATCGGGATATTGGACACAACGACGCGCTTTGATCCTGCAGCCGTCCATTTGTTCGCTGGGGCAGGTCGTGTTAGATAGCCGTTGCGTGTGACGAAAATTACGGAGACTTGATGCACGCCAGCGACAACGTTACCCGCGTTGGTAACCGTTCCGCCGCCAGATGCGGCTAGCCCGAATGCCCCCGTTCCCAGATACACGAAAATGGATGTAGAACCAACGGGATAACTTCCGCCAGTTCCAGGTGTTCCGCCGAAGATGTTTCCTCGGATTACCTGACTGGCGACGTTATAGCCACCCACTGCTACTCCCGCGACAGTGACGATTTGCCCATCTGAATAGGAGGTCGGTACGCTGCCAGACGACGGAACATATTGCACAATGCCGAAATTGCACGTACCCCCGCCGCTTGGAGCCAAGCCGCTGGTGCTCGCCACATATTGAATCTGCGTTGCGCTGATGATTGCAGAGATTGTCCATGTGCCGTTATAGCCTGCAACGCCAGCTCCTGTAATCTGGATGGAATCGCCCACCTTGGAGAATGCCGTTCCATTATTCGATGGAAGCAGGGTAAGGGTTACAACGTAGCCGCTCTGCGTCAATCCATTCGCGGGAATGGATGCGCTCTGCGCAATTGCTCCATTCGGAGCAGCGGCAATCGCCCAGTTTACGGACTCATCCGCCGCCCCCGGAGCTACTCCCGGCCCTTCCTGGCTCACCCTGTCGAGGTTCGCGTCGTCAAACTGCCGCGGAATATCTACTCCAAACGAGCCATCTCCAAAGGCCAGGTACTCTCGCGTGAACGCCGAGCAGCTAGAACAGTAGTTCGAGCTGATGGACTGCGACACGATATTGAGCGTGCCTTCTGGATTTTCCTTATATAGTACAGCGCCAGAATTGGAGAGGCTTGCAATGCCCGGCGTCAGCGCGAGCATGCGATCTTGCAGGAGGGAATTGATGTATGTCTTGAGGTAGTTGACTTTTACCGTGCCGCCGCCGATGGGCGAGAACGGCGTGGACAAGCCGGGCCTCGACCTGACAAGGCCCGGCAGAAATTCCACGTCCTGGCAATCAGGAGACGCCCAGACAGGCAGATTGGTGGGGTCCACATTGGTGATGAGCCCACCAAATGTCTTGACTGGCTGTATCCCGTATTCCGCAGTAGGCAACGTCTTACCTCAACGGGAAGCAGAATGTTCCAACAATCGTGTCGCCCGTTACGCCTGCGGGATAAGCGCCTGCGCCCAGTTCGGCGAAGGGCGATGAAACCGCAGCGCCAGTCTGAAACACTTTCACCTTGTGGGCGGTGTTGTCAGTGCCGGGAACGAAGCAGTACTGAAATCCCGCCTGCCCTTCGATCTGCGCAAAGCCCTTGATAGGAACCTTGCCTGTCTTCACGAGCGAAGCGATGTTCAGCGTATCGCCGCCGCTCGAATAGCTGCCGCTGGCGGTAATGCTGAGTGAAACCCAGTACCGCTTTCCGTCATACCATTCATCATTTTTCGTTACTGCGAGTGCCATTGTGTTTCCTTTCCGCGCCGAGATAGCGCGTTTCGATTTGACTCATTTACCGCCAGAAATTCCCGTAGCCCCAGCCATAAGCCCCTCTGCGCACGGCATTGTTCGGTCTTCGGCGCGAAGGGGCATACTGTCTCGCTTGCGCCTGCATGTTCAGGAACTCCTGCATGTCCTGGTTGTAGAGGCTTGCGAACATGCTGCCTGAACCTGGCGCGCGCGATTCGGCTGCGAGAAAGGCTGTCCAGTCGGCTACCACGTCAAGGCAGCCGCGAATAAGAAGCTGACTGGTAATATCGGAGATTGCCGCCTGCCCGCGGTAATATCGCAGGCTGATGTCCGTTTCGCTCAATGCTCCGATGAAGTTGATTTGTTCGTCGTACCACGCATAACAGCCATTAAGCGAAGTCTGCGCAGTTGAAGGCAGTACGTCCACGCGGGTCATTGGCGGCCCAAAATAGAGGTTGCCAGTGATGCGTTCGCGGATAATTTCTGGCGCAAGAAAATCGGTCGGCAATGCGGGACTGCTCGAATCTGAAAGCACGGTGGTCCCAGCGGGCAGCGTAATCACAACTTCCGTTGTCTCGGTTGGGCTGGTATTGCCCATGAGTTTCATCTGTACCTTGCGGTAGGCCTTCGCAACAAAGGGAATCAGCACCGCATCGGTGAATACGTCGCCCTGGATCAGCAGGGAAACCGTTCCATTGCCCGAACTGGCGTTAGCTGCGCTCTGGTTGTAGGTGAATGTCGTGGACGTGGGGACGCTCACGATGATTTGCGTCCCGTTGAAACTGGAATCCGAGACGCTCGCAACCTGCACGATGTTGCCGATCTGGAGGCTGTGCGCCGCGGCGGTCGTTATGGTCACTATGTTTCCACTACGCACGGCTCCGCTTGCGGTGATCGCGGAAACGGAGGGAATATCCGCGTCGTTCAGGAGCGAACGCACGGTCTGCGTTACATCGCCAACGGTAGGAAATGGCAGCGTGCCGATTACAGGCATTAGATGGTCCTAGCGGCCTCTTCTTCTCGCGCTTTCTTCGGAGCCTTCCACAGTCCTTCGGCGATGGCGCGTTCTTTGTCGAGCGGATAGCCGCAGGCGCACATGATGGGCGGCAAGCCGCTGTCGAGAACTTCCGTGCGCTGCCCGCAAGCCTGACATTGCACAGTGCGATTCGGAGCGCTGGCGGCCCATTCCCGCTTGATGCCCAACTCGCGCACGGCGCGTTTACAGACGTCAGGAATCTGGTCCACGCGCTTGGTAGAGAGAAATTCTTTATCGCCTTCGCCAATGAGCAACTCAAGCCATGCCCGGCGCATCTCGCGGGCCTTTTCGATGTCCTCGGCGGTAGGCTCTTCGCCCGCGGGCTTCACGAAGCAGCCTTTTTGCGCCAGTTTCTCTGTTCGGAAGAAATCATCCACGATCTGTTGCGCGGAAACAGGAACAGGGATCTTTTCCGCCTCTTTCCAATCGTATGTCGTGAAGAGCAGCCGGTAATCCGTCATATCGTGAACTTCGAGCTTTCCAAGAACGCCGTCCTTGGCTGCGGGAAGTATCATTCCCGGCGTGTAGGTCCTGCGAAACAGGAACTCTTCCGGGCAAAGCGAATAAATCGTCAAGCTAGTGGCCATACTCAAGTACCTCTTTCATGTCTGGAACGATGATGTTGGGCTTTGTGGCGAACTCTGCTCGCCCCAAATCCTCAATTCTTTCAATCAGCCGCTCTTCCTTGGCTTTTTCCTCGCGCTCGTGCCTTTCGGAGATTGCGGTGCGCTTGATCTGCTCCGGCAATTCCCTGTTCAGCTTCGCTACCTGCACAAGCGCCTCGCAAAGCGTGTCGGTAAGCGGTGCGAACTCCCGCTTCGTCACGTTGCCCTTCTTGTCCATGTGGACTCTTTCAATGACTAGTAGGCAGTCGTAATCGCCGTTAGCCGGGAATGGTCCCATCGTCTCGACGCGATGGCCGTCAATCCATTCCGTGAACATCTCTTCCCAGGATTCGGGAGTGCCGAAGTACTCCGGTGGCCGCCACATCTCCAGAACGTAGCGGTTGAGCGCATTGGGGTACTTCGGCCTCTTTTCCGTTCCGATCTCTTCGCCTGTTTGGTTGCCGTGCTCGTCGAACTTCTTAATCCTGCCGCCTATCCAGATAAATTCATCCGAGCCGCGCACAACGCGGAACAGGGGCTTGGTTCCATCGGGAGTCAAGCCCCCAAGTTCCGTGATGCGTTTCCTCAGCCTGTCTGGAACAGGCGGCAGCCTAAGCATTAGTAGATCGAGCTGGTTCCGGCGAATGCGGGCAGCGCAAGCGACTTGATGTAGCTGCCGGCAATGGGGTTGCGGTTGTAGAGCTGAAGTCCGGCGTTAAGCCAGAATTGCTCCGTGGCTTTCAGCGCGCCCGTGGACGTATCCACCAGCGGCCAGAGAATCTGGTCGCCGAACTTCACAAACCCTGTGTCGGTGCCGACGATGCGGCCCCAGAATCCAAGAGCAAGGAAGTCAATGCGGGTGCGGTCCTGGTGGATGGACTGGCGCACAGGAACATTGCTCATTTTCAGACCGTCCTGGTTGAACATGAGGTCAACGTCCTGATTGCCTGTCGGTTGCTTGAAGATTTGCACCAGCAGCGATGCGAGGGACTCGTACGCATCTCCCTGTGACGGATGGCAGTACGCAACCAGCTTGGTAGCAACGTCCTTGAACTTCTCGTCGCCGATGTTGATGCGAATCTCGTTCAGCGCGGCGCGAATCATGCCCGTGGTTAAAGCGGAGCTGTTCGCATTCACCGAAGGAGTCACAATCTGCGACGGGAAGTTGGCGCGGTTCAGTCCCAGCCAGGTTCCGGTCGTGGCATCCGATTGGTGGTACTGGATGCCGAAGAGCGAAGACTGGGTGGTGAGCGCTCCGCTCAGGCCGCCGATGACGAGAACGTCTGTGGCAACTGTGCCGCCAGGAGCCGCGTCAACGGTGACTTTGTGGGCCGAACGGTCAATGGCCGTGACGGTCGCAGAGCCGCGGGCAGTGGTCAAACCTGCGTTGTATACCTGCACGTTCTGGCCAATCTGGACAAGCTCCTCTTTGAAGCCGTCCGTAGTCATCGTGAAGGTGTTCGTAGCCACGCTGGTGATGGTGCCAATCACGCCGTTGCCGGACGTGTTCATCACCTGGTCCAGGTACGCTTTGAACTGATTGATGGCCAGCCGCATCACTTCGCCCGTGGTGCTCTTCACTCCGCGCGCAGCGCCCGTGGTTGCATACTTCGCAAGCAGCGTATAGCTGTAGCCGGACGTGAAGTAGATGGGCGTCAGCGTGGCAACTTGCCACACCGGGCCGCCTGTGGAACCAAGCGACCCGCCATCCATTGAAGTCTGCTGGAACGTGCCACCAACCTGCGTCAACAGCGGAATACGCGTTGCGCGGTTCGAGGCCGGGTCCGCTTCCTGCTTATCAATCATGCCGTACAGCGGAGTATCCAGTTCGAGCAGTTCCGGGATGCCCTTTTCATAGATGATCAGCTCTCTCTCAAGAGGCTGAACATTTGCCTCAACAGAAGCCATTTATTTCTCCTCTGGGCATCCCGCAGTCCCCTACCTCGCGTAAGTTCCAGACTCAAGCTCGCGGTAAACGTCTTCCGCAGTGCGCCTGCCCGAAGGCTTTCCGGTCGCATTGACGGAACCCGTGGCTTGAGGGCCTTTCCCCACGTCTTTGGAGTTCGCTGCGATGCCCTGTTTTCGTTCGATTTCCTGTTTATTGACTTGCACGATGCGCTTGCTCCACTTCGTGATAATCGGAGCAATGGCTTTAGGAATAGTCAATTTCGCTCTGCCGCTCGCATAGGAGACGACTGAGCGGAAATCCGAGTCGCCGCGCCTGCCCTTTTCGGCCTGCGTGCGATAGGACTCAATCTGCGCCACAGTCTGGGGCTGCGCCCTCAGCATGGCCATCGTTGAGCCAAATCCTTCCTTCACCATGTCTGCCAAATCATCGGAAGTGGCGCTTGGAAATTTCGACTTAAACTGTTTCTCAAGCTCTGCCGCCAGATTCCCGGAGATGTACTCATCCACGGAGTTCCAGTAGCTCTGGAACTGCGCTTCCGCATCCGCTTTTTCCCGCTCTGCAAGCTGCTGCCTGAGTTTTTCCGCTTCGGAGTTGGGCCGCTGCTGATTCATTCGCGGCATTCCGAGAGGCATTCCCAGGGCTTGCGCCACAAGCGCAACGGCGTTGGTTACGTCCTGGTTTTGCTGTTGCTGTGCGAGGCTGTACAGATTGCTGAGAACGGAATCGGTGTACTGTGTGGCTTGCTCGGTCCACAGTTGCTGGTCGTTTTCCGCCAGATATTGCGGGAGCGCCTTGACGAACTGCCCATACGCCAGTGCATCGGAATCCTTGAGGGATTCAGCAAAGATCGCAGGGTCTTCGCGGAAAGTAGAGCCCATCGTGCGATGCTCTTCCGCTTGCTCGAAAAGCTGCTCGGCATCGGCCAAAGTCGGAACGCGTTCCACGATCTGGCGAACCTCTCCGTAATCGCCAAGCTCGGAAAACGCCTTCTCCCGGCCAATGATGTTCCGCAGTTCCGGGTAGTCCTTGAACAAGGCCTTGTACTTGGAGAAATCGCCCGAAGTTTCGGGCTGCGTCTCCAAATCAGGTTCTTGCTCTTCTGTCTCTTGAGCCGGTTGTCCCTCAACCGTTTCCGGTTTCGGCTCCTCCGCAGGAGTTGGCTGCTCTTGAGGCTTCTGTTCTTCGCCAGTTGGTGATGCTGGCTTTACTTCTTCGGCCACACTTGCCGCTGCTACTGCTTCAGGCATTCGAGTTATCCTCCGGCCCTTGCGCTGGTTGAGGTTGCGAACCTTGCGGGCCTTCTTGCTTCTGGGGCGGCGGAGCCGCAATGCTCTCCGCTGCCGCCAAATCCGCTCCGGGGCCTTGCCCCATCAATCCCTGTGTGGCTATGGCCTGCTTGAATGCTTGCGCCTTGGCAAGCTGCGAGGCGGCCTTGGAATACGCCAGGACGTTGGCGTAACCCTGAGGATTCGTTTGCCGCGCGTCGAGTCCCGCATCGGAAATGAGCCATTTCTTCGCGGTATCTCCGGCAATCTGCAAGTTGTCAACGTCGGGGTCAGGCGCAATCGAAGGAAGCTGAATCGGTTGGCCGTCCTGCCCAACTCCCCCGTCCCGCGGCGCTTCCTGCAAAAGCTGCTGAATGTCCTTGTATGTCTTTTTGCGCTGGTCCTCGCCGGGAACCTCGATACCCCTTGTGCCCATGTAGCGGAAGATGGTTTCCATGTTCTGCGGGTCTTGCGCCACGCCAAGGAACAATGGATTCGGCGCATTCCAGAGTTGCAGGAGCAACGACCGCACATCGGATTCAAGCACCGGATACTGGGCGTCCACTTCGGGATAAGCGGTGACATTGCCCTGCAGGTCGGTGAGGAGAATCGTATCGGTTTCGTAATCGCCCGTTGCACCCAGCTTCGGAATCGTCAAATCTTCGGTGCGATTCTTTGCGAGGCACTTCAACGCCTTTGCGTCGGTGTTGCAGAAGAATACTTGCAACCGTCTCCACGCTCTGCCGATTCGTCCCAGCGCTTGATTCCTCTGAATCGCAATACCCGACGCAGTGTCGTTTGTTCCTGTGTCGCCGCCAAAGAGAGCTGGAAACGCGCCAGAAAGAAACTGCGGGATTTGCCCAAGCAGCATTTCGATGTACTTCATCATCCCGACGCTTGGCTCGACGGCTGGAGTAAACATCATTTTGGAACCAACGGTTTCGCCGGGTTGCAGTTTGACCGGCGTGATGTTCCCTGCTTGCGCTCCTTGCGCCTCTCGCGCCTCGAAATTCAGAAGTTCTGTATCGGCGAATCCTTCCGGCACGCCGTACATGCAAATCTCGAATAGCAGGTTGATGGCATCGTTCAACTGCTCCTGAATCGGGATCACCGCGCTCATCAGCGTTTCGCGCAGTTGCCCTTCGCCGGGAAGCGAGTGCATGGTTTCCCATTTCTCATCCATGCTTTCGTTCTTCGCTTCGCAAAACACATCGTTGTAGAAAACGACATGCGCCCCATCGGGAAAGAGGTCCAGGAGCTGGCAACGGCGGCAAGGAATCGGCTCGCCGTCCACATGGCCGGAAATTTTGTAGAACGCTGCGGGCCGAATCCACGCCCTGCGAAACGTTCCCATATCGGTAAGCAGCATTCCCGTATGGCGTCCAGAACCGAGGTAGAGAATGCGGCGCGCTATGCGCTCGTAACTGTTGGCGGTGCCGCCGTCAGTGTCTGCTCCGGCTGAAGCATCAATCTTGGCAGCTACCTGCGGATAGACCTGCATCGCCTTGGCTTTGTGCAGGTCGGTAATCCATGTGAGATAGAGAAATTCCGGCTGCGAATCGGCGTACATGGATCGCTTGAGCTGTAAGGCCGGAATCACGCTCACGACTTCCTGGCCTCGCGGAATCGCTACTTGCCCAACCCTCTGCGGCACAGTGACCGTTTGCGGAGGCATATCCTGCATTGCTGCGCCGCACTCCGGGCAAGTTGGCTGCTCCTCGGTGGTGCCTGGCGCTTCATAGCCGCACTGCGGACATTGCACTTGCGGCTCTCCCAGCGGAACCTCTTGCTCCGCGAATACATCCTTGTAATCACTGCCAAACCTTTCCGCATCTGCCACGTAGCGCGAATACGAGCCAAGGAAACCGTCCGTACACATGTAGTACGTCGCTTCGTCCACAAGGTTTTGCCAGTCATTCTGTTTGTGGATTAGGTCCACTACTTTCGAGGCTTGCTTCGCGGTCGCAATGTCTGTCGGATCGGAAGGATTGTCCGGCCAGAATCGTGCGGCAACGTTGCTTTGGCTGAGCACAGAGCACAGACTCAGCGCATAAGCCTGGAAGATGTTTGTCACATGCTGGAAGGCCGGTACGTCGAAGTTCTCATTCAGTCCAAGCGGAGCCTGATTCGGGGGCAGAAACATTCCGATATCGTCGTTCCAGAACCAATACTGCTCGCCACGGAAGAACAGCCTGCGCTTGAGGATTTCCCGCACTTCAAAGCGCCGAGGAATCTCATCCTGCCGCTCAAGGTCCATCAGCAACTGCCAAAGAGCGTTCTGCAGCTCATCGGACAGACCTTGAGCTTGCGGCTGCTGAGCGGCCCCTGTAAGCGTGGGATTCAGTTGTAAGGCAGGAGAAGTGCTCAACTTAGTTGCAGGATGCGTTCACCGTGACGCTGCTCGCGCTTCCGAGCGTTACCGTTGTCGCGTTGATGCGGAAATTCGGCCCAGCGGGAACATTCGTTACTTTCTGAGGAGCGGGCGTGCTGGCCGCAACAAGCGCCAAACCTGTGGAGAACTTCTGCCAAGTTGCCTGCCCATCAGTGCTTATCTCCAGGTCCACTGTAATCGCTGTGGGCACAGCGCCAACGCCTACAGCGGAAAATACCATCGTGCGGTCATCGCCGTCAGGAGTTGGCTGCACGGCAAAGATAGTCGCCGAAGCTCCCGTCGCGGTAATCCCGCTCGCTACAGGCCCATTGCTTCCAGAGGACAGCGAATAAGGTGTCGTTGGCATGGATTACCTCAGATTTTGAATTTCCGCTTGTGGGCCGCGAGCTTGTTCTGATACGCAGCGATAGCAGCGCCTTTGCCCTTCGCCGCTTCTATCCGCTTGAAATTCCCCGTGGTTTTAGTTCTTCCAAGAGCGTGGACGGCAGCGCGTCCATGCGCTCCCTTCGGTTTGTGCCCTTCACTTGGCGGAACGAGTTTCATGTTTTTATCCTAGGCCGCCCACCTTGACGGCCATGATGAGCCCCATGTTCTTGCTTAGAAATCGCTTCTAAATGGTCGGGCGACACACACAACCTGTTTCGGCACTTATGATGAACATCATGGTTGGGTGCGATAGGGCCAATGAACATTAAATAGGCAGCCCTGTGGGCTGTTTGCTCTTTCCCATTAAAATGAAAGATTCCGTATCCCGCGGACATCGGCTTGCCAGTCCATATCCAACAACCACTTTCAATTACTTCCACGCGTTTTATGAAACGCAACGGGGCGCGGTAAGATTCCCGCGCATTTGGTATTCCGCGAGGCACCTACAGCTTGAATCCTTTCTTCTTCCTCGCTGGCAAACCCTTGCGCGGCGTTGCTGCGAAGTCATGAAGCTGGGAATGGCTCATCTTGAGCAAGCCACGATTGCGGGCGTAGAGTTGCGATGGGTTGTGTTCTGCAATACTCATGGCGATAGCCTGTGCCTTACTTTTTGCAGGCATTGGATTTCTCCAAGTATGAGAGGATTTCCGCTTTGCGACGAAAAATACCGCCCCTATTGCGGCACTGTTCTTGCATTGTGGCCCATCTGCAATTATCCATGCTGTAACCTGAAGAGTTGTCAATGCGCTCAATTGTGTGGCGAGCGGTTGGCTTGTTTCCCATATCGGTTAGAAAATTTTGGAAACGATGCCACCTTTCGCATACAGTTACACCTTTAGCGCCGTACCATTTGAAATTTGTAGCCTTGCTTGCCCGGCATCTTCGCATCATGGCGCGCCAACTTTGATATTCGGGAGAATTAGACATGCCATGCCCGAACGTTGGATGCGGCCCCAGTTTTGTCGAAATACTGGATGCATGAACGCCAAAGGTTTTTGCCAACACTCTGTCGGGAACTAGTCCCCTTAGAGACGAAACAAGCGACCACGTAAATGCCCTAGTGGCTGCTTGTCGCCTCGTCGCTTCGCTAACCATTTAGTGCACCAATCCTTGGGCTGAATTATTCCTGAAACGATCTCGCAGGAATGCGGAGCCTTGAAGTGCTTGCACTCCGCACAGTGATTCGGGCCTTGCGCCGGATGCTCGTAGCCAACTTCCCGCTTCGAGAGCACATCAGCCCTTGAGCAAACGCTCCAGCTTCTGAATGGTTTTCTTAGTCACTGCTTTGGGTGGACGACCTGGCTTTTTAGGCATCTGGTTTCTTCTCCACTGGAATCGTCATGCGCTCAGCCTGGGCGCGGAACTGGCTGGGCAATAGCCGCTTCTTGAGCTTGGGCAGCTCCTCCCGCTCACGCAGATGCACGGCGGGCAGCCGCTCTTTTTGCAGCAGGGCATCCTGCCACATGCTCAGTTCTTCGCGCAGCCGCTTCACTTCTTCCTCAAGACTCCGCGTATACGCCGATTTGAACCACTCGCGCCAGTTCATGCTTGCCTCTGCGCCCAGCGCCAATGCCTGCGGATCGGGACCGACCGCGCACCCTTTTGCCGTTCTTCGTTGAGCACGCGATGGTAATGCACGAGAATGTCCGTTGGCGTAGCCTTCAGCGGCGCCATGCGCTCCTGCACGCGAACCTCGAGAGGCTTCTCCGCTGGCCGGAAATAGCTCCGTAGGCCGTATCGCGCTGAATCCGCAGGGTCATCGCCATCGAACTTCACGCAATCCTCGACTTTCTTTTCGTCGCGCGAGAGCATCGGGAGCGTGCGAATCAGTTCTTTACAGTTATCGCCAATCAGCCAATGACCGCTGCGCAGCATGTCGTACATCAATGCCCAGCCGCCAATGCGGTCATCGTTCGCCCTCGCGCATGCAGGCAAACCCTTCTCCTTGAGCACCTTGTCAATCTGCTGCGCAATCGTGTCCGTATCGTCCCGATGCGCGAAAGCATCGGGCGAGAGCCACACAGAACTAATCTCTTCGCCATCCGTGCGCTCTACAATCTGCTGCGCTAACTGCTTAGGGCTGAGTCCGTTCTGCACAAATTCTCTGTATGTCACGGTCAGCGAATCATGGACCTTGGCGAACCAATGTACGGAAGCCGGATGCTTGAATCCCCAGTCAATCGCAATCCAGCGCGTTGCCCAAGGCTTAATCTCAAACTCTTCGGGCCGCTTCGTATGCTTGAACGGATCGAAGACGTCGAAATACTGCCCCGCGAAGACGTTCCAGTTGCCTTGCACGTAAATCTTCTGCATCTCAGGGGGCAGCGTATTCAATTGCGCCCAGTAGGACTTCGAGAGATGTGGATTGTCCGTTGCCAGCGCCGGCACAAATGCAAATTGGTCCTGCAGGGGCCTCAACTCAACGGGAAAGTCTCGGTCAATCCACAGCTTCTTCACCCATGCGTGACCTTCTCCGCCAGGATTCGAGCCGCCTAGAAATTTTGGTCGCTCAATTCCCGGCCAGCGCAAGCGGAGCCGCAAGAAGTCGAATACGCTCTGCGGATTCTTCGTCAGTTCATCCACGCCAATCGCCGCAAATTCCGCGCTCAAGTACTTGCTCGGATCGTCCAAGTTTCTCAGCGCCAGTGTTCCGCCACCGAATCGCTCATGCAACTGAAAGCCTCTGCTTTCGCTGCCCAGCTTGAGCTTGCCCAGCCAAGGGGGAAACTCCACTTGAATCTTGCTGATTTGCCTGTCCCACAAACTGGGGTAATCCTCGCAGGCTAGCATTACAACCGCATTCGCTATTCGCAGCTTCGCCCATATCTCGAATAGCAGCCAGACTAACGCCCATCGCAGCGTGTAGCTCTTCCCCCCGCCTGCGGCCCCGCCATATAAGACGAAATCATGGTCCGCGACAGCGCGGAAGAACTGCATCTGCCTGTCAGTCGGGTTGATGAGGTCACTGAGCGCTACGGTCTTCTGAGTTGCCATGGAACGCCGCAGGTAGACTTCCGAGTGCCACGGCTACGTTAACGCTTGGCGCATCACCTGTGCTCTTTGGCATCACGCCAGTTCTGTCGAGCAGTTCCCACGCATCGGAGCTTTTCTTTCGCACAGCCCTTGCAATTGTCCGCGCTGAGTCCGGTAACGCATTGAGAAGAATGCTCTTAGCTTCGCCCGTAAGCCTGCTTATTTCCGCCTCATTGAGCACTTTTACGATGGTTGTGCGCGACATTTGCAAGTCCCGCGCAATCTGAGACTTAGAGGCTCCGCCTAAATGCTTGGCGATTATCTCCGCTTGAACGGGCAACGGAGTTTCGATGGCCATTACTAAACCGCTTCACCCTCGATCTGCTGCACGGTGATGGAACCCGCTGCCGTCTTGATGCCGCCCACTATCTGCCCGGGGTAGAAGCAGCCCATCTGCCAATTCGGACCTACTGGCGCTGGGGTGAATATTGCTGGAGTTCCTTTCGCTACTTTTGCCGGAGTCGCGCTGTTTGCTGGATTGTAGACAAGCAAATCCGCTGTAGGCGCTGAAGTTGAGTCGTAGTTCTCTTGCACGAGGATGCGCTTGCACCAACTATTCGCCACGATATTCACAACTGCCGTGGAATCAACCGCATAGGTTGTGATTGGGTTCGCCATCAGGCCATCCAGCCTACCCGCGATGCCGGATGTGGTCTACCACGCCGGCCCCAATGCCATCGCCATCCACAATCGCCGCGTCCGGATTGACAATCTCTTGCTTTGTGTTGACAATCCACTGCTGTACCGTTGACAAAGGCGCTACGGCTTATGTCCATCCAATCTCTGCGCGCGTTCGTTACCTTGTATGCGACCGCATCTAAGTCAAACGGTTTTCTCATGCCAGCTCTCCGCTCAACCGCACCACCATCGCGTCCGGCGACTCCAGCCCGCGCTCGTAATACGTTCCTTCAGGCATCCGCGCAATGAAGTAGCCTGGCTTGCGGCGCAAGTCCGCGCCCTCGAGAGCTAGCTTTTGACAAGTGTTTTCGGTCGCTGTGAGGTGAATGCTGCGGAAGGTCGCTGAACAGAGGTACTTGCGAGGGCCTAATTCCTTGAGGTGCGGGCGCATCTCTTCCAATTCGCGCCGGTTGACGTGCTCTTTACTGCCATCTGCATGTATCAGCAAGTACGGTTTGGAGATGGTAGTCCCGCAGAAAAAATCGTCGCCCTGGATGTTACCAGCCAGAGTCTGTCGCGCCCAGCACAGGGAGCGAGTGTTGGTCGGTCACTCGCCCCCGCTGGAAAGGAGGTGCGCTGTGTGATCTGCCTCGCATTTTTTCCGCTCAGGCGGTGCGCGTCAAGCAGAAACTATATTTTTGTGGAGTTCGTAAATCCGGCGGCTCATCGAGTGCCTGGTCTCTTCGCGCCAGCGCAACTGCTCCCAGCGCGCTTTCTCGCACCGGATGCACTTCATCCGCAACGCTCGATTCACGTGGCCGCATCCGCAGCAGCGCCACCTGGACGGCTCGCGCTCACTGATGTTCGCCAAGCGGTTGTCGTGCCGTGACGTGTGCGCCATGTTTCGCATTCTATTCGCCCCCAAATGCGCTTGTCAAAAGGTATACGTCGCCAGTATTAGCGGCACGGACCTGCACTATGGCTTTGCGCGCACATTCATCCCCGCCGATCGCGTCGAGCGCGATTCATTCGCGGATTCCCGGTACATCCGGTCATATACTTACCGGCTCGAGCCCGGTCTCTACGAGCTAGCCGAAGCCGGCGAGCGCCGCTATATCATAGTCTGGGACAAGGACGGGCGCGTCGTGCACCGCAGCGTCGATGCCACTAGGGCGGAGGCAATCGCCCGATTGATGTCCGATGGTAAGACCTACGAGGAAGCGCGGCAACAGACAAAGGAGGTCACGTGCTAAGTATGGGAATTATATACTTCACTCCCATGCTCCTGAAAACGCTAGACTTACAGACTTTCGCCTTTTCTTCAAAAATCTTTGCCTTGGCGCAAGAAAGTACTTGACACACTCGCGTGAGTAATGTATATTGCGAGCATGGAGGGTACGACAATGAAACTGAGATACTTCACGACCTACAACGCAAAGCCGACGAAAGATGAGTTCCGTGAGATTACTCTTGACGACCTGCGTGCTTTCGCAGAACAGACCGTCGAGGGGGAGCCAGACAGCGACGTTCCGAAGCTGGAAGTCAACGAGCTTCTTAACCGCCTCGACGCCGGTGCGATGAATCGTCATAGCGCGCAAAACCCAGTTGATTGGAGCGCGGACGCCACCGCTCTCGATTGCGGCGGTTTCGCGTGGGCTATCCGAACCGCTCAACGCGGCAAGCGCGTTTTCGTGGCGACGGACGAAGATGGATTCTACTTCGCAACGGAGCGGAACTAAATGTCTCGCTCGACTATCAGCACCTTCAAGTTGTTTGAGCTTTTCCCCGACGAAGCCTCGGCTCGCAAGTATTTGGAGTCGAGGCTCTGGCCGAACGGCGTCATCTGCCCGGAGTGCAAGAACGGGGCGAGAATCACTACGATGTCGAATCGTCCCGGCTACTACCGCTGTAACGCTTGCAAGTTGGACTTCACGGTGAGGACGGGAACCATCTTCGAGCGGTCGCATGTCCCGCTCCAGAAGTGGCTTTACGCAATGTATTTGCTTGTGACCGCTCGCAAGGGCATTTCTTCGATGCAGTTGGCGAAGGAAATCGGCATCACTCAAAAATCCGCATGGTTTGTCCTTCATCGGCTCCGCGAAGCTCTCGGCCAAGACATTGACAAGCTGCGCGGCCAAGTCGAGATTGACGAAACTTTTGTCGGCGGTCTGGAAGCAAACAAGCATGAGATAGATAAGCTCAAGGAAGGACGCGGGGCTGTCGGCAAAGTCCCTGTGCTCGGAATGCGGGAACGCGGGGGACGTACCAAAGCTCTGCCTCTCTTCGGTGTTACGCAAGACGAAATTCACAACGCAATTTACACCCACGTCGAGACTGGCTCTACGCTCTACACCGATGAGCACGCGGCCTATAACGACTTGGCTGGACTCTTCTACAAGCAAGAGCGAGTGAACCATTCCGCGAATGAATACGTGCGCGGCATGGCAAGCACGAACGGAATCGAGAGCGTGTGGGCTGTGCTTAAGCGCGGATTGCACGGCGTCTATCACAAGGCGAGCAAGAAGCATCTCCGCCGCTACGTTGACGAGTTCACGTTTCGCCTGAACGCCGGGAACGTTGCGCGTCACACGTTGCAGCGTCTCGACTCGTTTGTTGACCGCGTTGCTGGAAAGCGAATCACCTATGCGGAGTTGACCCAATGAAAACAGCTTTTCAAATCCGTTTCCTTCGTCAACTGAAAAAACTGGCCCAACAAGCCGACAGAGCGGATATTCTCCTTCCGAACGGAGCGGAAGTGGGGAGCCTGCTTGGCTCGATGGCTGATGATTTGCAATTAGCATGGAAAGTTCCAGAAGCTTGTCTCCAACCGCAAAAGAAAGACGCGATGCAATGAGCCATCTCCACGAACCACGCGCCGAAGCACAGTCTTTTGAGCTTGAATCCGAGACGGAGTGGGAAAAGCGACGCGATGAGGCTCCTGAAATTCTTGACCGTGCCGCCGATGTCGTGCTCGCTTACAAGCCGAAACCAAAAACGAAGGCAGCGAAACGCCGTGCTCGGCGGAAGAAAAAGAAAGCGAGTTAGCGCGGGGAGTCATCTATATAATTCCCCTAAGTATCCTTGACACGCGAGTACCCCAGCCTGGGCGATACCGCGAATATGGAGTACCTACATCGGTGGCTCGTCATGTAGACATCTTACTCGGCGAGCGCAATACATGCACAGATGCGCGAGTAGAGGAGATTGACAGGGAGATCTTAGCAATATTGCGACCATGGGTACGCTCTAATCCTCATGCCGTAGCCCTCGGCCGCAAGGGCGGCAAGGCCAAATCTCCCGCTAAAGCCGCCGCATCGCGCGAGAATGGCAAAAAGGGTGGACGCCCGCGCAAGAAACTGAGCGGCGCTTAGGGCATCAGCGCCAGCCATGCCTTGCGCAGCCATCGCTTCATCGCTCACGCTCCCCCCTGCCGCTCGTTGCCCTATCTCCGCGTCGCGTTTTCAACAGCAATTCGCAAGTCATTCGCATTCACCGTAATGCTGTGCCCTCGCCAATCCAGGACCACGCGGTCGTTCCAAATACGGTGAGACTTCACGTGTAACTCATCAGCTTCATTCGGTAAGCCCTTGCGCTCTTCTCCGTCAAATTCGTACGGGTCCAACTTCGTCACCGTCTCATACATTTTTATATGTTTCCTTTTGTTGCCGCTCGTTTCAACGCCGCTCTGCCCTTCGGCGTCACGCGCCAGCATCGCGTAATCACAATAGCCGTCGTCTTTGCCTCGAACGTGCGCAAGATGGTCACCCGCTTGCCGGCAGATTTTCCCTTCATGACCGCGCCGCCCCTTCCAGAATGTAAACCGCTCGACGTCTTGCTTTTTCCTGATATGACTTGCAGGCTAGACAGATATTCCTTTTCTGTGATTCGCTGTACTCAAGCTTATGTCCGGCCTTGCAATGCGTTTTGGCCCTGCTTGGATTTTTGCCCCGACTACGCCGCATATTCTCAGCGTGAGTTACGGCCTCAAGATGGCCTGGATTTACGCATTGTCGATTCCTGGGAACCTCGCCATTGAGAAGTCGATATGCCAGCACGTGTGCATGTGTCGTTCTGGCCTTAAAATGCGGATGATACCTTAGATCCACAACACCGTATCCTTTCTTGTTTGTCCATCCCTTCCAAATCCAACACGACGGTGTTTTTTCGACGCGTCCCCAAAAGCTTTTTTCTAGTTTCATAGATTCTCTTTCAGCCATTGCAACGCCTTGCCTCTCAACACATCTCTATTGGAAAAGACGAATACTCTCCATCCAAGAACTTGCGCCGTGTTCAGCTTCTCCGCATCATTGCTCCAGCCCGCGCCATGCTTCCCCTGAAAGTGGCCATTCACTTCAAACGCTAGCCGGTGCTCTTCGCTCGCCAGATCGAAGCGCCACTTGCGGTCAGGGTGGAAGCGATATTCCGCCTCCGTCTCTATGCCCAGCTCGGACAAGTGCGTCCGCAGCAGCTCTTGAGCCTCAGTCATCACGCGCTCCACTTCGATGGAATTTCCCCTGCCTTGCCTTGCCCCGCCCGGCCTTGCCAAGCCATGCCTAGCCAAGCCTTGCCACGCCTCGCCATGCCTTGCCCAGAAAAGTCATCACCCGCTCCACTTCGCTAAAATCTTCGCCTTCCGCTCCTGGTACTCAGGACTCTCAAGCAGTGCCGCTCGCTCCGCTTTCGTTAGCGGGCGCTCTTCCGGCTCCTTTGCGCGCATCTTCTCCAGCGCCGCGCCATAGGCCTCAAGTATCTCTTTCGGTTGGGGCAGGAAGTTGATGTGGTCGCGGCACCACTGGAACGCCTTGTGCAGCGCCAGTGGATTTTTGAGCTGGCCGAGGGAGTCCACGTAAAACAGAATCACTTCCTCGGTGATCTGGTGCTCGCCCCGCATGTACGGCATCGCTTGATAGAGTCTGAGCCAGTTGAGAACCACGTCCGAGCACGTTCTGGGCTGCTTGTTCAAAGCGGTCGAGCTTTCCGGCTCCCGTTCCACTTGTCGGTCGTGCGCCATTTTCCCTCCTTGGCTCGTACACATCTGGCCAACCATTCCTGATGGAGTTTTCCAAGATTTCCACTGGGTCGTAACCTTTAATTTTCAGTTCCCGTAATTTGTCTTGGATCAGTTCCCGGGCGCGTGCGGTAAGCGGCTTACCAATGCTCTTCCGCATATCCTTGAAGTCCAGCCACACGCGCACAGGGACACAATTAGTTTCTGTATTGGACGGTTCAGCTTTGGACGGTTCCCCTGCACCCGTGTGCACCCTTTCCGGTGGCCCTGTGCACCCTTTTACTTCCTCCCGTGCACCCTTTCGCTCTACAAAGGGTGCAGAATTTGCACCGTTTTCTTGCTGAATGAACAGCCTCGTGGCTGCCATTTTGGGCAGTCGGTACGTGCTGGGCCTGCCCCGGCCCCCGCCGATTCGTACTTCGAGTTCACCTGCTTTTGTCAGTTCGCCTATGGCATATTGCACCTCTCTCGCGCTCAAGCGCGCTTCCTTGGAAATCGTCTCAATGGACGGCCAAGCATTCTCACCTTGCGCATTCGCGTGATTCGCTATAGACAGCAACACACACCTAGCCCCTAGCCGTGAGTCCGAAAATTCCAGAACCCATGAAATCGCTTGTACGCTCAACTTATCTGGGCCTCACCGAATAAATCCGCACCCCGAAAACCCGCTTCTCGCTCGCGCTGTACCATGGCTGCATGCGCTCCTTAGCCTTGTTCTTCGGCTGCGCGCGCCATCGGCGCATCCAATCCCGCGCATAGGTCGGGTTGCGCTTGCGCCACTCGCGCTGATATTCCCGCTGGGCCTCGGTCATGCCGCTCAGTCCGCTACGCGCCGCTCGATATTCTCGCCCGCGTACTCACGCTTAATCGTCACGCTGTAGTCGCCCCGCGGAATCGTAAGCTGCGCGTGTTCCTGGTGCCGCAAGCTCACGCCTTCCTCGCTCACCGCGAGATACATGCCTTCGCCAACGGTGAACAGCTCCGCCGCACCAGGCTCCGCAACGAGCGTGTGCGAATGGCCGGTCACTTCCCCGTAAGCCAGCACGTTATCCTTCACGGGCTTACGCTGGCCTTTCGGGATGCGTTCCACTGGGGTGAGAATCACGTCTCCGTGCCTGATGATTACCATGCGTTTTCTCCTTACGATTCACTTGCGATTTGATAACTGCCCCACTGTTCGCGGGGAACTCTTAGTTGCCAGCCAATTGCTTCCCGTACCGTTCGGCATTCGGGATGCACGCGCTCGACGTACTGCCGCAACGTGGAAGGACAGACGAGGCGCAGCAAGACAATCGGCTCACCGTCATTCACGGACTTGATTTCGTGGAGTTCGTTCACCCACGTCTGGCCGTTGTCGTGAGGCGGAAGAACGCGCTGCACTGCGCTGTCCAGCAGCTTCGATTGCGCCTGCGCGAAAAACCACTCGAAGCCCCTGCGCTCAATCATCACGCGGCGCACCTCGGAGTTTTCCTCCTTGAGGATCCGCTCCATCGTGATGGTGTCTGGTTTCTCAATGATGTCCTGCGAGACGCGCACCCCATGCCATGCCCAGATGGAGAAACCGTCTGGGTAGGAGACTGCTGGACCATCCGCGCAATGGAGCGAGCCACGGCTATCGCGCAGCAAGCGATGATGCCGCTCCGAAACGAAGCATATGTCCTTGCAGGGAATCGCCCAGTTTGCTGAGGCGCATAGTGCGAAGAGACCAGCCAGCTTCTCAGTTTGCTTTACTAGTCCGCATTCATTGTGGAAAAACGAATAGAAAGATAGCCACGGGGCATCGTGCGAGCCGTAAACCGAGGCCCCCACCGAGGCCCCCACCGAGTCCCGCACCGAGGCCGCCACCGAGTCCCACACCGAGTCCCGCACCGAGTCCCACACCGAGTCCCGCACCGAGTCCCACACCGAGGCCCGCACCGAGTCCCACACCGAGGCCCCCACCGAGGCCCGCACCGAGTCCCACACCGAGTCCCGCACCGAGTCCCACACCGAGGCCCCCACCGAGGCCCACACCGAGTCCCCCACCGAGGCCCGCACCGAGTCCCACACCGAGGCCCCCACCGAGGCCCACACC
>Ga0209581_1000899_pt1 | contig 42751 bp, 41 predicted proteins | sample Coa_R2_FD_187160 | JGI IMG/M metagenome (GOLD analysis project Ga0209581, IMG submission 187160) | Surface soil microbial communities from Centralia Pennsylvania, which are recovering from an underground coalmine fire - Coalmine... | ecosystem: Environmental > Terrestrial > Soil > Unclassified ...
AGTTCGACGACGCCCTGTTTCTCGCGGCATTTGGCCTGGATGGCCTCTGCGATCTCGCGATGCCAGAGTCGCGGCGCCGTGCGGTGCTCCTCCCAGAGGGAGCCGTGGGCGGGGTCGAGCCGTTCCATCGGCTGCGGCAGATTTAAACCGAGACGCTGGAGGAGTCTGCTTGTTCGCTCGGTTTCGCTTTCATTTTTGTCGAAGCCTTCATCGAACCAGCGCCCGACGTATTCACCCTTCACTGCGCGGAATGTGCCTGTGACTTCGAACAGCTCGCGCGGTTTGAAGTCCTGAATTTTTTGCTCTCGCTCGACGATGATGGCCAGAGTCGGAGTCTGGACGCGCCCCAGGGAGGTGACGGTGCTGCCGCGGCCGCCACTGAGTCGCAGGGTAAAAGCTCGCGTGGCATTAATGCCCACGAGCCAGTCTGCTTCGTTGCGGCTGCGAGCGGCGCTGGCCAGCGGTTGCATCTCCGCGTCGCTGCGCAGTCGGGCGAAGCCTTCGCGGATGGCTTCCGGCGTCATCGATTGCAGCCAGAGCCGCTTGATCGGTTTCTTCGTGCCGGCGTATTGGATGATGTAGCGGAATATCAGTTCGCCTTCGCGACCGGCGTCGCAGGCGTTGATAATTTCGGAGACCGTTTTATCCCGAATCAGTTTGCGCAGCACGTTGACGCGACCGCCCATTTTTTCCACCGGCGCCAGCTCAAATTCCTCCGGCATAATGGGCAATTTCTTCATGTCCCACTTGTCCTGGTCCTTCATGGACGCGGGCACAGCCAGTTCAAAGAGATGGCCCACCGCCCATGAGATCAGGTATTTGTCGCTCTCATAGTAGTCCTTGCCTTTTTTAAAGCCGCCCAGGGCTCGGGCGATGTCGCCGGCCACCGAAGGCTTCTCAGTAATGATCAAGCTTTTGGACATGCGGGGCTGGAATTGGAACTCAGTTATGATCCTTTGGCAAGCGCGCGTGGTTTTACCGGGGCATGAGCGCGGGCCGTTGGTCAACTCTTTTGGCATGCTGCATCGAGTTGCCATGCCCTGGCCGGGAGCGCGTCATCGAGATGCGCTGTCACCCTCAACGCCTGTACAAGATGCGTTTAACGACGCCTCGTTCAAGCTCCGCGCTGGCGTCAACCAAGCTTCACGAAATATTTTCCGGGCAACTGTTTGACCAACCGTTTCAGCTCCAGTTGCAGCAGAACGGCTGAGACGATGGCGCTTGGCAGCTTCGTTCGTTCCGCTATGTGATCAATCGATGTCTCATTAGCGCCGATAGCCTCATAAATGCGCTGTTCTTCGTCGGAGAGGGGCGGCAAGGGGCGGGCGGCAGCTGCCGGTGGCGTTTTCATTTCCGGAAGAAGAACCTGCAAGTCCTCGAGGATGTCGCCGGCGTCCATGACCAGTTTTGCTCCCTGCTGGATGAGGCGATTTGATCCCATTGCGCTGGGGGCGTTGATGTGGCCCGGCACGGCATACACCAGGCGGCCTTGATCTAAAGCTTGAGCCGCAGTGATGAGTGCCCCGCTGTTGAGGCCGGCTTCGACCACCAAAATGCCCTGGCTCCAGCCGGAGATGATGCGGTTGCGCATGGGGAATGTCTGGCGATCCGGCTCCACTTCCATCGGGAACTCGGAAACGATCGCGCCGTTGCCGGAACGAATTTTTTCCGCCAGCGCCGCGTTCTCGGGAGGATAAAGCCTTGCCAAACCCGATCCGAGCACTGCGACGGTTCGCCCTTTTGCGGCAAGCGCGCCTTGATGCGCCGCGGTGTCGATGCCGCGAGCCAGGCCGCTGATGACGGTGAGACCTGCATAGGCCAGTTGATAGGATAACTTTTTGGCCGACTCCATGCCGTAATGGGTGGTTCGCCGCGCTCCGATCACACCGACGGCATGGTGATCGCGCTCCAGCAGTTCTCCCCAGACGTAGAGCACAATGGGCGGGGCATGGATTTGGCGCAGCGGCCGCGGATACAACGGCGATTCCTGGGTGAGCACCGCCGCCCCAAATTCTCGAATCCGCTTCAATTCGGCAGCCAGATCAATAGTCGATTCCCAATTGCTGATCTGATCGGCCACCTCGCGGCCGACGCCATCGACTCTTTGCAGGTCGCTGCGTTTGGCTGCGAGAATTTGTTGTGGCTCGCGGAAAACCTCCAGCAATTTTCGCAGCCGCACCGGCCCCATGGTGGGCAGCATGTTGAGCGCGATGCAGGCTTCGGTCGCGTTCATTGCAACGTAAGCGCCGCGGTCCCCTTCGCCTGGGCGCGGGCACGGAAAACTCCTGCCAAGTTAAAACGGAATCTCGTCTTCGTCCGGCTCGGCTGTTGCAGTCGATTTGGGCGGCGGCGCGGTCTGTCGGTTTTCCCCGGATGTTTCCGCCGCCGTGGCTGGAGCGCGGCCGCCCAGCAACTGCATGTTTTCGCCAACGACGCGCAGCCGGCTGCGTTTCTGACCTGTCTGTTTGTCGTCCCAGGTGTCCATTTGCAGGCGACCTTCGATGAACACCGGCCTGCCCTTCCGGAGATATTCGCCTGCGATTTCGGCCGTTCGTCCCCAAAGCGTGACCTCAACAAACGTGACTTCTTCGCGTTTCTCGCCGCTATCGAGCGTAAATTGGCGGTTTACCGCAATACCCAGATCGCAAACTGCGCTGCCTTTGGGGGTGTAACGCACCTCGGGGTCGCGCGTCACGTTCCCCAGCAGGAGGACTTTGTTCAGGTTGGCCATGCCGCCGTTATAGCCGGCTCATTTGGCTTTGGCCAGCTTTTTTGCCGGTTTTGGTTTCTCTTTCTTTTCCGGCAGGCGCTGGTAGTGCTGCCGATAGACGTCCGGGTCGAGTTTGAATTTGGAGCGCAATTTTGTGATCAACTGCGGGGCGGCGTTGAAGATGAAGTTCACGTAATAGCCCGAATCGAGCGGCCCGGCCACATAGGAGAAATGGCGCTTATCCATTTTTTGGACTTGCTCGACGCGAGCGCCTTCCTTTTCAAATTCGGCTTGCAAACGGTCGATCATCTCCTTGACGCTTTCTTCCTTGCCCTGGGTGTCCAGCACCAGCAGCGCTTCATAACGACGATTCATGATTGTTCTTCAGGTTTGTTAAATGTGTTCATGGCGGAAACGAGGCCGTTGTCAATCGCGCATTTTGCGGCTTCGGCGGCTCGAGCAACGGCAGCTCGGACAACTGCTTTTTCCTCCTCGGAAAAACTGCTCAATACGTAATCGACCGCTCCGGCGGGCGGCGCCGAGCCGATGCCCACGCGCAATCGCGGAATCTGCTCGGTGCCGAATTGCGCCAGGATCGATGCCAAGCCGTGGTGACCGCCCGAACCGCCGCCGGGCCGCAAGCGCAGGCGGCCAAGAGGCAACGCCGTGTCGTCCAGCACCACAAGGAGGTTGGCCGGCGCAATCTTATAAAATTGCGCGATGGCAAAGAGGGGTTGCCCGCTGCGGTTCATGAAACTCAGTGGCTTGACCAAAAGCGCCGTGCCGCACTTCGCCGAGAGCGCCTCCCATTTGGCTGATTTTTCCCACTCTGCTCCAACCCGGGCCGCCAACAGATCGACCACCATAAAGCCTATGTTGTGACGCGTGGTCGCGTATTCCGGACCGGGATTTCCCAGACCCGCGACCAGACGAATCGCCGCGCCCGATCCCTCACCCGAGTTCGCGGTTGGTGAGCTTGCTATCATGTGCGATGCAGGAGGCGCGCTCGGAGATCCCGGAGAGGTATGCGAGCGCAGCGGCCAGGCCTTCGCCCGGAAAAAAAGACGCTATTTGGTCTGCTCCTTTTCCTTTGGAGCTTTTTCCTTCGCACCAGCAGTTGGCGCCGTGGCGGCCTCGCCCTCTTCCTTCTTCTCGGTGATCACTTCTGGTTGCCCGGCGGCAGCTTCAGGCGCAACCGCTACTTCTTCTTCGACGACTGGCGCCAGGACTGAGAACGCCGTCAGCTCCGGTTGCGCTTTTGGTTTGACGCCGGGAGGAAACTGGATGTCGCGCACATGAATCGCATCGCCGATATTTAACTGAGCGACATCCACTTGAATCCTGTCGGGCAGATCGCGCGGCAAACATTCAATTAACAAGGCGCGCAAACTTTGCTCCAGCAGCCCGCCGAAATTCTTGACGCCCACCGGCGTGCCCACCGGTTCCAGAGGGACTTCGGCCTGGATGGTTTGATCCATGGACACGGCTTGGAAATCCAGGTGGATGATGTCGCCGCTTACCGGTTCGTGCTGCACCTCCTGCACCAGCGCGGTGCGCGCGGCGGTTTCGCCGTCGATCTGCAGCTCCACCAGAACGTTTTCCCCGGAGGCATGGCTCATGATGGCGTTGATGTCGCGGGCGGCGATTTGCAAAGGCTGCGGCGGCTGGCCCCCTCCGTACACGATCGCTGGCACAAGGCCGCGCGCCTTGAGCTTGCGCGCCGCGGAGTGCCCCACCTGACGGCGCGGTTGCGCTTTTAACTTAACTTGCGTTGCCATTGGTACCGTTCTCGATCTTGAACAGCGACGAGACCGATTCGTCGTTGTGAATCCGCTTGATGCCTTCTCCGAGCAACTCGGAAACGCATAACACCGTGATCTTAAATCCTTCCACGGCGCGCACCGGCGTGCTGTTCGTGGTAATTAATTCCGCGATTTGGGATTTTTGCAACCGCGGAATGGCTACATCCACAAGCACGGCGTGCGCCACGCCGGCAAAGACATCGCGGGCGCCGTGTTTTTTCACCAGTTCAGCGGCGGAAGTCAGCGTGCCGGCCGTTTCGGTTAGATCGTCCACCATGAGCACGTCCCGGTCCGCCACGTCGCCGATTAAATAGAGCGCTTCTGTCTCGGTGGCGCTTTTGCGTTCCTTGGCGACGATGGCCAGATTTGCTCCCAGCGCTTCCGCATAGGCTGAGGCCATCTTCAGACCGCCAAGGTCGGGGGAAACAACGGTAGTCGTCTTGCCTTTGAGCCTTTTGCGCAGGTAACGGATCAAAACCGGCAGCGAGTAGAGATGGTCCACCGGGATATCGAAAAAGCCTTGCACCTGCTGGGCGTGCAAATCCATGGTCAACACGCGGTGAACGCCTGCGGCATTGAGAAGATTTGCCACCAGCTTCGCCGTGATCGGCACGCGCGGCTGATCCTTTCGGTCCTGCCGGGCATACCCAAAAAACGGAATTACCGCCGTGATGCGGTCGGCGCTGGCGCGTCGCGCAGCGTCCACCATGATTAAGAGCTCCATCAGATGCTGATTGGTGGGCGGGCAGGTTGGTTGAATGATAAATACATCGTGGCCGCGGATGTTTTCTTCGATCCGCACATAAGTTTCGCCGTCGGGAAACGATTTGACTGTTGCCTGCCCCAGCGGCACCCCTACGTACTTGCAAATGCGCTCGGCCAAATCGCGATTGGCCGAGCCGCTGAAAATTTTCAATTCGGGCTGAAGCGCAAACATGAAGCGCCGTAAAGTTATCCGCGCTCTGCCCGCGTTGGCAATCCTCAAAACCGGACGACCGATGCGGGCCGACTTTTGATGCTCACTGGCGCCGAGAATTTTCCCGGAAGTGGCCGAGGCATCGTCTCATGCTCACGGCCCGAGGTCGGGAGAGTTGCCAATTGGGTTGATCTTCGGCAAAGTGGGGAAGTTTCCGATGAGTACTGAAGCGATCCGCATCGAGCGACCAACGACAAATTCGCGTCTCTTCGCTCACACGCGCTGGGACGCGCTCCCGGCGGCGGCGGGACTTTTTCATCTGGCATATTTTTTCGGGCTGTATTTTTTGTTCCCGCACGCGCCGCTGTGGGTGATGCTCATTCTGGGCTTTGTGTACTCGCTGATGGTGAACGCCAACATCAATGGCGTGGGCCATAATTTCATTCACAATCCCTTTTTTCGATCTCGGATCCTGAATCGGCTTTTTGGAGTGACTCAATCGATCGCCTGCGGTTTTTCCCAGACCTATTACGACGCGGTCCACATGCAGCATCACAAGGGGAACTCGGATCGGCCCGATGAACACGGCCAGACGATTGACTGGCTCTCCATCTACCGACACGGACACGACGGCGAGCCGGAAAATCCGTGGAGCTACGTCTTTTTAAGTTTCTTCCGCGACGACGTGGGCGCCATCCGCAAAGAACTGCGCAAACGCAACAATGGCGATTTATTCTGGGGCAACGTGGAGCTGGCAGCCTTTGCCGTTGTATTTCTGGCGATGGCCGTTGTTGTGCCCACCCGGCCGGTTCATTTTATCAATTGGCGCTTCATGCTCTATTTTTTGCCGTTCTGGTATCTGGGGCATTGTTTCAGTTATCTCAACGGTTATTACCGCCACTATGGCGCCAACCCGGACAAGCCCATTGCCTGGGGAGTAAGCAGTTACGGAAAAATTTACAACTGGCTCTTCTTTTACAACGGGTATCATGCCGAGCACCATTTCCGGCCGAAAGTGCACTGGACGAAGATGGAAAAGTTCCGGCAGCAAATCGCCGAGCTGCAAAAGCGGGAAGGGGTGCGAACCATCAAACGCGCCCACATGCTCGGATTTTTGGATCCCGATCTGCCGAGACGCGAACGGCGTAAATCGGACGTGGCCGGCGCCGAGCCGTCGATTCCCAGATAACAAGCGCCGCCCCTTTTCGCGGCTGGGTGAAAGGGCTCGCGGTGCTTTGAACCCTTTCCTTAACCAGACTTGAAGGCCGCCCGCAATTTTTCCTTTTGGGCTTCGCACTCTTCCTGCAAACGGCGGATTTCCAAAGCCAGCTGCTTTTGCAGAGTCTCAGCTTCATCCAATTTGCCGGCGACCTGCGCCTTGCGAATCTGATCTTTCAGGGAAACCTCTCGCTCTGCGATCCTGGCGCAATATTTGGAATCGATCTCGGCAAGTTGTCTTTTCTGATCGTCGGTGAGTGCCACGGTGGGCGAAGTTTTCCCGAGTCGTTCCAGGGCAAGTTCGTATGCTGATTTGATCATCGCTTTCCGTCGGTGATGTGCGCTTTTGCTAAAATCGACGTTATTGCGCCCCCAAAATCAATTCCTAAGTTAATTGTGTCATGCCCTGCCCGATCCGCCTGCTGAGCCTCGATTTCGACGGCACGCTTGTGTCGCGCGATGGCGCGCCGGTTCTCCATGCGCAATGCATCGAATTGATCCGCGATTTGCAGCAGGCGGGAACGATTTGGGCGATCAACACCGGTCGCTCGGTGGATTTGTTGGAAACCGGTCTCTCAGAGTTCGCGTTTCCGATTCGTCCGGATTTTATTCTCACCACCGAGCGTGAGGTTTTTCGCCCCGGGGAAAACGGATCAAAATGGGAGCCCCTTGGCGACTGGAACGAGCGGTGCGCGCGGGAGCATGCCGAGCTGTTTTCTTCGGCGCATTCGGTGCTCGCCGAGGTTGTGGATTTCGTGAACCGCGAAACAAACGCGCGGCTGATTTACAACGCCGAGGGTCTCGAAGGTCTGGTGGCGGAAAGCGACGAAGAAATGGATCGGATCACGCGGTTCATCGAGGAGGCGCGCGCGGCGCATCCCAAGCTCGACTACCAGCGCAACACGGTTTATCTCCGGTTTTGTCACGCGGATTATCACAAGGGGGCCGCCTTGGCGGAGCTGGCTCGCTTGATCCAGGTGCCGCGGGAAAACATCTTTGCCGCAGGCGACCATTATAATGACATTTCGATGCTGGACGGCACCGTCGCCGCGATGCCTTCCTGCCCGGCCAACGCCATTCCTGAAGTGCAGACGGTCGTGCGCAACGCGGGCGGCTACGTGGCCCGCAGCGCTCATGGCGCGGGCGTGTACGAGGCGCTGTTAAATTTCCTCAATGGGAACCGATGATCCTTTGCGGCATTACCAGCGGATGCTGCCACTGGATCCGGGCGGGCCTGGCGCGTAGCGATCGTCGGATGTGCTCTCTCCGGGAACAGCGGAGGCCGGCGCCGGGCTGGAAGAATCAGATGAGGAAGAATCGCCAATCGATGCGCAGGAGGAAAGCAGGAACGCCAGTAGCGCGATTGCCAAAAACGCCAGAGACTTGCTCACACGCATGAAGCTAGACACGGCCATCTCGTACGCAACCCCCGGCGCAGGCAACTCGCTTCAGTTCAGAGCCGGCAGGAAAAACATAAAATCGCTCCTGTTGAGCGAGCTGGCCCGGGAACTCCACGAGATGGGCGAACCCTGCTATCGCGCGGAGCAAATCTCCAACTGGATTTACAAAAAGCGCGTGCATAATCCGGAGCAAATGACCGATCTCTCCCGGCCGTTGCGACAGAAGCTGCTGGAGCAATTTTCCTTCAATAGATTTGAACTCGTGCACGTGCTCGGGGCCACCGATTCCACGCGCAAATTTCTTTTTCGACTGGCCGACGGCAATTTGATCGAATCGGTTCTGATCCCCGCGTCTCCCGCATCGCGCGACCCGGACGCGGGGTCCGACCGGCGGACGGTCTGCGTATCCACGCAGGTTGGCTGCGCATTGGGTTGCAAGTTTTGCGCAAGCGGCCTGGACGGGTTCAGACGCAATCTGGATGCGGGCGAGATTGTGGACCAAATCATCGCCATCGAACAGCAGAGCAGGGAGAAAATTGATAATGTGGTTTTCATGGGCATGGGCGAACCGCTTGCGAATTTTCAAAACCTGCTGCGCGCAATTCACATCATGAATGCCTCGTGGGGGCTGGGCATCGGCGCGCGGCATATTACCGTTTCAACCAGCGGCCTGGCGCCGCAGATTCACAAGCTCGCCGAGGAGCCGTTGCAGATTCGCCTCGCAGTCTCACTGCATGCGGCTACGGACGATGTCCGCAGTCAGATCATGCCAATCAACCGGCGCTACAACATCGAGGCCCTGTTGGAGGCCTGCCGCTACTATGCGGCGCGCAGAAAACAGCGACTGACGTTTGAATACATCTTGATCGCCGGCCTCAACGACAGCGCCGAACAGGCGCGTCTGCTCGCCCGGCTCGCCGCGCGAGTCTCCGCAAAAGTGAACCTGATTCCGTACAACACGGTGGCGGGATTGCCCTGGTCGCGCCCGCCGCGCAAACGTCAGGAGGAATTTCTTTCCATTTTGCGCAGCCACAGAATCCCCGCGACGCTGCGCCGGGAAAAAGGCCACGAGATTGAAGCTGCGTGTGGACAGTTGCGGTTGCAGACGCAGCGGCAACTGTCCGGTGCGGCGCCGGTGTAGATTTTGCGGGGCGTTTTTTTGGATCGTCCGCGGCGCGGCGGAAACTCTTTGCGCGTGCAACGAAGCTGGCGTTTAGTCTGACATGGCCGGCGACGATGGCGTGCCCGAGGGGGTGTGGGACGAGTATCAGTGGGAACGTTTTCTCCAGCAACAGGACGGCAAAGCCGAGAAATACATGCAGCTGCTGGAGTCGTATCTCGATAACCCGGACCGGGACGAAATCATTGCGCGGGAGATGGGCTGGACTCAGTTGCTCGAGCGCCAGGATTGGAGCGCTGAAGTGGACGCCTTGCTGGATGAAGAGCTCGACGCCGAGGACCAATTATCGGAAAGCGAGAGTCGGGCCGCCGACGCGTTCCAGGAGCATCCTCTGTACTGCGCCGCCTTTGCTCTCACGATCTGGATTGATCAGTTGTTCGATCAGAGCGCGGCTCTTCAAAACCAACCGGCGGCGGTGAAATTGGCCACACACGCCGCGCTGGCCAGCGCCAAATTGGCAGCCGCGTTGAGCGGAGACAGCGCGGATGAGCTTGGCATGACCATTGCCTACCTGAAACGCGCCTTGAAGGAAATCTCGATCGCCATGGAGGCAGCGGCCCAACTGCGCAAGCCGACGGGGCTGATTAGTCTGTCGCAATACGTCGCGCTGCAACAGCGGCTTTTCCAGGTGCGCGACGGCATTGTCAGCCTCATGGGCCAATATCGTGGCGAATGGCGGCGCCGGTTCGGCCCCGAGAGCTCGCGGGGTTGAATGAAATAAGGCCGGCTGCGTCCAAGCATGCAGAAGGAAGCGACTCTGGCTCAGCCCGATGTGTCTGAACTCGACCTGGTGCAGCGATGTCAGGCGGGCGACACCGAGGCGTTCGACGAGCTGGTGCGGCGCTACCGAACACGAGTATTCGGCATGATCCAAAACATGGTGCACAGCGAACAGGACGCGTGGGACCTCGCCCAGGACAGTTTCCTCAAAGCGTGGCGGTCCATTCAACGTTTCCGGGGCCACTCGTCCTTTTACACTTGGATTTACCGCATCGTGATGAACGTGACCATCGATTGGCTGCGCAAAAAACAAATCAAAGGCGGGGACAGCGAATTCGATGACGCCGTTCAGCTCAGGCAAGTCGATCCGGCTTCACGAACAGTCCCCCGAGCGGAGGCGTTGCCTCATCAAAGCATGGAGCGGAGCGAGATTCGAGCCCGGATCGAAAGCGCCATCGCCCAGCTTTCGCCCGAGCATCGCGCCGTGATTTTGATGAAGGAGATCGAGGGCATGCAGTACCATGAAATCGCCGAAACACTGGGTTGCTCCATCGGCACCGTCATGTCGCGCCTCTTTTATGCCCGCAAGAAATTGCAAAACTTGTTGAAAGATCTGTATGAAAACATTTGAAGAAAAGTGGACAGCGTGGGTCGATGGCGAACTCCACGGCAGGGAGCTGGCTGAGTTCGAAGCGTCGCTGCCGGATAAAACAGCTGCTGAAGCAGAGAGAACAGCGGTGAAGAAACTTGGCGCACTGCTGCGACGCGAGCTTGGCGCGCCCGCGTTGTCCAACGAAGAGTTTTTCGCGCATCAGCTGCGCGAACGAATTGCTCGAGAAAACGCTGGGCAACCGCGCCGCTTCGGCGCCGGGATTGCGCGGGGCTTTGACTGGCTTCCGGTTCGGCGATTGCTCTGGGCAGGGAGCGTTTCAATCGCCATCTTTCTGGCACTGGCGGTCTTTGTCATGCGCGACAAAAATCCCGCGGGCCAATCGCAATATCTGACTCAGATTTTAAACGCGCGGGTTGACCCCGTCGTCAGCCCCAATGCGACGATCTCAATGTTCCAGACCAAAGATCAGCGGGTGACTGTGCTCTGGACCGAGGGATTGCAATCCCTGCCGGCGGACTACGCAGCGAAATAGCGCTCATGGCTCGTTTGTTCGCCTTGTTCATCGCATGGTTCACTCTGGGTGTCGCCGGCGCGGCAAAAGCCGGCGGCGCCCAAACGGTCTGGAGCGGTCTCGTAATCGCGGAGAACGTCTCCCAGCCGGAGCGCATTCCCGCGGAGCTGACGCGTATGGAGAAGACGTTGAAACGGCTTTTTGGTTACAATCAGTTTCGCGTCATCGGTCAGGCGCAAAAAACACTCAAAACCGGACAGGAAGACTGGCTCGCCACGAGCAAGTATTTTGCGCTGCACGTTGATGCGCGCGGTGAGAGCGAATCGGGTTACGTTCTCAACTTACAGCTCTACAAGGAGAAGGAACTTTTGCTCGAGACCGACACGAAACTGAGCAAACGCAGTCCGCTGGTCATCAAAGGTCCGCAGGTGGGCGGGGGACAATTATTGCTGGTGCTGGTGGTGGAATGATTGCTCGACGCCTCCGGGCGCGTCTGCGTCGCTGGCCGCGTTCACGTCAATGGTCGAAATAATCCGCCCGCGCGATTGCGATCAGTATTTCTGCCGCACACGTTCAGGGATGCGCGCACTGCAGCTTCTTGCCAGTCTTTGTTTCGCTATGTTTTGCAGCAGGATGGCGGCCGAAAAACCGTTCAGCTTCGACGCAACGCCCGGCAAACTCCCCAAGGATGTCGTCCCTCTTGGGTACTCCATTCGGATCGTGCCCGAGATCGACAAGTTGACGTTTGCCGGAAGCGAAACGGTAAGGATAAACGTTCGTCGGCCGGTTCGCGAGTTGGTCTTAAACGCGCTGGAACTGAAGATTCAAAAAGCGGCCGTGGATGGACAGGCGTTGCCCGATTCTGCCATCAAGCTCGATCCGGCAAACGAAACACTGACGCTTCTCCTGTCGTCCGAACTTGGCCCCGGGGAACACCGGCTCGCTCTCGAGTTTGCCGGAAAGATCAACCAGCAGGGACAGGGTCTTTTCTACATGCCTTATCAGGAGCAAGGCACCGGAGCGAAAAAGGTCATGTTGGGCACGCAGTTTGAACCGACCGATGCGCGCCGACTCTTTCCCTGTTGGGATGAACCGATTTTTCGCGCCCGCTTCCAACTCACAGCCGTGGTGCCGGACAACTGGCTGGCAGTATCGAACATGCCTGTGGAAAGCCAGAAAAAAATCCCGAAAGGCAAGGAGGTGCGTTTCGCGGCGACGCCGCCGATGTCCAGTTATCTCAATGTTTTGGTCGCCGGCGAACTTGACTCGATCGAATCGCGCGCTGGCCCGACGCAGATCCGGGTCATCGCGACGCGAGGCAAAGCGGAGATGGGCCGTTACGCGCTCGAAGCCACCGCGCAAATCCTGAAGTATTACAACGACTACTTTGGCGTTCCTTATCCACTGCCAAAGCTTGATCAGATCGCCATGCCTGGCGGCTTCGGCGGGGCAATGGAAAACTGGGGCGGCATTACCTATTACGAATCCTCGCTCTTGTTTGATCCAAAGAATTCCTCCACGGACACCAAACAGAACATTTACGAAGTGCTGGCCCACGAAATGGCGCATCAGTGGTTTGGCGATCTGGTGACCATGGCCTGGTGGGACAACCTCTGGTTGAACGAAGGGTTCGCATCGTGGATGGGCAGCAAGTGCACCGCGCATTTCAATCCCCAATGGGAAGTCTGGTTGCGCACCGATCAGCCTCGCGACCCAACCCGGCGCATCGGCATCGCCAAGGAAGCAGCCATGGAAGGCGATGCCAGGTCGACGACGCATCCCATTCAACAACCGGTCCGCACCGAAGCGGAGGCAGACAGCGTCTTCGACGACATCACTTACAAAAAGGGCGAATCGTTCCTGCGCATGCTGGAAAGTTTCCTGGGGGAAAACGTCTTCCGCGACGGCATTCGCAGATACATCGCATCGCACAAATATTCCAATAGTACCACGGCCGATTTGTGGAACGCGCTCTCCGAAGCCTCGCACCAAGCGATTGCCGAAATTGCCGCCGGATGGACGGAACAACCGGGATTCCCGCTGGTAAGAGTGAACCGGCAAGAGAACGGAAAAGTTTCGCTGAGGCAGGAACGTTTCACTATCCATTTTAACAATGCTCCGCTGCTTGAATGGAAAATTCCGCTCACGTACGCCGTCGTGGGCGGCTTGCCCGAAAGCATGCTCATGACAAGCAAAACCGCCTGGCTGGACAACATTCTCGCCGAGCGCGCCCTGAAGCTGAATTTGAACGGCACCGGCTATTATCGCGTGGAATACGACCAGAGATCGTGGGATCGGCTCCTTCAAGCGCTGTCGCGACTGAGCGTGGCAGATCGCGTTAACCTGCTGTGCGATGCGTGGGCGCTGGTTCAGGCCAATCGCGCGCCGGTCTCGCTCTATTTCGGTCTGGTGGAGAAATTGCCGGCTTCTACCGAGCTGGCCGAGAGCGAACAAATCATCAACGTGCTCGAATATATCAATCGCTTGTTGGTGGGCGCCCCGATGCGCGAAAAGTTTCAGGCCTATGCGCGCTCGCTTTTGCGGCCCACATTCGAAGCGCTGGGGTGGGAAACGAAAAGCGACGCGGAACCGCCGACGGCAAGAACGCTGCGAGCGAGTTTGATTTTGGCGCTCGGCTGCTTGAACGACAGGGAAATTGTCGCCGGCTGCCGCGCGCGATTTGCCGGATATCTCGCCGATCCGAAATCCCTGGAGCCGGATCTTCGCCCGGCCGTTTTCTCAGTGGCGGGGCGGTACGCCGACGAAAAAACCTGGGATCAACTGCACGAGCTCGGTCTCAAAACGACCAGCATCGAGGAGAAACAAAACTTTTACAACGCCCTGGCCTGCGCCACCGATCCCGCTTTGGCAAAGCGAACGTTGGCGATCGCTCTCACGGATGAATTGCCCACAAGCAGGGCAACCTTTCTGGTGGGCAGAGTGGCTCGCGACAGTGATCACCCCGAGTTGGCCTGGGATTTTGCCGACAAAAACATCAAAGCTTTGCTGGCCAAAACCGATGCGCTCGGCGCCAACCGATACGTGGCTGGCCTCTTTACGTTCTTTTCCGATGCTTCTCGCGCGGAAGAGTTGAAACAGTATGCCGGGGAAAAACTGCCGCCGGCAGCGGCTCCCGAAGTGGCCAAGGTTGTCGATGAAGTTGAGTTCCGCGCGGAATTTAAAAAGCGTCTCGCTGCTCAGTTGAACGCGTGGATCGACAGCAAAAGTCGCAGCGTCCAATAGCGAGCGGTCGCTTTTCGGGGCGCGGCGACATTTCGCGCGGCGTGTTGCCCGGGAGCGGCCGCTTCGAGCGGGCAGCATCAGGCATTTGGTCGAACCCAGGCGGCGTCCCAACGGCAGCGACTGCGAGTATCGCCGCCTTCTAGTCCAATTGGTTGTCCTGTTGCGGCGTGATCCACAGCCGCATGGGAATCATTGAAGATTCTACGAACCCGTGTTTGCGGAAGAATTCCTGGGCCGCGTTTTCGGGCCGATCTGTCAGCAGCGTAATGCGCAGAAAATTTTTCTGCCGGGCAAATTCGATGGCGTGCTTGAGAAGTTTCGAACCGTACCCCTGATGCTGGTATTGCTTGTGGACCACCAGGTCTTCGAGCAAAATCACAAAACCGCCTTCAGCCGTGCTAATGGTGAAGAGCAAATTGATCATGCCCACGATGGCCCCGTTGCGCCGCAGCACGAAGACTCGGCCGCGGCTGGGTTGCTCAAAAATGAGGCGCAAACCGCGAAGCTGCTTTTGCTTGTCGGGCCGGAAGTCGCTCTCCTGAGCGAACAATTCGCCGAGCATGTCGGATAATTCATCCAGATCGGCCTCGGTCGCCGGCTCGATCACCACATTTTCTTTTTCACTCATTTCTGCTCCGGTTATTCCAAAAATCGGCGGCTCTGGCAATCTTGCAAATTTGAAGGCCGGCGTTTGGTTCTTTGCCGCAATCCTCCCGGGTGGTTTAACGGCGGCAATCGCATCCTGTTAAGCCGTCGCTCCGGCTGCAAATTGACAATGGTTTGCGTATCTCTACCGTAGGCCTCTCACATTTGCGCCTCAAAAAGCGATCGTTGTTATGAAACGCACCTACCAGCCATCCAAGCGCACCCGAAAACGACAGCACGGGTTTCGTGCCCGGATGCGCACAAAGGGCGGGCGCGCCACACTTGCGCGCCGGCGCCAGGGCGGGCGCAAACGATTGCTCCCCAGAGGCGTGGAAAAACATTACGCGCGCCACACCCGCGCATAAAAGCGTTCGCCACCCCCGAAGTGCGTTGGCCTGGAAACTGAATGAAATCGCCGAGGGTCGTCATTGAACCGCCCCGGACGGATTCGCGGATCTTTGCGCATACGCGCTGGGATGTCATTCCGGTGTGCGCAGCGCTTTTGCACTGCGCGTTTTTCTTTGCGCTTTTCTACCTTTTTCCGCGCGTGCCGCTCTGGGTGATGCTCATCCTCGGTTTGATCTATTCGGTGAGCATTTCATGGAACATCAACGGCATCTCCCACAACTTCATCCATAATCCCTATTTCCGGCTGCCATTGCTTAACCGGTCCTTCAGCATCCTTGAATCCGTCACGGTGGGATTTAGCCAGATCTTTTACGAGTGCATTCACATGCAGCATCACAAGGGCAACGCCGACCGCCCCGATGAACGGGGCGAAACCATTGACTGGATTTCAATCTACAGGCACGGCCATCACGGCGAGGCCGAGCATCCGCTGCGATACACGTTTCTCAGTTTTTTTCGCGAAGATCCCAAAACGGTGTACCGCGAATTGGAGCGCAGAAATCCCAGCGAAGCGTTTTGGGGCGTAGCGGAGCTGGCCCTTTTTGTCTGCACTTTTGTGGTTTTGGGAATCCTGAACTGGCGTTACATCTGTTTTCTTTTGCCATTCTGGTACTTTGGGCATTGCCTCTCCTATTTGAATGGTTACTACCGCCATTACGGGGGCGATCCGGATGAACCACTGGCCTGGGGTGTGAGCAGTTACGGCAAGCTTTATAATTGGCTTTGGTTTTTTAACGGCTACCACGCTGAACACCATTTCCGGCCGAAAGTGCATTGGACGCAGATGGAGGCGCTGCGCGCCCAGATCATCGATCTGCAGCGCGCTGCCGGCGTCCGGGTAATCGGACCCCCGCACGCGCTAGGTTTTCTGGATGCCAGTTTGCCCAGCGCCAAACAGAAACGCCCGGCAGCGTCCGGTGGTTCGGTTCCGCGGCGGGCCGTTTTCGAAAACTGCGGCACCTCTTTCCCTTCGTCCGACTGAGCCCTAAATTTTCCGGTTGCGGTTTGACTCGACAATTTCGAGATTCTTGTCGTCAACGGTTCGATCTCGATAATTTGGAATTTCAGTTTCAAGTGCACCGTTAGCTCAATTGGCAGAGCAGCTGACTCTTAATCAGCGGGTTGCAGGTTCGATTCCTGCACGGTGCATTGGTTTGATTCCCGTAAAGCAACGTCGCTGCTGAGCAAGCCAGCGAGCGGCAAGTAATTCTCGTCCCACCAGTGGACGTGTTGATCCGCCGGAGCGAAACGCGGATTGCCATACTCGCGAGCAAGCACCTCGCCCGATGTCGCCAGGCAGGCTGGCGAAAATCTCACAGATGACCGGGCACTCAGCTTGGCATCGGATTCCAGGTGGAGATCAACGACACGAGGAAAAAAGTTGCAATCGACAGATTGGTAAAGCCGCCCACCAGAATTGCGCCAAAAGGAGCAGGGACTTGAACTGCCAGGGGCGCTAGAAGTGACAGGAGCCCAAAGTTTGCCAGCACCGTCCAACGCGGGTAGAGACTCTTTCCGAGCACGACGACGACCGCCAGCACGATCGCCCCCAAGTAGGCGGGGACAGCCGTGACGTCATATGCAATCTCCCAATAGCGCCGCAACGCATCGATCAGCTCCGGCGCGTACGGATTGACGGTTTGTGAATATTTGATGGCTAGCCCGCGCGGCACCCAGAGCGCGTGAAGAGCGCTGCCCGCGACCATCATGGCGGCCAAATCATAAAACAATACACGCCCCAGCGCCGGGCTGCGAGGTTCGATATTCTGACGCACATGCCAGAACCCTATGATGCACAGGCAGGCCGCGGCCGGACCGACCAGTCCACCAGTGAAAAGACGAATCAATGAACCGTTATGCAGCACGTTGACCATCCCCTCTTTGAAACTGGTCCCCGCACCCCAAAAGCCATAGAACAACATGTCGCCGCCGAAAAATAAAAGCGCGCCGGCGAGCCCGGCGGCGCCTGCCAGGCGGCGAGTTGTTACAGAATTAGTCATTGGTCAGAAAACCTCCACTGAACGACAAAAGGAACGCAACCAGACCATAAGATGCGGCGTTTGGACGCCGCTGTTCACCGAAGTCAAATCGCTGCGCCACTTAGAAATTACCACAGTCCCGGAATTAGCGCCGCGCGGCCCTTGCTGTAATTCAGATATTCATCACCTATCTCTTCGGCCAAACGTTTGTCTTCTACCCGGCTTAGACAGACAAAGAGCAACGAGGATGGAATGAATAAAAAGACCAGGGCCAGCCAGCTTCCCATTAGCAGCGCAAGACCCAGGTAAAACACAATAAAAGCAAGGTAACCGGGATGCCGTACGAAACGATAGGGACCACTTTGAACGATAACATGCCCTTCTTGTTTTATTACCCCTATGGTGAAGTAGCGTCCAAGTGCTCGCCGGGACCAATACCGCAGACCAAGCGCGGCCACACAAAACAGAAATCCAAGCGCGTTGACGGTGCCTCCCAGAATAATCCTGCCATGAAACTTCAAAGTCGCCACAGCAACTCCGATGGTGATGGCCGGCACCCAGATCGCGGCGCGCTCCAACCGCCTGGTTGCCGGGTCCGATTCTCCGATCGCAAAAATCGGCTTGATCAGCACGAACTCTTCCACAAAAAACGCGGTCAGAATCACCCATAGAGCGGTCGCGACATGGTTCATGGAATGACGGGATGTTCGCGGTTTAATCAGATGAACGCCACCTGCGCGGAGTCGTGTTGCCCTCGGGGTGCGACTGGGCCAGCGGCATCGTGATCTGCACCACGCGCGTTTTTTCCCACAACAGCCAGGCCGACGCAAGGGCAATGCCTCCGAAAGTCAGCGGTCCTCCCGGCCAGGCATGGGTCTTGAAAATGCTGATCCCGAACCCCGAAAGCGCCAGCAGCACGACAGGCGCCCACGAGGCGCCGGCGCGTTTCAACGCGATCCCCGCGCACACCGTGCCGACTGATAAGGAGACCGCTCCCATTACGGCAAACACGGAAACGGTACCGCCTCCCATGATTGGATCGCGCCATATCGCATCGATCGCGGCCTGCCACTCCTCAGGTCCGCTGGAACTGCGTGCGGCCTTTACCAGAAGGCCAGTGCCCACTCCCGCTACCGCGTCCCATGCCGTCCACGTTGCAGCGAACAGGAACAGCGCCATCCGTGAAACGGACGCGGCCACTCCACCGTTTCGCGGGAGAAGCCGGGCTACGGCGAGCGCGGCCAGAGGAAATAGCAGGATTTGCGCGTAATGCACGGCCAGCCAGGCGCCAACATTCAGTTGGAGAAGATCATGAGGCTGCGGATGCAAAAGCTCGACCAGCACCAGCAACGCAGGCGCGCCGACCACGAGCGCGATCTCAGATAATTGAAGTCTATTCATCACGCGACTGGAGCGATGTTCACAGAGGGGGAAAATACTCGTGGGTCGTCGTTCGCAAATCGCTTCATTGCCTGTTCGCGGCCTGGCTCATCACTGGCCGGTTGACGCGCCTGGATGTTTTCTCGGCGTCCAGAACCTTTCTCAGCGCGTTCACCTTTTCCCTCAGATAAAGCAAATCGGAGTGAAACATTGCGACGCCTCTGGCCAGCCGCGCGCTGCGGCCATTGTAGATTCGGTGAGCAAAATAGCACCGTGATTGCGCGTTGGCTGCAACAGCTTGTTCGGCGCGCCATAACTCCCACCTACCCGCCACCCCGGTCGGCGTGCCAGCCGGCAGCCAGTAGAGGCGGTCATTCAGGCCGGCCTCTGCAAACGCCTGCGTGATCTCCGGGCGTGACTCCGAAAAATGCTCCGGGATATTTTCCAGTGCAGCGAACTGGTATCCTGACTTTGGTAACCGCGCCTGGAACAAGGCGCGAGCTAGTCCACGTATCGTTGGGCAATGGGCATTTTGCGGCCGATGCCAAAGGCGCGACTTGTTACTTTCAAACCGGGCGCAGCCTGTTCCCGTTTGTACTCGTTCAAGTCAACCCGCCGCTGCACCCAGCGCACGGTTTTCTCATCGAAGCCGCAGGCGATGATGTCGCGGGCGCTCAAGTTTTCTTCGACGTAAAGGTGCAGAATCTGGTCGAGAATTTCATAAGGGGGCAGAGTGTCCTGGTCCTTTTGGTTGGGCTTGAGCTCGGCGCTGGGCGCTTTTTCGAGGATGGATTGCGGGATGATGGGGTGTGGGCGTCCGGTTCGCGTTGCGTAATCGGCATTGATCCAGCGGGCCAGCTCGTAAACCATGGTTTTTGGCACGTCGCTGATAACGGCCAGGCCGCCGGCCATGTCGCCATAGAGCGTGCAATAGCCGACCGCCAGCTCGCTCTTGTTTCCGGTGGTGAGCAACAGGTGACCAAACTTGTTCGAGAGCGCCATCAGCGTCATCGCGCGCAGACGGGGTTGCATGTTTTCCTCCGTCTCGTTCTCGGGGAGTCCCTTGAAAATTTCTTTAAACTGCGATCTGAAGACGTTGAAGGCGTCGGTGATGGGAATCTCGAGGAGTCTGATGCCCAGGTTGCGCGCCAGGGCCCGCGCGTCTTCGATGCTTCCGCGCGAGGAGTACGGGCTGGGCATGGAAACGCCGGTCACGTTCTCGGCGCCCAGGGCGTCAACAGCAATGACCGCTGTCACGGCGGAGTCAACGCCGCCGCTTAAACCGATGACGGCAGAGCGAAAATTGCATTTGCGAAAATAATCGCGAACGCCGAGCGAAAGCGCCGCGAACAATTCTTCCGGCGTTTTGCCCTTGTGAAATTCTATGGCAGCCACGGCATCTGTAGCCACGATTTTTTCGTCTTCGTGAAATGCCGCCAGCTGGGCGATCAGGTTACCGGCGGCGTTTACGGCCAGAGAGTTGCCGTCGAAGATCAGCTGATCGTTTCCGCCAACCACATTGCAGTAGCAGATGGGCGCCTTGTGGGCTCGCGCCTGCCCGGCGATCATCTCAAAGCGGGTAGCTGGCATGCCCAGCCGAAACGGCGACGCGCTCAGGTTTAAAATAATTTCCGCGCCCTGCTCGATGAGACTGCGCAGCGGCGCGGCGTCGTAGAGCGGCCGCGGAAGATATTCGTCTGTCCAGATATCTTCGCAGATGGTTATGCCGATCCTGGTTGCCTGCACATCGAACGGTTCCACCCGCTCGCCCGGCTCGAAATAGCGGTCTTCATCGAAAACATCGTAAGTTGGCAAGAGGCACTTGTAGGCTTTGCGGATCGGTTTGCCGCGTTCCAAAAGCGCAGCAGCGTTGCGAAAGGGTTTGCCCCGCCCATCGTTGCGATCCACAAAGCCGACCACCAGTGCGGCGTCGCCCACGCGGGCATGCAGTTTTTCCAAAAACGCGAGGTTTTCCGGCACAAAACGCGACTTGAAAACCAGGTCTTGCGGCGGATAACCGGTGAGCGCCAGTTCCGGCGTCAAAACGAGTTGCGCGCCGGCGGCGGCCAGCCGTTGGTACGCCGCTGTGATCAGTTCGCAGTTTCCCTTCAAATCCCCAACGGTGGGATTAATTTGGGCGAGACCGATCTTCATGCGCCGTCAGGGCAGATTATGCGCTATGCACGGGGGAGCAATTGGGTTTTTGCGGCGGTTTGACGGCCACAGGCATGCCGAGTGGAGACGCGCAGGAAAAACCTTGCGCGGTTTGCGCAAGCTGATTACCCGTTTGTTTTGATCTCGGGCTAACGGGCAATTGTGCCGAGTTTTTCGGCAATCGCTTCGCTCTTCTTGCGATCGTTGATCACAAAGGTGTTGTTTTCGCCGAGTGTGGACCAGGGACCGCGCGGCACTTCGTGGAAGTCCACAAATTTCCAGTCCGTGATATCTGTTTCCTGCAGCCCGAGGTAATCGCGCACTGCGGGCGAAACGTCGAGCCCGGCGCCCTTGTTGAGGTTGGGTTTTGGCCGTTCGTTGCCGAAAACGTATTGCCAGTGATCGGTGCGAAAGGGTCCGGCGTCTTCCCACTGGGCATAGGCGATGCGATTGCCCTTGCGGATCGCAACCCAGCGATCCTTACAGGTGGAAATGGCCGGCCCCTGGTAAGCTTCTCGAAACCACGGAACCACGCGCGGCGCTTCTGGACGGTGACCGGTGCGCGCCTTGTCGTTGTACGGAAGCGCGCAGTAAAAGGGATTTTGTCTGGGCGTGAAACTGACCGGGATGTAGTTGCGCCGATGCGCCGGATTTGGATCGTCGAACCCGCCGTAATTCTTTGTCCATTGCCTGTCCCAGCAGCTGGTGCGATTGGGCACCAGATTGTTTCCACCCGGGCGTTCGCCGATCCAAAAAACCGTCGTCACGATATCTTTTTCCCACGGGTAACGGGTGTCCTTGTCCGTTGAGGATTGTTGCTTGAAAAAAAGGCCAGGCCACGCGATCGGCAGGCGATTGTCGGACGATTTCTCCGTTTTTCTAGTGAAGATGGTTTTGACCGGTTCGGCCTTGGCTTCGGTGGCGCAGGCAACGAGCGATGAGAGGGATGACAGGATCGCTGCGATGACGTGAGTAAGTTTTGTGGTTTTCATTGTCTCGTTTTAAGGCACTTGAAGCAAAGAGATGCGTCTCCTTTGTTCCTGGTTTACGAGGTCGCGGATGCGCCCTGCTCGCCCTGAAATTCAATTACGCCCTGAAATGCTCGCCGAATTTCGACGCAAATCCCGATTCGTCAACCCCTAAATGCCGCCCGGCTCGACAAATTTTCCGGGATTCAGGATTCCGCCGGGATCGAGGGTTTGTTTGATTTTTCCATGGAGTTGCCGTGCCACGGCGCTGGTTGCCTCGGGCCACCACCGTTTCTTGGCCAGACCGATCCCGTGCTCGCCGGTGATGACTCCGCCCCAAGCCAACACCTGGGCAAACAAATCGTCCAGCGCTCGCTCGACTCTTTCCCGCACTGCGCGGTCGCGGTTGTAGCGCTCCGCCATGATGTTCACGTGGATGTTGCCGTCACCGGCGTGTCCGAAACAGGCGACGGGAAATCCGTGTTTGGCCTGGAGCGTTTCGGCAAACTGCATCAGATCGACGAGGTGACTGCGCGGTACCACGATGTCCTGATTCAGCTTTGTCAGGCCGGTGGCGCGTAAAGAATTGCTGAACTGCCGGCGCAGTGCCCAGAGCTTTTCGCAATCCGCTTCGCCGGTCGCCAGCTCCAGCGCGTTTGGTTTTCGTTGCTCGAGCAGTTGGCCAATGGCCGCGGACTCCGCGCGCACACTCGCTTCCTGTCCATCGAGATCGACCAGAAGATGCGCGTTGCCTTCCGGGACAATCATTTTGCCCAGGTCGCGCCGGGCCGCTTCCAGCGTGAAACGGTCCGCGATTTCGAGCGAGGCGGGCAAAAATCCCGCTGCGAAAATCGCCTGCACGGCTTCGGCGGCTTGGGCCGCCGTGGCAAACGCGGCCGACAACGTGGCCCGCGCCGGGGGAAGGGGAAGCAAACGCAGTGTGATTTCGGTCACTATGCCCAGGAGGCCTTCCGAGCCGACGAACAGGCCAATCAAATCAAATCCCGTTTTATTTTTGTGCACGCGCCCCCCGGTTCGCAGCACCGCCCCGCCGGCCAGCACGACCTCTAACCCGATCACGTAATTGCGCGTTACGCCGTATTTCAAACAGCGCGGTCCGCCGGCGTTTGTAGCCACGTTTCCGCCGATGGTGCAATCCTTCATGCTCGCCGGATCGGGCGGATAGAACAACTTTTGCGCTCGCGCCGCTGCTTTCAGGTCAGCCGTTAAAACTCCAGGTTCAACGACGGCCACCGAATCGGCAGAACTGATTTCCCTGATGCGATTCATGCGCGTGAGCGAAAGGGCAATTCCGCCCTTCACAGGCACGCACCCGCCCACGTAACCAAATCCGCCGCCGCGCGCGGTGACTGGAATTTTTTCGCGTGACGCAAACGCCAGCAGTCGGCTTACGTCTTCTGTCGATCGCGCGAAGACCACGGCCTCCGGCTGATGAGCCGCGAACCATTTGTCGCCGCTGTGCGCGGCCAGTGTATCAGGGTCGTCGGCGACAATTTCGCTGCTCAACAATTGGCGAAGCTGGTGAGCCAGACTCATCGTCATCTTCCTGCTGGTGATCGCAATGGTGCTTAATAGCCGATAAACCCTCGAGCCAGATTATCAAGGAAAGCGTCCTGGGAATCCGCGTCCGCGATGCGGTGACCTGCCTTTTGCAGCGCGTCAGCGCGTGTGTTTTTTGCCAGTCGGCCACACGGCAAGGTCTGTAGTTGGGGGTTCGCTCACCGAAAACGCGCGGCCGCCGGCGCTGTCACGGATCGGGTTTTGAGGCCATCAGCAGCAGCGCGCCAGTGCGCTTGAACGCGCGCAAGTCATGGAGGCTGTGGAACGACTTGGTGACATAGTTGTCGGGCGTGGGTGTATCATCGGGAATCTGCCGCCACTCCACTTTCTCGAAACCGTGAGTCCGCAGCAGCTCAGCGTATTCGCGGGCTGAGCGCACGTGCACCGGCACGCGCAGCTTGTCAACCCACTGCAGCGAATAGGGGTTGTCCTTGTAGAGATTGATCAGAATGAACAGTCGGCCTCGCGGCGCCATCACGCGGAACAGTTCCTGCAGCGCGCGGCCCTGGTCGGGATAGTAATAAAACGACTCGATCGAGAGCACTTTGTCGAAAAAATTTCCCTCCCAGGGGATCTGCTGCGCCGAACCGCACAGGAACAGGACGTTCTTGAATTCCTTCGATTCGGCCCGGGCCTGCCGGATCATCTGGTCGGAGATATCCAGACCTACAACCTGGCCGGAGCTTTCCGACGTATTTGCCACGAGGCGCGCCAGGAGTCGGGTTGCCCAGCCGGATCCGCAGCCAAGGTCCAGCACCCGCTCGCCGGGGCGTAGATCCATCAGCCGGATCGTCTTTTGCGCGATATCCAGATGATGCGTGCGCATCTTCTCGCCTTCGCCTGCTTCGGCCCAGCGGTTGAACTCCTGCTGCAGTTTTTCTTCGGGATTGAGGGGTTTGTCTGGCATTCTGTCTCGGATCGGCTCCAATGACGGGTCTCGCTGGGGCGCGCTGCTTTTTCAAATCGGCACGCGATCATGCCGCGCCGGTTCCATCCGCGTGAGAAGCGCTACTACCCTTGGAAACATGACCGGTCGATTTTAATTCGGGCCGGCGTATTCTCTCACCCCGTCCATCATTGAGGCAGAAATGGAAAATCATGGGAAGGCGGCAGACCGGTTCATCCTGAAAAGCCATCGGGTTCGCGATCCGCGGTTCGCCATCCCTACATGCCCATGATTTGGTAACCGCCATCGACATAGATCACCTGACCGGTGATTGCCGCCGCGGCGTCGCTGGCCAGAAAAACGCCCGTGGCACCCAGCTCGGCCGGGTCGCAACTGCGTTTCAACGGGGCGCGTTCCTGATAATGTTTCAACATTGAAGTAAATCCGCTGATTCCGCGCGCGGCCAGCGTCTGGACAGGTCCGGCGGAGATGCAGTTCACGCGAATTTTTTTGGGGCCCAGATCGTACGCGAGATAGCGGGCGCTGGCTTCGAGGCTGGCCTTGGCCACCCCCATCACATTGTAATGCGGCACGACTTTCTCAGAGCCGTAATAGGTCATGGCGATGATGCTGCCGCCCTCGGTCATCAGTGGCGCGGCTTCGCGCGCCAGCGCCACGAGCGAGTAAGCGCTTACTTCGTGGGCAATGCAGAACGCCTCCCGCGTCGTGCTGATAAAATCGCCCTCCAGCGCTTCGCGCGGCGCGAACGCGATGGAGTGCAGCAGCAGATCCACGCGGTCCGTCTGTGTTCGCACATTTTGGAAAAACGCCCCGATCTCTTCATCGCGCGAAACGTCGCACGGGAATAGCGGAGTTGTTTCCCCGAACTCAGCCACCAATTCCTCGACGTTTTCCTTCAGCCGTTCGCCCTGGTAATTAAAGATCAGACGGGCGCCGGCTGCGGCCCAGGCCTTCGCGATTGCCCAGGCGATGCTGCGTTTGTTTGCCACACCAAAAACCAGACCCACCTTGCCTGCCAAAACCTGCTGCGTCATAAGCCTGCACGATACGCGCATTTCATTAAGGGCAAAGAGTGCCAACAACGTTGAAGCGGGCGCAAGCGCCCGCCTTTGTCGGGCGTGGCATGTTCTCTCCGGTCGCAAATCGCGGGACATTCGCTAGATTCGCCGCCATGAGTGCGCGATTTTCGATCCTCGTTTCGTTTTCTCTCTGCATTTGGCTCGTTACCGTATGCGCGGCCCAACAGCAGACGCCCGTCGCGAAACCAACCGCTGCGGCCGCAGCGCCGTCGGCGGGTCTGCCGCAGCTTACCGACGCGCTTTTCAAAAATCTTAAGGCGCGCTGGATCGGACCGGCTGTAATGGGCGGGCGCGTGTCCGATATCGCCATCGACCCGCGCAATCCGTTTGTTTTTTACGTTGCTCTGGGGCACGGCGGAATCTTCAAGACAAACGACAACGGCGTGACTTTTCAGCCGATTTTCGACAAGCAACCGGTCCTTTCCATCGGCGCAATCGCGGTGGCGCCGTCCGATTCGGACGTCATCTGGGTCGGCACGGGGGAAGCGAACGATCGCAATTCATCCGACTGGGGCGACGGCGTCTATCGATCCACCGATGGCGGCGACACATGGCAAAACGTGGGACTGAACGAGAGTCGCGCCATTGCGCGAATCGCCGTGGATCCAAAAAAACCGGAGGTGGCTTATGTGGCAGCCATGGGAAATTTGTGGAAAGAGGGCGGCGAACGAGGGCTCTTTAAAACCACCGACGGTGGCAAAAGTTGGAAACTGGTTCTCCATGCGCCGCCGCCAAATGACGCCCGCACCGGCTGCGGCGACGTGATGCTTGATTCCGCCAATCCGGAGGTTGTTTACGCTGCTTTGTACGCGCGGCAGCGTACGCCGTGGAGTTTCACCTCCGGCCCGGCCGTTACCGGTGGCGAAGATGTGGGGGGCATTTTCAAGAGCACCAATGGCGGAGCGACCTGGAAAAAACTTGGCGGCGGTTTGCCACCGCAAACCGGTCGCATAGGTCTGGCCATCAGCGCTGGCAACCCGAAAGTTGTGATGGCAGTCGTGCAAAGCTACGAAGGCGGTTCGGCGCCGCTGGATGATTTGCACAGCAAAAGCGGCGGCGTTTTTCGTTCGGAGGACGGCGGCGAAAAATGGACGCGCGTCAGCACGCTGAATCCGCGCCCCTTTTATTTCAGCCAGATTCGCATTGATCCGGTGAATGACCAGCGCGTTTATCTGCTCGGATTTGCCCTGCTGGTCTCGGACGACGGCGGAAAAAATTTCCGCGAAGATCTCAGCGAGAAAGTGCATCCCGACTGCCACGCGCTGGCCATTCAGCCCGGCACGGTGCCTCCGCAAAAACCGCCAAAGCCGGAGGACAAAAACAAATCTCCCAAACCGCAGGTCTGCCAGCGTCTGTTGCTCGGGACTGATGGCGGCCTGTACCAAAGCTTTGCCGGAGGCAAAGACTGGGATCATTTGAACAGATTTCCAGCCGGTGAGTATTACCGGATTTCTCTCGACGAGACGAAACCGTACTACCGGATCGCGGGCGGTCTTCAGGACAATGAGAACTGGGTGGGACCCAGCGGTGTGCAGAGCAAGGAGGAAATTCGCAATTGCGATTGGACCGCGCTCGCCGGCGGCGACGGTTTCTATGTCTTGTTCGATCCGGCCGATCGCGACACTTTTTATGCCGAGAGCCAGCAGGGCGAAGTGCACCGGATCAATCTGCGAAATGGCGAGCTGCGCCGCTTGCGGCCCGCGCCGCCCGAAGGTCAGCCGCGTTACCGCTTCAACTGGAACTCGCCTCTGATCATGAGCCGGCACAAACCCGGCGTGATTTATCTGGGCGGCAACTGCGTTTTTCGATTGACCGATCGCATGGAAAAATATTCGGTCATCAGTCCTGATCTCACGCGCAACGATCCCGAACGAACCACCGCTTTGGGCAGCGGCGCGGAGAATTACGGAACCGTTTTTTCCCTTGCTGAATCGCCCAGGCGCGCCGGGTTGTTATGGGCCGGCACCGACGACGGCCGGCTGTGGGTCACGGAAAATGACGGCGCAACCTGGACGGAACGAACCGGGAACCTGCCGGAACCGGCGCGCGGCGAGTGGATCGCGCGCATTGAACCATCGCATTTTGCTGACGGCGCCGCCTACGTCGCCACCAGCGGATATCGCACGGGCGACGATCGGCCGGTGATCGTGCGCACGACAGACCTGGGCAAAACATGGGAGTCGGTTGCGGGCGATCTGCCATCGGGCGGGCCGGTGGAAGTTGTGCGAGAGGATCCGGTGAATCCGAGGTTGCTCTATGCCGGCACGCATTTCGGACTGTTTGCCTCGTTTGATCAGGGCAGTCACTGGGTGCGTATTGGGGATGTGCCTCCGGTCCGGGTGGACGATATTCAGATTCATCCGCGCACGTCCGATCTGGTCATCGCAACGCACGGCCGCAGCCTGGCCATTCTCGACGACACCGTTCCCTTCCGCGAATTTACCGGGGAAATTGCCGCCAAACCGGCGCATCTGTTCAGCGTGCGTCCGGCAAGCGGTTTTTATCTTCAGCCTGGTTTTGTGGATTCCAATGGCAAAGGCGTTTACCGCGGTCAAAATCCTCCCGATGGCGTGCTGTTCACAGTGTGGGTGCGCGAGTTTACCGGCGATGAAATCAAAATTGCCGTCACCAAATCCACGGGACAACCGGTAGCCAATTTGAAAGCGCCCGGCGCGCCGGGGTTTTCGCGATTGACATGGGATTTGCGACCAACCAAGGACGTCATCGCCGAGTACGGGGGCGACGATCCCAGGCTGCTGGTGCCGGCGGGCGATTACACGGCGGAACTGACTTTCGGCACGACCAAGGTCAAGCAGACCTTTCATGTTGATCTGGCCGAAGGCATCTCGCCGCGCGATCATTGAGCCGGGTTTTCGGCCCGCCTGCGGCGATCTCAGCGGCAGCCAAAACTATTTGATCTGGGAAAGTTTCTTCAGATCAAGCCGTTTGACCCATTGCTGAAGCTCCTGCGGCTCCTGGTTGCGCAGTTCGATCTGAAGCGAGTAGCGATTGGCGACGATTAACCACAGCGTGGCCTGCCTGGCTTCTTTCTCGTAAGCTTCAAAGCCCGGGTAACCCTCAATGGTCACGGATTTGCCGTATCCTTCGCTGGTTTCGCTGTTGTTTTTCCATGCGGCGGTCAAGGCGTTTACGTGATCGGGGTTGGCCGCCAAATCCAGTATGCTGATGGAAGCACTGGGCGCCTTGTCGCCTTCGCCCTTGCGGTAGTCGCGATGCACATTGGTGATCTTGAATCCTCCGGCGTCCTCGGTGGCCCCCTCCGGCGCGTCGGCGGTCCAGCCTGGCGGCGCGTCCGGCAGAATGGGAATGAGCTTCGAGTATTCGACGACGTCGGGAACAAGGATCGGCTCGTTTTGCGCCGCGGCGGGATCCAGCGCCACTGCCACAAGCAGTGCCAGCGCGGCAGACACTGCAAGTTGAACGGGGGCTACTGATTTCATGCAGGCGCTCCCAAGGCGATTGACGGTTCGGTACTCCATTGACTTTACACTGGCTGTCAAGACGCTTGCCAGATGCGCAGGCAACAGGGCGCCTCTGGCGGCAATGTTGCGCCGCGATTTGCGCCAATTGCTCTCGGAAAAGCAAAGCGCCCCGGCAGTTGGCTCCTGGCGCTGCCTGCAGTCATCTGGGCGGTCGCAGTTGGCGCCCGACTGATTCTCATTGACCAACCGTTCGTGGATCACTGGAGCTGGCGGCAAAGCGATGTCGCGGCGATTGCGCGCAACTTTTTCGCAAGCGGCTTTCACTTTGCTTCTCCGCAGATTGATTGGGCCGGAGACTCGCCCGGATACGTGGGCACGGAGTTTCCGATTCTGCCTTTCGCGGCCGCAATCTGTTACAAGCTCACCGGCGTTCACGAATGGATCGGCCGGAGCCAGGCAATCGTTTTCTTTGCCCTGTCGCTCCCGTTTTTCTTTTTACTCGCGCGAGAAACGTTTGGGAACGCAGCGGCAGTTTGGGCGACATTCTTCTTCAGCTTTGCGCCGCTGAATGTTTTTGCCGGGCGCTCGTTCATGCCCGATGTGCCGTCGCTGAGTCTTGCGATCGTTGGCCTCTATTTGTTTCTGCGCTGGCGCCTGGATGAGCGGGCGACATGGCTTTGTCTGGCTGCGGTTGCGATTTCAGTCTCATTTCTGATCAAAATTACGAGCATCGTTGTCGCCGCGCCGCTGTTGTATCTGGCGGCGGCCCCGGGCAACGATGTTGTGGGTAGAGATGTCGGCGCCGCCAAAGACCGCGGCCGGCGTCGGCGGTTGCAACTTGCTCTTTTCGCTTTGATTGCCCTGCTGCCCTCCGCGCTCTGGTACTGGCACGCGTGGCAAATTTCCCGCAAGTTTTATCCGCATCACTTTTTCGGCGCTGGCGGCGTGCGGATCGAGACCTTGTCGTGGTACTGGGAGATTGCGCAAAAGACAGCCACGTTGAGTCTCACGCCGGTTTTGACCGGGCTGGCGGCGATTGGTTTTCTCGTTGCGCGGCGTGGAAAATATGGCGGGCTGTTCGACGCATGGCTGGTCGCCATGGTGTTGTTTGTGGGAGTGGTTGGCTATGGCAACCGCCACGTTTGGTATCAGCTTCCGCTCGTTCCGGTGGTCGCCGCGTTTGCCGGCGCCGGTTGCGCTTTTATCGGATCGAAAATGAGTTCCCGCGTTGCGCGGGTGGGGTTGTCGCTCGGCCTGGCTGGCGTTTTTCTCGTCGTCTCGTTTTCCATGGTGCGGCTTTTTTACGAGGCAACCGCGGCGCCGCTTTACGCTGCGGGCTTGGAATTGAACAGGATCACGGCGCCCAGTGATCTGATCATCGCCGCCGATGGCGGTAACCCCGCCATTTTTTATTACGCGCAACGCAAAGGCTGGCATTTTTTGGAGATAAACGGAATCTACAATGGCAATCCGCGCGACAGCCGGGAGGCGATTGACGATCTAGAGAAACTCCGTCGCCGTGGCGGAACGCATCTGGTTTTTACAAGGAACACGTTTTGGTGGCTGGTTTCCTATCCTGAATTGACGCAGCATCTCAGCGAAAGCGCGAAGCTCATCGCCGCGACGCCCGATTTCATCATCTATAGACTGAACCCCATGCCGCGCTGAAAAATAGTTCCTCATTACGAGAAGATGCAATCTGGCGACAAGGGACCATTGGTTTGCAACGGACGCTGTTCGGGATCTTCACGGTCATTTCCCGCACCGCTTCGGCAGCTTGGGCTTTTCGACGCCATCATGATCGTGATGGGTGGGATAATTGGCGTGGGAATTTTCGCGAACCCATCAGAGGTGGCGCATCGTGTTCACGCGCCGTTTTTGATCCTCGGGGTCTGGGTGCTGGGCGGCCTGTTTGCGATGTGCGGCGCGTTTATCTGGGCGGAGTTAGCCGACCGTTTCCCGGGGGCTGTGGGTGGGCAATACGTTTATCTGCGCCAGGCCTATCACCCGGCCGTTGCCTTTGTGTACGGCTGGGGATTGCTTTTGGTCACGCAAACCGGCGGGATGGCAGCCGTGGCTGTGATTTTCGCCTCTTACTTTCGCGCTCTCACAGGGCTGGGCTGGAACCAGAGCGCGATTGCGGCTGCCGTTCTGTTTTTCTTGAGCGGAATTAATTGTTTGGGAGCGCGAGCTGGCAGCAACGCGCAAAGCGTTTTGATGATTCTAAAAATCGTCGCGATCGCCGCGCTGGTGGCTGCTGGGCTGGCAGCCGGCAGTCCCTCCGGTCCCTTGGCGCCGCTGCCGAAACAGCCGGTATCGTTTGGACTTCTCAAGGATATCGGCTCGGCAATGATTCCCATCGCTTTTGCCTACGGCGGCTGGCAGACGGCTACCTTTGTCGCGGGCGAGATGTGGCATGCGCAACGCGATTTGGCGCGCGGTTTATTGTTGGGCGTGAGCGGTGTTGTGCTAATTTATTTGGCGGTCAACGCGGCTTGTCTGCGCGCGCTTGGGCCGGCAGGCTTGAATGCAACAGACACGCCCGCCTCCGACGTAATGCGCCTGGCGCTGGGCGAGCGCGGCGCGCAATGGATCGCGCTCGGGATCGCTCTCTCGGCCCTTGGTTTCCTCAGCCAGAGCATGCTCACGGCGCCCCGGGTTTACTATGCGATGGCGCGAGACGGACTGTTCTTTGCCAGTGTTGGCAAACTTTCCCGGCAGACGGGCGCGCCGGCTGTCGCCATCGCGCTTCAAGCAACGGCGGCAATCGCCATTGCCTGTTCCGGGACGTATGGCGAGATCCTCAACTTTGAGGTGACCGTGGATTTTATTTTTTTCGCACTCACGGCGGCATCGCTTTTTGTCGTGCGAAAACAGGGCGCCGTAGCGAGCGCATCGGCGCCGGTCTGCCAGGTGCCGGCTCATCCGTTTAGCACAATCACGTTCGTGCTGGCGTGCGGGGGGATTGTCGCCAGCGCGATCGTGGCGTCCCCCTTAAAAAGCAGCATTGCCCTGGGCATCATGCTGGCTGGCGTGCCGGTTTATTTTTTGTGGAATAAATTTGGGCGCGTTAGAGAGGTCGTGGACAAACAGTGGGGAAATTGAGATGCGCCGCCGGATGTGCGGAGAGTTTTCGTGAGGTTAGCAGCCGATGAGGCAGAAGTTTTCCGAGTACATGGAGTGGGCGAAGACGCGAAGTCGCGCGCGATACAATCTGGCGACGAGTGGTGTGGCGCCGGTTTCGCTGCGCGAATTACCCATCGCTCTGGAGGAGCTGGAGATAAACGGCGCCAATGGCTACGGGTGCGCGGCGTTGCAGCAGGCCATTGCCGCTCATCACGGCGTGGATCCCGAATGTGTGGTTGAAACGTTCGGCACTTCCATGGCTAATCATCTGGTCATGGCCGCGTTGCTTGAACCGGGCGACGAAATTCTCATCGAACATCCCGCGTACGGACCTTTGCTTGATGTCGCGCGCTATCTGCAGGCGGATGTAAAACGCTTCGAACGCCGTGAGGAGAATGGCTGGGCGATTGATCCGGCTGAGGTGCGCCGCCGTGTCACGCCGAAGACGCGCCTCATCGTGATAACAAATCTGCACAATCCAACCAGCGCCCTGACACCGGAAACCGTTTTGCGTGAAATCGGCGATATTGCTCAAAGCATGGGCGCGCTGGTATTGGTGGATGAAGTTTACCGCGAGGCCGTTTACCGCGACACGCCACGCACGGCGTTCCACCTCGGTCCGCAATTCGTGGTCACGAACAGTTTGACCAAGGTTTATGGACTGAGCGGACTGCGCTGCGGATGGATTTTGGCGCAACGAGAGCTTGCCTGGAGGATACGGCGCCTCAATGATCTTCACGCCGCGACCGCAGTTTATCCGGGAGAATTGCTCAGCCTGGCCGCCTTTCGGAAGCTTGATCGGTTGCGGGAACGAGCGCGCAGAATCGTAGAAACAGATCGCAAATTGCTTGACGAATTCCTCAAGCAACAGCGAGGCGTTGGTGGCGTTTCGACAAGGTGGGGCACCACCGCATTTCTGCGTTTGGAGAATGGAAATGCCGACGCTTTTGTGGAGCGGTTGCTGGCTCAGTTCGAGACATCAGTGGTTCCGGGTCGTTTTTTCGAAATGCCCGATCATTTCCGCATCGGCATGGGCGTGGACAACGCGATGTTTGCCGAAGGCTTAAATCGGCTGGCGCAGGCGCTGTGCGTGCGCGCGACATAGGCGACGCGTGAGGAGCCGCCGGAGGCGGTTGCGCCTCTGTCTTTGCCGGAGAGAATCAGGTTACGGATGCAAAGGCCGGAAAATTTCCAAATTCGGCCGGCGCGCGTGCAGGATGTGCCGGTAATTCTGCAGCTGATTCGCGACCTGGCGACATACGAACGCGCGCCGGAGGAGGTCACTGCCACCGAAGAACAGCTTGTTGACGTCTTGTTCGGGGAACGACCGGCTGCCGAGGTTTTGCTGGCGTTGGAGGGGGAATCGCCGGCCGGCTTTGCAGTATTCTTTCATAATTTTTCCACGTGGCTGGGGCGTCCCGGCCTTTACCTGGAGGATTTGTTTGTCAAGCCCGAGAAGCGCGGGAAGGGATATGGGCGCGCGTTGTTGGTGGAGCTGGCGAAGATCGCGCGCGATCGAGGCTGCGGGCGAATGGAATGGGCGGTGCTCAATTGGAATGAGCCAGCCATAAAGTTTTATCGGGCGCTCGGAGCAAAACCGATGGATGAATGGACGGTGTTCCGATTGACGCGCGAGGGAATTGAAAGGCTGGCTGCGACGCAGCCAATCGACCAGCGGTAGAAAGCGTCAGTGTCCACGGAAACCACAAAGATCGAGGATTACGCCTTCCTTAGCGACACTCAAAGCGGCGCGCTCGTGAGCCGCGACGGTTGCGTAGACTGGCTTTGTCTTCCCCGGTTTGATTCGCCCGCGTGCTTTGCGTCGTTGCTGGGGGGAAGGGAAAACGGCCACTGGCGATTTTATCCTGACGAAGAGGTCAAGGCCACCCGCCGGCGTTACCGCGGCGAGACGCTGATTTTGGAAACGGAACTTGAGACGAACAGTGGCGTGGTGCGCCTGATCGACTTCATGCCGCCACGGGGCGAGAACCCGGACATTGTCCGCGTGGTAGAGGGCGTGCGCGGCACTGTGTCGATGAAAATGGAATTGATAATTCGTTTCGACTACGGGCACGTCGTCCCCTGGGTGCGCAAACGTCACGGCGGCCTCGAGGCAATCGCGGGCCCCGATGGGTTAATTTTGCGAACCCCGATTGAAACGCGGGGCAAGGACCTGACGACGGTTGCGGAATTTGCGGTTTGCGAAGGCCAGCAAATCCCCTTTGTGCTTACCTGGTTCGCATCCTACAAAGAGCCTCCCGATGCCATTGATTACCAGCACGCCTTGCGCGACACGGAGCGCTTTTGGCAGAGCTGGGCCGGTCAATTTCAAGGAGACTGCGAATGGCGGGAGGCCGTGATGCGTTCGCTGCTGGTGCTCAAGGGACTGACGTACGCGCCCACGGGAGGCCTGGTGGCGGCGCCTACCACGTCGTTGCCCGAGCAAATTGGCGGCTCGCGCAACTGGGATTATCGCTATTGCTGGCTGAGAGACGCTACCTTTGCTCTGCTTTCGCTGCTGAGTTACGGCTACCGCGAGGAAGCCGAAGCCTGGCGGGAGTGGTTGTTGCGAGCGGTCGCCGGCAGCCCCGCGCAAATGCAGATCATGTACGGCCTGCGGGGAGAACGCCGCCTGCACGAGATCGAGCTGCCATGGCTCGCCGGTTACGAAAATTCCCGGCCGGTGCGCATTGGCAACGCGGCGTCCAACCAGTTTCAGCTCGATGTTTATGGGGAGGTTTTGGCCACCATGTTTCGGGCCGACCGGGCGGGAATCAAAATGGAAGAACCCGAGTGGGCGATGATGGTGCAATTGATGAAATTTCTGGAGTCGAACTGGGACAAACCCGATGAGGGAATCTGGGAAGTGCGCGGCGGCCGCAAACATTTCACCCATTCGAAGATGATGGCCTGGGTGGCGTTCGATCGGGCGGTGAAACTGGTCGAGGAATGCGGATGCGCGGCAGCCGAGCATCATGACCGCTGGAAGTCGATCCGGGACCAGATCCACCGGGAAGTGTGCGAACTCGGTTACAATAAACGCAAAAAAGCGTTCACCCAGTTTTACGGCGCCGACGCTCTGGACGCCAGTTTGCTGAACATGCCGCTGGTCGGTTTCTTGCCTGCAACCGATGAACGCGTTCGCAACACCATCGAAGCCATCGAAAGGGAGTTGATGGAAGATGGTCTGGTGCGCCGTTATCGCCCGGAGCAATGCGGAGTGGACGGCTTGCCGGGCGACGAAGGAGCGTTCATTCCCTGTTCGTTCTGGCTGGCAATGTGCCGGCATCTCCTCGGCCGGACGCAGGAAGCGCGAACATTGTTTGAGCGTTTGCTGGCGATTCGAAACGACCTGGGTTTGCTTTCCGAGGAATACGATCCTTGTGCCCAGCGGCAGTTGGGCAATTTCCCACAGGCGTTTTCGCACCTCGCTCTGGTGAACGCCGCAAGGCTTCTCGGAGGGAAAGCAGAGGGCGCTAAGGCTGTTTGATCGACAGGGGAGGCGCGGGAGTCTGTGCTGCGTCAGAAGGCGGTCACGGGCGCGCTTCGCTGGATAAGACCAGCCGGCGAATCAAATCCTCAATGCTGACAATTCCGCGGAAATTTTTTTCGTGGTCAAGGACAGCGGCCAGGCCGCGGCGGGCGGCGCGCAATTGCTGCACGACGCGATAGGCGGGCTCATCCTCTTTGGTGGTCGGAATCTGTCGCAGATAATTGCTCAGTGGTTTGTTTCCATTTGAGTCCAGTAAGATGTCGAACACGTTGACGAGGCCGGCGGGTCGGCCTTCCGGAGTGACAACCGGCAGTTGGTCCAGCCCCAGGGAAGCGCCGAGCGCCAGTGCCTCTTGTGGGGAGGTCTCCGGGCGCAACGCCACGGTCTTCGCCAGGGGAAGCATCACGTCGCGCACTTTGACGCCCTCAAAATCCACCACGCTATGGATAACCGCCCGTTCCGTTGCGGTGAAGATGCCGTCGCGCTCGCGTTGCGTGGCCATCTGTTTGAGTTCGTCCCGCACCGCAAAGAGCCGGGCGCGCTTCGCCGCGCGGGCCGGCCACAAACGTTTTCCCAACCACGCGCCGCTCGTCAGGATCGGCGAAAACAGCAGCGACACGAATTCCAGCACCCCGGCAAACTGCGCCACCGCGCGAAAGGGAAATCGCCGGAAAAGGGATTTGGGCAGCACCGAAAGGAAAAACAGATAGACCGGCAGAGCGATGGCCAGAGCCAGAAGAAACCCCCAATTCCCGAAGGCTTGAACCAACACGTCCGTTAACAAAAACAAACCCAGTATCTCAGCTGCATTCGTCAAAAGCAGAACGCTCAACAAAAGGCGCTCCGGATGTTCCAACAAACGGTTCAGTTGCAACGCCGCGGGAACGCCGCGCTTCACGTTTTGTCGCAGCCGGACGGGATCGATGCAGAGCAGGCCGCTTTCAATTCCGTTAAAGACAAAGGAAACGATCCAGCAACAAAAAATGATGAGAAAAGTAATCATGCTGCGGCGCTGCGTTGATCGGCCGGTCGGCGGCCGCCACCGGTTGTTTTTTCCAGCAAAAGCTCCCGGACTCGTTGACGTCCCGAGCGACGCACGGTCACCATCAGGCCTGGCAACTCGAGCTTTGTGCCGGCCGAGGGAAGATATCCGAGACGGGTAAACACGAGCCCGCCGATGGTATCAATGCCCTGCGCCTCGATCGAGCAGCCCAGATACTCGCTCAAATCGTCCAGGCGCGCGTTTCCGCTCACCAGAAATTTCCCGTTGCCCAGAGGTTCGATGTAAAATGCCGAGTCTTCCTGAGGCAGCGTATCGCCCACGATTTCCTCGATGAGGTCGGCGATGGTGATAATGCCTTCGGTGCCGCCAAATTCATCAACCACGATGGCGATTGCCTGCGGACGGCTGAGAAACTGCTTCAACAACGTCAAAGCGCCCATGGTCTCTGGAACAAACGACGGGGCGATCAATTTTTCGGTGTAATGTTCCGCTGGATCGAGCAGGAACAGCTTCGCGTCGATGATGCCCAGAATCTGGTCCGGTGTTTCGGCGTAAACTGGAACGCGGCGATGGCGTTTTTCTTTCAACAGGGCGATGACCTCGGCGTTGCTCAGATCGTCGGGCACCATGAAAGTGTCCACCCGCGGCGTCATGCAGTCTCTGACTGTTTTCTCTCCCAGTTTGAGGATGCTGCGTATCATTTCGGCTTCGCCTTCATAAAGGGCGCCTGCTTCCCGGCCCATCTCCAACAAAGTAACGACCTCTTTTTCAGACTGACGGGGACGAGCACGCAGCCGGCCAGGCGTCAGCCAGTCCGTAACCTTGGCGCTTGCCTTTTCCAACGCCTGACCAATGCCATCCAGCAGAGGCATCGAAAGGCGCAGCACAAAGCCGCCGATGGCCGAAAGCCGGTAAGGGACGGAGAGCGCCAGCAATTTGGGAACCAAATCGCAAACCAGCACAACAATGGCGAAGATTGCCAGGCCGGCCAACCACTGCGGAATGCGTCCCGCAATGGGGCCCTTCCACAAGACGAACAGACACGACAAAATCAGCAGAACGTTAACCAGCCCATCGCCCAGCAGCAGCATGCTCAGCACCCGACGCGGATTTTCGCGGAACAATTGCATGAGCCTGGCAACCTGGGCGCGTCCGGTCTCCAGACGACGCAACTGATGCGGCAGCAAGAGCGCCGTGGCCACCCGGGAGAAAAGCGCGGAAAGATAAATCAAAACCGCAATGGCGGTCAGCAACGTCGCCAGGGAGGCAGTGGTCATTTTTCCGGCGCTGCCCTGCGGAATGCAGGCGGCGGTTGAGGCTCTTTCCCGCAAATATTGATGCGGCCAGGTTTGCTCATTATTTGAGACCGCCTCAAGTTAGTCCCTGCATGAGCAAAGGCGAGCGGATTTCGCAGCTGGTGAGGCAACTGGCCGGTCCCGCTGCGGTTGGGACGTGCGCAGACATCAGGGCGGATCCATTTTACCGCGCTTTTTTTCACTGCTGGAATCAAACGCATTACTACGAGGCGCATGAGGTTCTCGAGCAACTCTGGCTAAAAACTCAGGGAGCGGAACGCGATTTTCTCAAGGGATTGATTCAAGCGGCGGGGGCCTTTGTCCACCTGCAAAAGAATTTTGCGCACCCGACGCACCCAAAACACGGCAGGCGTCTGGCGCCGGCGGCGCGCTTGTTCCGCTCGGCGGAAGAGAACCTGTCGGCATTCGCGCCGCGACATCAAGGCCTGGACGTGGATGCGTTCTGCCGTCTGCTGCGCTTCTATGCCGGCAAAATTGTTTCCTCCCATTATGAGACCAACCCCTGGTCGCCGGATACAGCCCCAAAACTGACGTTGGGATAGCGCAAAGCGCAAAACCGCTCCGGGACGCTGGCTATTGGGTGAAGATCAATTTCATTCCTGCAATCAGCAGAACGGCGGCCAGAAAGAGCGAAATCACCCGCACTGCAAAATGTCTGCTGCCCATGTGTGAGCCGATGCTCCCGCCAATAATCGCCGCTGCTGCCAGAACCAACCCAAGAGAGGGAATGGAATGAATCTTGGTGAAATAGCCGACAAGTCCGGCAATGGAATTCACCCAGATGAACAGCGCCGAGACGGCCGCGGCCTCCCGAATGCGGGCCCAGCGGCAGAAGAGCAAGAGCGGTGTGAGAAAGATGCCGCCGCCGGTTCCGGTGAGCCCTGAAAGAAATCCGAGACCCGCTCCTGTGCCGACGGCCACGAAACGGGAAGGAAGAACAGTTACCGGCGGATCACTGCGGCGAAATAAAAGGCGGACGGCTGAAAATAGCAGCACAATCCCAATCAAAATTCGGAGCACCGACGCGGAGGGCTGCAGATAGCCGCCGAGATAAGCAGCCGGAATCGAGAGGAGCGCAAATGGCCAGAACAACCGCCACGAAAAGTGCCCTGCGCGCCAAAATTGAAACGAGCCAATCGAAGCGACCAGAATGTTCAGCACAAGCGCGGTTGGACGAATAACTGCGGGGGCAAGGCCAAACAGCGTCATTGTGGCGATGTAACCCGACGCGCCGGCGTGGCCGACCGAAGAGTAGAGAAAGGCAATCAGTCCGATTGCCACAAACAGAGCGACAAGATGCGTGGTGTCCACCGGGTGATTTGTTACATCATGTCGCGGTTACATCCCAGCGGTTTATCAGCAGAGGAGAGACTTTGGCGATTGAACGTGGCAAGGCCCTTCCGCTTTTTTGTTCTCGCGCTACCGTGTTTGGTGGCAGCGAACACGTTTGGCAAATCGGCGCGGCCTATCAACCGCCTGGCGAACGAGAAGTCGCCCTACCTTTTGCAGCACGCGCATAACCCGGTCGATTGGTACCCGTGGGGCGAGGAGGCGTTTGCCAAAGCGCGTCGGGAAAACAAGCCCATCTTTCTTTCCGTGGGGTATTCGACCTGCCACTGGTGCCACGTGATGGCCCATGAATCTTTCGAAAATGACGAGGTGGCTGCGATTATGAATCGCGAGTTTGTCAACATCAAGGTGGACAGGGAAGAGCGGCCCGATGTGGACCGCGTTTACATGACCTTTGTTCAGGCGACCACCGGCAGCGGCGGCTGGCCGATGAGTGTCTGGCTCACTCCCGATCTGAAGCTGTTTGCAGGCGGGACGTACTTCCCTCCGGAAGATCGTTACGGCCAGCCGGGTTTCAAAAAAGTGCTGGAGCGAATCGCCGCGGCGTGGAGGGAGAATCGCGACAAGATCATCGAGCAAAGCGCGCACATTGCCAGAGCGCTGCAGGCATCGCAATCGGCCGCAGCCGCTGATGAAAAGGTTGGCCCTGCGATTTTGGAAACGGCGTATCGCCAGCTCGACCGCAGCTACGACCCAAAGGAAGGCGGGTTCGGTCAGGCGCCCAAATTTCCCCGGCCGACTGCGCTGAACTTTTTGACGCGATATTACGCGCGCGCGAGCGGGAGCGAAGACGGCAGACACGCGCTCGAGATGGCGCTGTTTACCCTGCGCAAAATGGCGGCGGGCGGAATCCACGACCATATCGGCGGCGGCTTTCACCGTTATTCGGTCGATCGTTACTGGCACGTTCCCCACTTTGAGAAAATGCTTTACGATCAGGCGCAGCTGGCGATGGCGTATCTGGACGCGTTTCAGATCGTAGCCTCTTCCAGCTCCCGGCCCGATCGCCAGGCCGCCGATCCCGCGCTGTTCCAAACGGTGGCGCGCGACATTCTCGATTACGTGGCCCGAGATATGACTTCAAAGGAAGGCGGCTTCTTCTCCGCCGAAGATGCCGATAGCCCGGCGCCGCAGGACGATGGCTCGAGAAATCGGAAGACCAGGGAAGGCGCCTTTTACATCTGGACAAAAAAAGAAATCGACCAGACCCTTGGCGACGCCGCCGGCATTTTTAATTTCCATTACGGCGTGCAGCCGCATGGCAACGTCCCGGAGGGGAGCGACCCGCACGATGAATTGCGCGGCGCAAATATCCTCATCGAGCGCCACACTGTTGCCGAAACGGCGAAGCGCTTCAGCAAGACCGAGTCGGAAATCGCGACGCTGCTCGCCGAGTGTCGCCAGAAATTGTTTCTCGTGCGCTGCCGGCGTCCGCGTCCTCACCTGGATGATAAGATCATCGCGGCCTGGAATGGGCTGATGATTTCGGCTTGCGCGCGCGGGGCGCAGACGCTCGATGAGCCGCGTTACCTCGAGATGGCTGCGCGCGCGGCAAACTTTTTGCGAACTCGCCTGTACGATGGCTCGAGCGGGATTTTGTATCGCGCTTATCGATCCGGCCGCAGCGACGTGGAAGGGTTTGCCGACGATTACGCCTTTGTGATCCAGGGGCTTCTCGATCTTTACGAAGCGTCGTTTGACGTGGCGTGGCTGAAACTGGCGATTCAAATGCAGCAGACGCAGGACCGCCTGTTTCTTGACGAAAAGGCCGGCGGTTATTTCAGCACGAGCGGGCGGGACAAGAGCGTTCTGTTTCGGATCAAGGACGACAACGACGGCGCGGAGCCAGCGGCCAGCTCCGTTGCCGCGCTCAACCTTTTGCGCTTGTCACAAGTTCTCGACGACTCGGCAATGGCCGAGCGCGCCCGAAAAACGATCGAGGCGTTTGCGACGACGCTGGCGCGTTTTCCCAGCGCCATGCCGCAAATGCTGGTGGCGCTCGATGATTCGTTGCGCAAGCCGCGCCAGATTGTGATCGCCGGAAAAAAGGACGCTGCCGACACCGTCGCCCTGCTCAAGGAAGTGCACCGCCATTTTCTGCCCGGGACAATTTTGCTTCTCGCCGATGGTGGCGAGGGCCAGAAATTCCTCGGCGAAAAAAACGAAGCCATTCGTTTCATGTCGCCGGTGGATGGAAAAGCGGCAGCTTACGTCTGCGAAAATTTCGCCTGCAAAGCGCCGGTGACCGAGCCGCGGCAGCTTGCCGACTTGCTCTCGAGATAACTGGCGCGGGATGTGGTTGCGTTATTTGCTCCCCGGCTTGACGGCCGGGATTTTTGCCAGATCGGGCGGGAGCTTGTCTGCCGGAAAGTTTTCCACAGTCATCTCCACGAGGCTTACAAATGGACAGCCGAAGTTCGGCTTTGATTGGCCGCTGCGATCGACAATGACGCCCACGGCCGTGACCACGCCGCCATTGGCGCGGACAATGTCGATCGTTTCCTGAACTCTGCCGCCCCGGGTCACGACGTCTTCCACCACAATGAATTTTTCGCCGGGCGAAATCTGGAAACCGCGCCGCAGCACGAGGAGGCCTTGCTCCTTTTCCACAAAGATATGGCGTTTGCCTAACGAACGGCCGACCTCCTGGCCGACGATAATGCCGCCCAGCGCCGGCGAAATGACGCTGTCACACTCGAAAGCGCGCAATTTCTCGGCCAGTTGCCCGCAGACCTGCGCCGCCAGGCTGGTGTGCTGCAGGAGGAGGGCGCATTGAAAATACTGGCGGCTATGCAAGCCAGAACGCAAGATGAAGTGGCCATCCAGGAGCGCGCCGGTCCGCCGAAACAGAGCGAGCAGATCTTCGCTCATGAGCGGAGCGCGCGCTTGTTGCGGTAAAGTTCAGACGCATTGGGCAGGATGCCAGACCCTGCACACCGGAAGCGTGCGCTGCCTAAAAACCGATCATTCCTACCCGGATGTGTCATACGCTGTTTGCTCGTCCGCGCCGGCAAAGGCGATGGCTTCGATTTCTACTTTGGCGCCTTTGGGCAAAGCTGAGACCTGAACGGTGGTACGAGCAGGCGGCGCCTCTTTGAAATAGGAACCGTAAATTTCATTCACTGTCTGGAAATCGTTCAGATCGGTAAGGAAAATAGTCGTTTTCGCGATGTCGTCGAACGTGAGGCCTTCGGCGTTTAAAATCGCGCTGATGTTGTCCAAGACGCGCCGCGCCTGTGCCCCAATATCGTTCGAAATGATTGCGCCTGATTTGGGATCAAGCGCAATTTGACCGCTGCAGAACAAAAAATTGCCCATCCGCACGGCCTGCGAGTAGGGGCCGATGGCCGCTGGCGCCTGGTTGGTGGAAACAATCTTCTTCATGCGGCCGATTGTAACCGCAAATTTGCCTGACACAACGAATGGCAGCGCAGCCGCCGCGCGCGCGGGTTGCTCGTTGAGCGCTCGATGTTTTCTGCTTTAGTGAGCCAACGGCAGCCGCGTGGTCACATCGCGATTATCGACTGAAAACGGCTGGGTAGCTCAGTCGGCAGAGCAGTGGACTGAAAATCCACGTGTCGCCGGTTCGATTCCGGCCCCAGCCAT
>Ga0209581_1000900_pt1 | contig 42736 bp, 37 predicted proteins | sample Coa_R2_FD_187160 | JGI IMG/M metagenome (GOLD analysis project Ga0209581, IMG submission 187160) | Surface soil microbial communities from Centralia Pennsylvania, which are recovering from an underground coalmine fire - Coalmine... | ecosystem: Environmental > Terrestrial > Soil > Unclassified ...
CGTGACGCTGCATAGCTAGGTCTGGACAATCCAATTGCAGGAGAAATCCAGCCGCGACAATGGCCTGATATTCATAGCGCATCGCATCCGCGAGGGCGTAGAGATAGGCTTCCTGGGTGGGATAATAGGTATTCTGCATCACCTGAGCAATTGCCCCCGGTGACGCAGCGGGTATAAAGGCTTCTTCCGATTGTACCTCTTGCAAAGCCGACTTGAGATTTGCGATATCCCGATGTACAGCGTCCTGGTCGCGCAGGCTAATGGGACCGGTGCAGGCCGGCATGAAGTTGCGGCCCCCACCTTCATTGCGGCGCAGTACTGTCAGGTCTGGGTGATCAAGAATGTCTTGCGCGATAAGTGGCCTGGACTGGCCCCCGAAGCCTGCCAGGCGATCCTTGACGTAGTTGGCAAAGCCAATCTTGCTCATCTCGCCATCGGAAATAATATCAATGCCGGTTGCGGCCTGACGCCTGACCGCATCTATTACCGCGTGATGGACGGTTTCGGCAAGCTCACTGGCCTCCACCGGACCGCCCTGCTCTCTGGCAATCATGATGCGCATCAGGTTCTCTGAGCGAGGCAAGCTTCCGGTATGAGTGGTCAGGATTCGTTCGGTACTGCGTTTCATCTTCCCCTTCCCTTGTCGGTCAAACTGCTGGTAAAGATACTCACTACCTGGCCGGGATCGGCTGCGGTCAGCGCCTCAACGCGCACAATCCACTTGACCCACTCAAATCCGCGCCGGCCTGGAGCCACCAGGCGCAAGGGGAAGCCATGTTCGTGCGAAAGAGGTTCATCCTCAACGTGTGTGGCCAGCAGCGCGCTACGCGCCTCTTCCAGAGGCAGACTCCATCGATAGCTGGTGATCGAGATAAAACTGACAAACCGAGCATCGGCGCGCAAGGTGCCCTCAGGAAACAGCGAGCCAACGCGGACACCTCGCCAGCGCTGGGTACTGTAGAACCCGCCGGTACAATCCAGCGTAGCCTCCAGCACCTCATTTCTGGCCGCCAGTTCGTCATAGGAAAACGTGCGCGGGGTCACGACCGCTCCACCCAGCGCCAAGCGCCAGGTCTGGCGGTCGATGGGACGAGGCTGGTCGGCAACCCAACTGGAGGTTGGGAAAGCGTTGCCTTGATAGCTCTGGCTCTCGCGCGAGCCGGTGAAACGTTCGCTGGCTCCTGGCAGGTTGAGTACACGCGTGCCTCCCTGCTGCACGGACCACAGGCCGACACTTCCCACAAGCAGAGCACCGAAATGCAGCAGGCGCCGTCGTCCCGCCAGATCACGGATGCGCAATCGTTTGGCCCGAACCAGCAGATGGATGAGCAGTGCCAGGCTCAAGACAAAGCCCAGCAGAATATGCCAGTTCAGCAGATTGAAGCCGGCGAAGTCCCACGACCCTCCCTCGGCCCACCAGACGCCTGATCCCAGGGTCCCGCCCACCAGCAGCAGCGTCAACAGCCCGTAGATCGTTCGTCGATCCCACCGCCTGGGGTGAATGATCCTGGGCCAGACCCGGCGCAGTTTTCCCCACAGCAGCAGCCCGATCCAGAATCCAGCCACCGCGTGCCACACGAACACCACCCACTCCTGCGGGGAGCCACTAATCAGGCTCAGCAGGCCGGTCAGAAAAGCCAGAGCCGCCGCCAGGGCCAGACTCCAATCGGTCAGACGCGGAGACATCCTCATCCTCCAGATGCATGCTTGCACCAATATAGCCAGTAAAGAAGCGTGTTCTGTTGGCCTTATTCTACCACAGTACACATGCAAAACCTGACAGACTCTTCGATCGCTCTGGCCTGCGTAGCAATTGACAGCAGACAGTTGAGAAAGGTGGCGAAAAATAGGAGAATAAAAACCGCTCAAGCGCCTCTAGAATGCGAACACTCCTCTGAAGGTACTGTGAACTCGACACGAAAATGCCATTGTCGCCCGTATGGATACACGTCGTGAGAAGCTTTTATTTCTTCAAGAAACTCCTCTTGTTCAACGATACCCAAAAGATCTGTGCCACCACTTCGATACCGGCGCCTGAGCCAGAGTACTGCAATGAGTTCCTCGGGAGTGAAACTGGACTCAGTAACCTTCTCCCTTTCAGGAAGGTCTGTCTCCAGGGATGGGGCTGGTGTATGTTCATCTGAAGGCTGGATCTGTGAATCCATGTTCTTGTCCTTTCTGTAAACCGTTTCCTTACAGAGCTATGCAGGTGTCGGGAAGCACTCAGACACTTCCTCAGCGTGATAGCTATGCCCCGGTCGTGGGCATGATCCCTTTCGGACAATCTCGGCGAGCCATCAGGATTGATGGCTCGCGGCTCTCAGGGATGGATTGCGCGATTTGAGATCTGCTCTCTAACCGGATTTGATCTGAGTGCTTTCGCTACCTGCAAGTATAGTACCCTGGGCATGCTGAGGCATCGGCAAAGCAACGTATTGCTCTTACCTGGCTCATCGGATCAGCAGACCCGTTTGGGGGAGGAGCAGTTACAGAACATGTGCTATACTGTCATGTAACCGCTGTCCTGTAACTGTGAGATCCACTTCGGAATGAGCACGAACAACACGCATCAGGTCAGGCCCGTTGTCCAGGGAGATATCCTGACCTACCGAAAGGATGGGCGAGACGAGCGGCTGAGAGTCTCGACATCAGCCTGGTACGTGTGGTTGGATACCGCCACGACCTTCGCCTTCCGTAGCGAGGCCGGGACCTTCACCGCACGCAAAGAGCAAGCGGGACATAAGCGCGGGGGCTGGTACTGGCGCGCCTACCGCAAGCGGGGCGGTAAGCTCCACAGCATCTACATCGGCCCATCAGAGGAACTGACGTTGGAGCGGCTGAACATGGTTGCTGCAACGCTGGCCAGGGAAGTTGAAGACGAACACCACCTGGTTGCGGCGGCATCTGAAAAGCCAGGTTCGCACCGGGGGGCAGGTGGCACCCATGATAGTGCCCATGCAGAAAATGCCTCTTCTCAGCCACCTACATCCGGGTCCGTTTTGGCACGTCTGAACAGTTCTCCCTCTCCGCTGCCAGTTCCCCTCACCTCGCTCATTGGGCGCGAGCGGGAGGTTGCCGCGGTCACGACTTTGCTCGCGCGTCCTGAAATCCGTTTACTGACCCTTACGGGTACTGCAGGAGTGGGCAAGACACGCCTGGCGCTTCAGGTGGCAACCGAAGTGCGAGATACCTTCCCCGAAAGCGTCTCCTTCGTCTCGCTCGCCCCACTTCAGGATGCCGACCTGGTCCTTCCCGCCGTGGTGCAGACACTTGGTCTGCAAGGCAGTCGCCGAGCACCACTGGACCTGTTGCGAGCAGCGCTGCGGGAGCAGCGCCTGCTGCTGGTGCTGGACAACTTCGAGCAGGTGGTAGAGGCGGCACCACACCTGGTTGACCTGCTGACTGCCTGCCCACACCTGAAACTCCTGGTGACGAGCCGGGAGCGGCTGCACGTGCGGGGAGAGCATGAGTTCGCGGTCCACCCGCTGCCCCTGCCTGATCCACAGTACCTGCCGGACTGCGAGACGCTTTCGCGCTATGGTGCGGTGGCCCTGTTTCTCGAACGGGCGCGGGAAGTGCAGCCGAACTTGCAGCTCACTACGGACAATGCTCCCATCATCGCGGCCATCTGCCAACGCCTGGATGGCTTGCCCCTGGCGATCGAACTCGCTGCTGCTCGGCTCAAACTGCTCTCCCTTCCAGCCTTGTCGGAGCGGCTCTCTCATCCGCTGCTGCTCTTGACGGGTGGGGCGCGCGATCTGCCGGCTCGGCAGCGCACGCTGCGCGACACCATCGCCTGGAGCTACGGCTTGCTCTCGCGTGAGGAGCAGCGCCTTTTTCGGCTGCTCTCGGTCTTTGTCGGCGGCTGCGAGCTTGCGGCAGCCGAGGCCATGTACAGCGCAGCCGGTGAACAACCACCAGCATTAGACGTGATCGCCTCCTTGCTTGACAAGCACCTGCTCTACAGCAGCGAGCGGGGTGATGATGAGCCACGCTTGCTGATGCACGAAACGATTCGGGAATATGGCCTGGAGGCGCTCATCGCCGACCAGGAGATGGAGATGGCCCGGCGGATGCATGCATTGTATTATCTAGGGCTGGCGGAAAAGGTCGAACCCTATCTTGAAAGTACAGAGCAAGTCAGGTGGCTGGCACGGTTGGAGCACGAGCATGCCAATCTGCGTACCGCCCTGGACTGGCTGCTGGAGGAGCGCGAACATGCGTTGGCGTTGCGTTTGGGCAGTGCCCTCTTTCGCTTCTGGGAGGCACGGAGGTATCTGCGCGAAGGCCGGCACGTCCTGGAGCGCGCTTTGGCGAGCAGCCAGGACGTGCCGGCGGAGGTGCGGGTCAAGGCCCTCCTGGTAGCCGGATTTCTGGCGCTCCAGCAGGGGGACTTCGCACGGGGTCTGACGTTGGGCCGGGAGGCGGTCGCGTTGCAGCAGGATCTGGGAGACACGCGCCATCTCTCCCTCGCGCATTTACTGCTGGGGCATATCACATGGGCCAACGGGGACTTTGCAGCAGCGTGCAAGCACGCTGAGGAGGGGCAAGCCGTAGCGAGAGCTTTAGACGAAACAGCTACCCTCGCCTGGCTGCTTGACCTGCAAGGACTGGCGGCACTTGATCAAGGCGAGGACGACAGAGCGCAAGCGCTGCTGGAGGAAGGGTTGTTACTCCACCGGAAGGCTGGTGACTGGCGTGGTGTGGTGGATGCCCTTTTCTTCCTGGGACGGCTGTATTTTACGCGGGGCGAGATGGACAGGGCACGCACCTGCAATGAGGAATATCTGGCACGCTCACGAAAGATGGGCTTCAGGACGGGCATTGCCAGTGGGCTGAGCTTCCAGGGATGCTTCGCCTTGCAGGAGGGAGACATAACAAAAGCAGGGGAGCTGTTCCAGGCGAGCCTGGCATTGCTGCAAGAAGTGAATGATAGCTGGACCATCGCCTCATGTTTGCAACGGATCGGTATCACGGTCACAGGGCAGAGACAAATGGTAGAGGCCGCACGTCTCTGGGGCGCAGCCGAAAGCCTGTGTGAGGCGCTCGAAGTGGCTCTGCCTCCAATCGAGCGAGCTTTCGTGGCGCGCGCAGCCGCAGATGTGCGTACTGCACTGTGTAACGAGGCATTCGAGGCCGCGTGGGCCGAGGGACGAGCCATGACGCCGGAGCAAGTATTGGCGACGCTACCACATACCGCGCTCTCCAACTCTCCTCCTATGAAGGCCACCAGGAGTGCCGAAACGGGCCGTCACCAACTTCCTTCCTCGTCTCCTCCAGGCGGCCTGACCAGGCGGGAGATGGAGGTGCTGCGCCTGGTCGCGCAGGGACTGACTGACGCCCAGATCGCCGAGGCCCTGGTCATCAGCCCGCGCACCGTCAATGCCCATCTGCGTTCCATCTACAGAAAACTGGGCATCACCTCGCGCATTGCGGCGACGCGCTATGCGCTCGAACGCCACTTCGCCTAGCCTCCTGTTGTTCCCTCTTTGATCTGGTGTGGGATATGCCTAGGCAAGCGCCGGTCAAGCCTGCTTGCCAGGGAGAGGCAAATACGTTGCTTTGCCGATGCGTTGATAAAACCGGCACGCTAGATTCTTGGTAGCGGAGAACTGGAATGTGAGGACCAGGCTGGACCTCTCCTGGTCACAGCGAAAAGGATGCGGGGCCTGGCACAGCAGCGCGCCAGGGCTGAGGCTTATGCAGGTACTAGCTCATATCCTATGCCGCTCGGCGACTCCTTCCTCGCAAGAAAGGAAACCATCTGAGATCTGTGGGGAGCATAAGGCTCTTTTCGTGCTGGGCGAAGTTAATCGCCAAATTTGGAGGTGACAGATGCAAACCGGAATAGCTGATCTGGGGAGCCAACTGCTTAACGGCATCTTCTCTTTGACCTTTTTACAATTCGTCATTGCATTTGTTTTTTTGTTTATCTTTGTCCTCATAAATGCTTTACTCTTGATTCTCTTCGAGCGCAAGATTATGGCCTGGATGCAAGATCGCCTTGGGCCAATGTATGTTGGCCCCTGGGGCCTGCTGCAAACGGTTGCCGACGGTATCAAACTGCTCTTGAAAGAGGATATCCATGCCGGTCTTACCGATAAATCGCTTTTTTTGCTGGCCCCGGCTGTGTTCCTGGCTCCCGTCTTTGCTGCTTTTGCAGTTATACCTTTCTCCCCCTATATAGAATTGCCAGGAACCGCTCTTGCCACTGGCATTGTCTACTATGTAGCCATGAGTTCAATCGATGTCGTCGGCGTTGTCATGGCGGGCTGGAGTTCCAATAACAAATACTCACTGATAGGTGGCTTGCGCTCGGCTGCGCAGATGATCTCCTATGAATTGCCGCTCGTACTGGCCCTCGTAGGTGTGGTCATGTTGACCAGTGTCCTGGCGAACTCAGGGCTTGGTACCATCTCTATCAAAAACATGATAGATTTTCAGAGTAGCAGTTCATGGCCTGGCAAAGGTATCCCGTTCTGGGATTTCCTTTTTCAAGGATTTACGCCCTGGGCCTGGTTCTTCCTGGTGCAGCCCTTAATGATGCTTATCTACTATATCTGCGGCCTTGCCGAATCCAACCGCTCTCCTTTCGACCTGCCAGAGGCAGAATCTGAACTCGTCGCTGGCTACCTGACGGAATTCAGCGGTTTTCGTTGGGTTATGTTCTACATTGGAGAATATGGCAACATGGCCATCGTCTCGGCAATTGCCACGGCGCTCTTCCTGGGTGGATGGTCTGGCCCTGGCGTCGCATTTCTGACCGCTCCTGGCATGCCCTTTGGCTGGCAATTGCTCGGCAACATTCTAGGCGTTCTTTACTTCGTTGGCAAGGTCTACCTGCTCTGCTTTGTCTTCATCTGGGTGCGCACTACCCTGCCGCGTCTGCGTGCCGACCAGCTCATGCAGTTTGCCTGGTTGATACTGATCCCAATCACCCTGGGCAATATCCTGTTGACAGCCCTGGTCTTCCTGGTCGTCAATGGCCTTGGGTTGTCTAACGTAGTCTTTCTGATCGTGCTGGGTATCTTCAACTGGCTTCTGCTCCTCGGTTTCGTCCGGCTCGTCAGTCGTGTCACCGTTACCACCACCCGCCGTGCCCAGGCCCCTGCCATTGGTGCGCAGCGCCGCGCAGCCGCTGCTGGGCAAGCTGCATACATCCACAATTCTCTTGTAAGGGGTCCAGACGCTGAGCGACGAGGATCTCAATGACCATCGCTGCTTCAAGAGAAGGAAAGATATCTGAAATACGAGGAGAAAGAAGCTATGCACGTCTTCGTCACAGGAGCTACCGGTGTCCTTGGGAAAGCTGTCGTCCCAAGCCTGCTTGCAGACGGCCATGTGGTATACGCGCTGAGCCGTTCTGAAGCGAATACAGAGGTCCTGCAATGCCTGGGTGCAAAGCCTGTCCCGGCTGACCTCTTCGATGCGCACGCGCTTGTGCAAGTGCTTGCCGGCTGCCAGGCCGAGGCGATCCTGCATCTGGCGACCAGCATCCCGTCCACGATGCAGGTGGGTCGGCGTTCAGCCTGGCAGGAGAACGACCGTATCCGCCGTGAGGGGACTCGGGTCCTGGTCGAGGCGGCCCTCGCCGCAGGTACAGTGAGCACTTTCATCTATCCCAGTTACGCGTTTGTCTATCGCGATAGTGGCGACAGATGGATTGATGCCGAGACCACACCTATCCAGCCAGCGGTGAATCTGTCCTCGACGCTGGATGCGGAGGCCGAAGTGGTCCGCTTCGCAGGAAGCGAGCGTCGGGGAATCTCGCTGCGGATGGGATCATTCTATGGACCCGAGCCCTCGTCATGGCAACTCTTGCGCTACGCCAGTAGGGGAATCGCCGTCTTGCCAGGAGCGCTCGATGCCTACCTGCCGCAGATCTGGGTGCCCGATGCGGCCAGCGCGATCATCGCTGCTATGACGCAGCCGGTCCCTTCAGGCATCTATGACATCGTTGATGACGAACCACTGACACGCGGGGAGGTCTTTGCGGCAATGGCCCAGGCAGTGGGGCGCAAGCACCTGTGGCAACTGCCTGCGGTGCTGCTACGGATGGTGACAGGCGTCGTCTATGATATTATCAGCCGAAGTTTGCGCGTCTCCAATCGCCGCTTCAAAGCCGTGAGCAACTGGAACCCGTCGGTCCCCAACGCCCGCATTGGCTGGTCGCTTCTGGGAGAGAAGAGCCGCTGAGGATTGCTCACCGATAGACCCACTCGGCGTCGTGGATCGAGTACGCAAGCAGCAGATGGCAGGAGGAGACGCCGGAAAGGAGGAGCGGTAGGAGGGATGCGTCATCCTCTTGCTCACAAAGAGCAGCGTCTCCTCTTCCTCGCCGAGATGCTGCTGCCAGCGTTCCCAGGCAGCACGCATGCGCTCTGCGGCCTGTTCATCGACCGCGATGTAGCTGGTTAAGGCACGCAAGCGTTCTCACTATCCATAAGGTTCTTCCTCTTCTTCCCTATTGCGCAGGTACGCGCTTGTCAGCAATTGTTCGCAATCCAGCAATTGCTCAGATCGGCGTAGACGACCCCAGTCCCTGACAATTTTCGCAAGCACCTTTCGAGTTGAAACTGAACAGGGACGGACTCACCTGGTTGACTTTGGCAAAAGTCTTGCGGACCTCGTCCATGATTCCCGTATACGTAGCGGGATTCGAGCGGATGGAAATGCCAACCGGCGACTGGTCAATCACAATCGCGTCGGGGCGCTGCCGGAGAAAGGTCTGGTGGATGAGCGAGCTTTTGCCGGACCCGGCTACACCGATGACCACGCTCAGGACGCCTGTCGGTATATCGACGCTGACGTTCTGCAGGTTATTGGCCCAGGCATTGGTAATAGACAGTTTGCCCATAGCCTTTTGTTTTCACGTGCGCCGCGGATCGTTGTTTTGCGATCCCCTCGCTTCACGACTTTTGAGCCGCCTGAGGCGGCCAGTTGGGCGCTTCAATACCGAACTGCTTTGCGTACTCCGCGTTGAGCCGTTGCCAGCCGAACTTCATCGCCTCGCTACCAACGATGCGGCCGATGGGAGTTCCGCTGAGCAGGTAATCCAGCACATCCAAACACATGTGCCATCCGGCAGCACCCATCGAGATGAAGCGGGGACCGATGGTAGTCCACAGTGTCAAGCGCGTGCCGAGATCTGTGGCTTCGAGTTCCCACCGCATATCGAAACCACCCCAGTTGTACTCAAGCACCGATGGCGCGTCGGCTCGCGTCACCCTTGTTTCGGAAACCTGCGGCCTGGGCGCTCCCACCGTGGTGAGCTTCACCGTGGTTCCAACCGTCCCCAGGCTCCCATCAGCGTCGAAGGGAGCCCACTCGCGCAGATGCGCCGGGTCGGTTAGCGCCTGCCAGACTTTCTCCGGCGAGTGGCGCAGTTCTCTCGTAAGAATGAGCGTCCACTTCTCTCCGTCCTTACGGACCCGCGCCCCGCCGGCTGGACCCGGTGTGTATTGCTCACGATCGGTCATCTTCTTCTCCTTGTCTTCCTTTGCGTTCATGGTGACTGATCCATTTGGTCGAGGTGGAGTTCGAGCGCATCCACGTGAGCGGACCAGAACCGACGGAACGGAGCCAGCCAGGCATCCACCTCCTGAAAGGGTTCAGGCTTCAACCGGTAGAGACGGCGTTGGGCGTCCACCGTGGCTTCCACGAACCCGGCCTCGCGCAGCACACGCAGATGCTTTGACACAGTCGGCTGCAACATATGAAGCTGACGCGCGATCTCCCCAACTGACTGTGGTGAGGAGACCAGGAGGTTCAAGATCGCGCGGCGGTTCGGCTCCGCAATGATTTCGAACACAGATTCCACTCTCTTGGTATACTCCACAGAGCAAACGACGGCAGCGCTCCCGGTGAGCTGCCGTACTCCGCCGGCGGAAGCCGCGGCCGTCGGCGCCCACCAGGCTGCCATCAGGCTTCACGACCGCCCTTAAGGGCGTGCCAGTTGGGTGAGCTGAATGAGGTTGCCGCAGGTGTCGTTCAGCATCGCAATAGTCGAAGCGGTCACGTCGGTGGGCGGTAGGGTGAATGCAGCCCCGCGGGCCTTGATCCGCTCGTAGTCGCCCTTGATGTCGTCGGTGAAGAACATGGCCGCGGGCTGGCCCTGTTGAAAGAGCGCCTGCTGATACGCTTTGGCCGCGGGATTGTCGTTCAGTGCCAGTTGCAACTCAGTGCCGTCCAGCTCCTCAGGGGAGGCCACGGTTAGCCAGCGATAGGGACCCTGACGGACATCGGCCTTCTTGGCGAAGCCCAGTACCTCTGTATAGAAGCGCAGAGCCTTGTCCTGGTCGTCCACGTAGACGCTGGTCACTTTGATTTTCATGTCGTTTCTCCTTTGTCACGTTCGCGGTTTGGGCCGCGTCGTCTTCTCCTTATCTTCCTTGTCGTTTGCGTTGGTGTTGGCTGATCCATAATTTCGAACGCAGGTTCCACTCTCTTAGTATACTCCACAGAGCATATGCGTGTCAAGGTATATACAGGCAGAAGAGCAAGGCAGCGGTTTCAGTCGGCGTGCGGGGATACCATCTGACACGTTTTTGGCGGGCTCAAAACCGTCTTGCGACGAGCAGGAACCAGAACCAGAGAAGCACTGCAAAAAGCTGTTGGCCAGGCATTACTTACCATTACTGCTCAGGATACGCAAGGATGGCTCCAGCGTTGTGGCTATCTCCATCCCCAAGAAAGGAAGAGCTAAATGAAAAGCTCAATCGTTTAGCTCGCCGCTGTAACCAGAATCCACAAGGCCGTGAGTCAGTTCCAACATTAACCGCACAAACAGATTGTGGCGTTTTCATGGTATTCTGTTCCCAAAGTCAACCGTCCGCTCAGGTTTTCCCCAGACGGAGCAGGGCCTGATAGATAGCCTCCGTGCCGGTCTGCAAGGCTGCGACCGGGATACGCTCGTTCGCTGCGTGGATGGTTTCCATAAAGTTGAAATCCTCCGGCAGTTGCACTGGCAGAAAGCCATAGGTCTGGATGCCCAAACGGGCAAAAAAGCGTCCATCGGTGACGGCAGGCATCATATAGGGAACAGGAATCCCACCCGGGTCTTGCTCGCGCAAAATCTGTGCCAGGGTCGCGTACTGGCTCATATCGGCCTCAGTTCGACCAGGATCATAATACGTCACAGCCAGTTCCGGCCCCTCGCCGACCAATTCGCGCAGTTCGGTCACGGCCTGATCAGGAGTGAAACCGGGCAGCAAACGCCCATCGAGAGTCACGGTGATTTGACTTGGGATGACGTTAAAGGAATCGCCACCGTGAATCATGGTCGCGTTGACGGTATTGTGCAGCAGCGCATCCAGGGTCTGCCCGATGGTGCCCAGCTTGTCCAGTACCCCATCTGCCTGCGTGGGATCAAGCAACTGGAGCAACAATCCCCTCAAGGGTTCGGACACGCCTGTGGCCAACCCCTTGATCAATTGCTCGGTCACAGGAGTCAGGTGGAAAGGCAGGCGATGGGAGTCCAGCTTGCCCAGCAGTGCGGCCAGGCGGGCCACTGTTCCCCCGCGCATCGGCAGCGAACCGTGGCCGCCAGGTCCGCGCAAGGTTACTTGAATTGTGGCACATTGTTTCTCCAAGACTTGAATAGGATAAAATGTCTTGCCTCCGACACGCAGAGGAAAGCCTCCAAATTCCCCCAGGGCGTAGCGCACCCCCTCGAATAAATGGGCCTGCTGCTCAACTAGATATCTGGCCCCGCAGGTGCCCCCCACCTCTTCATCACTTAGCACGGCCAGAATTACGTCGCCCGGCAGACTGGCCCCCTCAATGCTGGCTCGTAGAAACGCCGCCAGCATCATGGCCACCCCGCCCTTCATATCCAGCGCTCCCCGTCCCCAGATAAAGCCATCCGCCTCCACCGCCTCAAATGGCGGGTAGCGCCAGTCCTGGTGCGCGGTTGTCACCACGTCCACATGCCCCTGCAACAACAGCGGCGGGGCGTCTCCCTGGCCTTTGATGCGCGCTATCAGGTTGGGACGGTCCTCATCCAGCGCCACCAGTGTTGCCGCCACTCCCGCCTCCTGCACTTCTCGCTGAAGAAAGCGGATACACTCGCCTTCGTTTCCTGGAGGATTGGTCGTATTGAATCGGATCAGATGCTGTAACAATTGAGCTGGATGTTCATACAGAGCCATAGCGATTTGCCTTTCCATGTGTGTATACGAAACCCTGGCCACGATTCTGCGCGAGGACGATCCCGCAAGCGTGTCCATCCCCTATATGATGCCGGCGGTCACAGATGGCCGCTTCTTCTCCTGCCTGGGCATCCAGACCTACGGCTTCCTGCCGATTCGCCTGCCCGAAGAGTTCGTTTTTATGTCAACTATCCACACCGTCTATGGGATTCCCGTTGATGCGGTAAGCGCCGGGGCGAACGCGATCTATAAAGCTTTGCAGCGTTTTGGTTAAAGCCTGCTACCGTTCTTTATGATGAGAAACAAGAGGCAAAAGCCGAACGGTTTTGCCTCTTGTTTAATCAAAAGCGTCTAATTTCCCCAGAGCCTGCCAAACAAACGCCGCCAGAAGCCGCGCTTTTTTGGCGGCTCCTCGCTTTGCGGCTGAGGCGGCATCTGCTGAGCGAGTTGGGGAGCAGGTTCGCGCTCCTCTTGCATGCGTATCTCTTGCCCCTGGTCAGGCGCTTCTGATCGACCGGCCTCCTCCTGCACCGTGAGGCGGATAGTCTCGCGAACCTCTTCCTGCTCCGTCTCAACGCTCACCTCGACCTCGCCGGCTTCGGTTGGAACCATCTCGCTCGCTGCCGATTGCACATTTTCGGCTGTATCGCTCGCCGTGTGCGCCGCCTCAGCGAGATTCGTCTGCGCCCGCTGAATATCTCTGAGCGCCATCGGCTGCGTTGCGTCATCTTCCAGGACGACGCCCCCAGCCTGCTCGCCCACGTCGCTCTCCGGCTCGCGTTCAACTATCTCTTGAAACGCGGATTCTGCCAGGCTCTCCTCGCTTCCGTCCCCATCAACATATTCGCGCATCTCTGGATTCACCGCGCTCCCAGCCATTTCAACCGGAACTGCTTCCTCAGACTCTACGTGTTCCTCAATTCTGCTCTGCTCCTGCGCCACCGGCGCCTCCAGGTCGAGATATTCGTACCAGGGGCGCTGCTCCTCCGCGCCGGCAATCTCGCTGCCGGACGCCTCCTCCGGCAGCGCATCGCCTGCGGCCTGTGTTTGCGCAGAAACTATTTCTCGCTCGCCCGGCAGTTCACCGCTCGCAAGAGCCTCTCCGCCCACGATAACCTCTGCCGCCTCGTTCTCCTCCTCTACCACAACCTCCTGGTCCGCTCCAATTTCTTGTCCTTCTACTGACTCATCCTGGGAAACTTCATCGGACCTCACTTCTTGAGGCTCAGCCGGCTCGGCTTCCGTCTCATCGCCCGGCGGGATCTCCATACTCTCTTCCGCACTCGCCTCCTCTTCAGTATTGCCCGGCGCTTGGTCAACGACGCTGGCAGCCTCAACAATCTCTGATGTCACCTCGCTTTCATCGAGAGGCTGGATGACCTCCTCGCCTCCAGGCTCGTCTTGAGGCTGGACGGATGGAGCGACCTCTTCGCTTTCCACGATCTCGCTTGACGCTGGCGCAAGCTCAGCGGACTCCTCCATCGCGCCGGGAAGCTGCTCACTCAGCGCCTCCTCTGGCGCGAGCGATGGTTCTGCCGCGCTCAGCACCTCTTCAACTCCCTGCGCCTGCTCGTCCTCTGCGCTGGTTGCTCCTGCGCCCGGCACCTCCTCGCTCTGCAGGACCACCTCTCCCTCTCCGACCACCAGTGCTTCGCTGTCGCTCTCAGCCTGCTCTGTGGACATCTCCGAGACATCCTGCACGCCAACGCTGTCTACAGCAGTCTCCGGTGTAGCCACCCCGGCCTCTGAGGCGTTCTCCTCTTGCAGCACCTTGATCCATTCGTTCATCTCTTCCGGCTGCATGGACGCGGTTGACGCGTCTGCAGCGAGATTGACGCTATACCAGGGGACGGGACGCTCTTCGGGGGACTCGAGATCCTCCCAGTTCGCCAGTTCCGGCGGTTGCTCAAGCTCAACGACCTCCTCGCTCTGCTCCTCGCCGCTCGAGCCGACCATCAGAAATTGCTCCGCAACCCCGAGCGGTACCCCCTCCTGATCTGGTGCCGCCGGCTCCTTACTTCCGCCTTCATCCTTCACCGCAGGCTGTTTGAGCGTAGCCTCCAGCATCTCCTCTTCATCGTCCAGACGAAGTTTTTGTAAAAGAAGCTCCTCAGTAGCCGCGCCATCCCCCTCGACCGGCGGGCGCGGCTCCTCATCCTCTTCCACGGAGCCAAGCAGAGTATCGATCCAGTCATATGCGCCCTCCAGCGAGCGGTAGCACCACTGGGTATAGTCGCCCTGGATAAAGTCCTCCACCTGCTCGCAGTAGTCCAGGCGCTGCATCATTCTGTCCAGCCAGTCCTCGCCACGTTCCAGCATCTGGTCCAGCAGTTCGATATTGCTCACCCCGTTGGACTGCAAACGAGCCAGGACGGCCAGAGCGACGGCGGATGGCTGAAGCGACTGGATGACCTGCTGGTTCTCCGCGAGATGCTCATCGAGGGCCTCGATCTGCTTCTGGATGATGGGCACGCGACGACGCAGAAGCCAGAGCTGGTACTGGGCATAGAACTGTTCGATATCCTGTTCGGGCAGGCGTGAAAAAACCTCTGCGAAGCGTTCGCGTAGAGCCGGATTTTCGTCCGCGCCGTTATTCATTTTGCACCTCTTCTGAACGCTCGGTGGCTGCGAGCTGCCTGCGCCAGCGAACAAACCAGCGCCGGATATCTTCATTCAGCCGCCGCGTCTCTTCATCTACCACGTGTTCGCCATCCACTGCCCGTGCTCCCTCGCGCGCCGGCCACGCGGCAAGCGTCGGGTCAGTTTGCCTCCGGTTATCGAAAAAGGCCCGCATGTCCCCATCTCTCTCCCCCCCGGAAGCCAGACCGGAGACATAGGGGGCGCGCGCTCCGGCCTGTACATGAGGTGTCCGCCAATCTGGCAGATCGCGCCAGGCGGGTCGCATCTCTTCCTGGCCTCGCCCCTCGCCCGCCTGAGCCTGGAAATATTGCTCCAGCGCCTGCAAGATCCTGTTCTCGACCTCAGGCACGGCCTGCTCCATGATCGCAATGCGATCTTGCAGGTAGAGCAGTTCCGTCTCCAACGTCTCCCGCTCTGCCCTCAGATGTCGATCAACCTCTTGAGCAAACAGCCATTGTTGATACTGACCCATACTTCTCCCCTTACGCCAGCCCCTCCCGCTCCAGTGCCGTGTTATGCGAAATGCGCATCAAGATGCCAATAATCAGGAAGTTGGCAATCACTGAGCTTCCGCCATAACTCAAGAAAGGCAGTGGTATACCGGTCAGGGGAAGCAGTTTCAAGTTGCCCGCGCTGATGACCAGGGTCTGGATGCCAAAAATAGAGGTCAGACCGGCGGCCAACAACTGATAGAAAGGATCGCGCGCCTCGATTGCGATGCGGAAACCGCGATAGATCAGAACCAGGTAGAAGCCGATCAACGCGAAGAGCCCGGCCAGCCCGAACTCCTCACCCAGCACCGAGACCACCATATCCGATTGCGCGACCGGCACCAGCGCCGAGGCGTGCCCTAGCCCGAAGCCGGTCCCCAGAATGCCGCCGCTCGAGATCGCGATCAGGCCCTGCGCAACCTGAAGTCCTGCTCCATTGCGCGCAAAATCGATAACGTTGGCGTCCCAGGCTTGCCAGTTTACCATATTCAGTCCCACAGCAGCAAAGCGCGAGCGCACATAACTAAAGAGCGTATAGCCGACAAAACCCAGCAGGAAGAAGATTGCCAGCCCTCCCAGGGCATACGAAAGCTTGCCACTGCCCAGGTAGAGCATGCTCAGGAAGATTCCATAGATGAGCAGGGCCAGGCCGAGTTCGCGCACGCCCAGGAAGAGAGCCAGCGAGATGCCCAGCATTAGCAGCAGGGGGCCAAGCTGGCGCATCGGCGGCAGGGTGAGCGGCCCCAGGCGGAAACCACCTTCAGCAATTACATCGCGATTCTCGCTCAGATAGGCCGCGAAGAAGATGACGATAATGATTTTCAGCAGTTCCGAAGGCTGGAGCGCGAACGGCCCGAAATTCAACTGGTCGTGCGTCGGGCTGTCCAGATTCTTCACGCGGAGAGCATTTCCCAGGGTTATCCCAACCAGGACCAGGCCGAGAACCGCCCAGGTGTATTTGTAACGCCTCAGCCAGTCCATGTGACGCAGAGCAAAGAGCGTGACGAGAAAGGCCACCAGGCCGATCAGCACCCAGAGCAATTGCTTGGAACCCAGATTTGGATCGCTGCCGGTACTGGCATCCGGCCCGTTGCGCAGCGCCATTAAAACGCCCAGGCCGCTCAAGAGTGCGACGATGGGAAAGAGCATCTGATCCGCCTTTGGGAAAAAGATGTTGAGCAGGATATGCACAACGACAATCGCGGCGATCAATCCAAGAATTGGCACAAGGTCATGTACGTTGGGCAGGATGCTGGTGCTGAATGGGATGAGCTGCGAGTTCGTATCGATGCTCGCCTTGTAATACTGCGCCAGGGGAAGCTGGAACATCTCCAGCAGCAGAATGAGAAAGGGCACAATCAGCAGCCCTAGCTCTTTCCACCGGTAATGGCGCCTGCCAATCTCACTTGTTGCCGGTTGCTTTGCCATACACGCTCTCTTTTCCTTACTGCGCCAGTTTGAAGCGAATAAAACCGACCTGGATGATGTCCCCCACACGCGCCGGGAGCGCATCCCGCGCCGGCTGGTTGTTCAGGTAGGTGCCGTTGGTACTCCCAGCATCCTGTACATACCAGACGCCGCCGCGATACCACATACGGGTGTGCTCGGCTGAGACAAAGGACTCGCTGATCTGAATGGTGTTCGTCGGCCCTCGCCCGATGGTCGTCTGCGGGTTCAGGTTAAAACTTGTGCCCGGCGCGATCTTGCTCGGTCCACTATCTACGACAATCAAATGTCCCACCACCGGCGGCAATTTGCCGAACGAGTCGGCATTCGCCGCCGCTGTCTTGCGCAGGTCGCGCGTAATAGAGATGATCACCTGCATTAAAAAGAGATAAAGCAGAACGATTCCTAGCAAGCGTAAGATTAACAAAAAGACATCGAGTGTCATACCACAGGGACCTTACCTTCTCTCATAATAAAAGTCGTAGCTGCCAATGGTAAAACGGTCCCCGCTGCGCAGCAGATGCTGGCGCAGGTGAGGAATGCCGTTGACGGTAATGCCGTTGGTGCTGCCGAGATCGAAGATGGTAAATTGACCGTCGGACTGGTATTTGATCTGCGCATGATAGCGTGAGACGCGTTTATCCTCAACAATGATGTCGTTGGTTAATTGCCGCCCGATATTGATAACCGGCTTCTCGATTGGAAAGACCTTCTGCGGCGTCTGGGGCGAGCGAATAGTGAGCCAGGCTTTGGGGAGCGCCACCGGGGCGGGTGCGGCTGGCATGACCGGGAGCGGACCCGACTGAGCATATTGCGTCGGCGCGGCCCCTAAAGAGGAGATGTTTGCAGCCGGCGAGCTTATCCTATCGATTCCAGGGAGTTGTTGCCCTGGCAGCAATTGCTGGCGCAGTTGGGCCATCTGCTCAGAGCTGATCGCCTGCGTGGCCATCGCGCCGTCCTCTCCCCCACCAACGCCTCGCTCGCGCAATTGGGCCTCGATTCTCACCGCGCCGGAACGCAGATCGCGCTTGGCGTGCAGCCGAAAGAGCGGGTCGGTGCGCAAGGTATAGTGATGCTGGCGGGCATACTGGATAAGATGTTCCTGCCAGCCTTTCTTTAACATCCCCTCGATCGGCGCCATCTGCTGGTGGTCTTTGATGCTCATGTAGATGTCATAAACATCGGGTGCCAGTCGTCTGCCCTCCCCTTGCAGCAGGCTGTTATCCTCCATCGCCCGCTCCAGCTTCCTCGCCACCTCCGCCGGCTGCAATTTCGAGGGAAACAGGAAAGCGAACGGTCCCTCAACTACCCGTTGCATAAATGCCTCAAATTTTGAGAGTGGATTCTGGCGAGTACTCACTCCTGGCCATCCTTCTGCAGAAGAACACGTGCCTTGCGCACATCCTCTGCAATCTGTGCTTTTAATGCGTCTACGCCCGCGAAACGCTGCTCGCTGCGCAGGCGCGCGATAAAGTGTACGCCAATGCACCGGTCGTACAGATCTATATCTGTCACGTCGAGCAGATGCGCCTCTATCAAGAGCCGCTGCCCATCAAAGGTCGGACGAACGCCGATATTGACTGCACTGTTATACGCATCCCAGCGTGCCGGGGTTTCATCCCCATTCACTCTATCATCAATAAGGACGCAGGGGCTATGAACTACGTCACTCTGCACGGCCCCCTTGGCGACCAGCACGCGTGCCGCGTACACGCCGTTGGCCGGAATCAGTTTATCAGGGGGCGGCAGGAGATTTGCTGTGGGAAAGCCCAGCAGCCGTCCCCGCCGGTCGCCCTGCACGACGACGCCGTTAAGCACGAATGCATGCCCCAGCAGTTCGCCGGCTTGCGCCACCTCTCCCTCGCTCACCAGTCCACGAATGCGCGTGCTGCTAACTCGCTGGTACTGAATCTCTTCCAGAGGAATCGGCAGCACCGCGATCTGATGCTGTTCGCCATAGGCGCGCAAGAAGGCCACGTTGCCCATCCGATTATGCCCCAGACTGAAATTCTCCCCGACCACCAGGCCGCGCAGATCGAAGTGCGCGCGCAAATCGTCCATAAATTCGGCGGCGCTCATCGAGGCGACCTCGCGCGTGAATTCGATGACGATCGAATCCGCGATTCCTCCATAGATCCTGGCCAGCGCCAGCTTCTCCTCCAGCGTCGTCAGACAGCGCAGTTCGATCTCCGGGCGCACCACCTTGAGCGTATGCGGCTGAAAAGTCAGCAGAACGGGCCGGCTGTGCAGCCGCTCCGCCAGCTTGCGCACCTCGCGCATTAACCCCTGATGCCCTTTATGAATGCCATCGAAGTTTCCGATAGTAAGAACGATCGGTTCGGTTCCTGTGAGCGTCGTTGAATAGTGCATACGTACCTTAAAGAATAATGATTTCGTATTTTTCTCTGGCCTATAGTACCACAGCCGCTCATTACAGGCAATATAATCGCTCTTCTTCCCCCTAAAAGCCCCCTTTCTCCGGCCTCTCCGGCCCTTGCACACGCTCTATCCTTCTGTCGCCTTCTCTTTCTCTTCCTCCCCGCGCGCGGCTCCCGGCACGGGGATGGAGAATTTGAAGACTGAGAAGAGGTAGTAGAGCGAAGGGAGGAGCAGGGCCATGCCAATCGCGATGCTGATGACCAGCGCGAGGATGACATTCGGATCGTTGGCCGCATTGTCGATGGTGACATGCGGTGGGATGAGGTAGGGATACTGCGAAAGGCCCCAGGAGCCGAGCAGAAAGGCGGTTTCCAGGATAATCATGATGCGCGCCAGGCGGTATCTTCGCCAGAAGAGCAGCGCGGCGGTCGCCAGGCCAATCAGCATGGTGGCAATGACGACTGGCAGCGCGCGCGCAAATATGCCATCCCAGAGCTGCGGGGCGAAGCGCGGGGAGAGCAGCAGGCCGAGCGCGCCCAGCAAGGCGGTAATCGCTCCGGCAATCAGTGCGCGCATGCGATAGCTCTCAGCAAGATCGGGTTCGTGAGCGAGGCTGGCCTCGAGAGTCAGGTAGACTGCCGCCAGACTCGCGCAGAGGGAAACCGCCATCAGGCCGATGGTCACGGCAAAGGGTGAGAACCAGGCCGAGCCAAAATCGGTCTGCGCCGTCCCGTTGGAGACAACAAGTTGTCCGCTGGCTACCGCCGCCGCCGAGGCACCCAGGAAGAAGGGCGTTATCAGGCTGGTGATGCTGAAGATACGGCTCCAGAGATCGGCAACGCGGTTGGTGACGTCCAATTCGTGGGTGCGGAAGATGAACGCGGCCCCGCGCAGGACGATGCCGACCAGCACGATGGTCAGCGGCACGAAGAGCGCGATACAGAATTCCGCAAAGGCGGAGGGAAAGACGGTAAACAGACCGACGATCAGGAAGATCAGCCAGACGTGGTTGGCCTCCCATACCGGACCGATGGCCTGATTAATCAGTTGGCGCTGGCGATGGCGCCGCCGGCCTACTGCAAAGAGATCCCAGATGCCCGCGCCGAAGTCGGCTCCCCCCAGTACGGCATAGGCGATCAGCGCCAGCCAGAGAATGCAGAGCGCAATCAATGCAATACTCATCAGACACCTGCTTTCTGTGGACCACCCTCAAATGGCACGTCTGACCAGGGCAGCTTGATGGGCGGGAACGGCGAGCGCGCGAGCCTGAGCAGCAAGCGGATCAGCGCGTAGCTCAACAGGAGGTAGACGAGCGAGAAGAGCAGGAAGCTGATATTGAGTCCCGGCGCAGTCGTTACGGCATCGGCGGTGCGCAGATAGCCTACGATCACCCAGGGCTGGCGGCCAAACTCTGTGACCATCCAGCCAAACTCGATCGCCGCGAACGAGAACAGGCCGGCCAGCATAATGCCGATCAGCATCCAGCGATTCTCCTGCCACGCGCGCTTCTTGCGCCAGGCAAAGAGCCAGAAGAGCAGACCAATGAACAGCGCGAAGAAGCCGCAGCCAACCATCGCATCGAATGAGAAGTGCGTCGCCTCTATAATCGGCCAGTCATTGCGCGGGAAGGCGTCCAGGCCCTTGACCGTTGCGTTTGGATCGCCAGTGGCCAGAAAGCTCAGGCCGTGAGGTATCTCGATCGCGTAGTAAACCTGGCCGGTCGCGGGATCGGCCCAGCCGCCGATGGTGAGCGGAGCGCCGCTGGTCGTGTGGAAAACGCCCTCCATCGCGGCCAGCTTGGCCGGCTGCGCACTGAACAGGAAACGCGCGTTGGCGTCGCCGCTGATAATCTGTAAGGGAATGGCGATTGCTCCCATCGCGAGCGCCAGGCGCAATGCCTTCCAGTAGTAGTCGCTGCGCTTGCCGCGCAGCATGGCGAAGGCGTAGACCGCCGCAACGCCAAAGCCGGTCGCGACATAGCAGGAGAGCATCATATGGATGGTTTCGTAGGGCGTGCTGGGATTGAGCATGGCCTGCCAGGGATTGATATCTACCACTTGCCCGTGCTTGAAGACAAAGCCAGCGGGCGTGTTCATCCAGGAGTTGACGCTCACGATAAACCAGGCCGAGGCCAGGCCGCTGATCCAGATCGGGAAGGAGCAGAGCCAGTGAGCACGCGGCGAGAGTTTATCCCAGCCGTAGAGATAGAGGCCGAGAAAGATCGCTTCCAGGAAGAAGGCAAACCCTTCCAGAGCGAACGGCAGGCCCACCACAGACCCCGCGAATTTTGTGTACGTTGGCCAGAGCAGGCCAAGCTCGAATGAGAGAATGGTGCCCGAAACTGCGCCGATCGCAAAGAGAATGGCCGCAGCCTTCGCCCAACGGCGGGTTAACAGCATCCAGTTCGGGTCCCGGTACTTCAACGCCAGACCCTCCGCGATACACATCAGGAGCGGCAAACCTACCCCCAGGGCGGCGAAGATGATATGAAAAGCCAGCGAGGTCCCCATCTGGGCGCGCGCAGCTAGCAGATTCGACATAGAGAAAGTCCTTTTATTGTTCAGTCAAACGACACAAACAAGCGATTTCGTGTTTATCACGTAAAACTATAAGCCTGAGAGACGCTTTTGTAAACCTTAGAGGTTCATGCTGAAAAATATCCCTTTTTTCTACCATAGACCCGTGAAATAAATCGTGACACGATGCTTTTTCAGGCAAATTCCTTAGGAGGTCACCTGTGCTATAATGCCCCTGAATGTTGAGCGGAGACTCTTTATCTATGGCACATACAACTGCAGAGAAGATTCTGGGCCGTCTGAAAGGGCTACGGGCTCTGATACGCGAGGGCGAGCAGCCGCTTTTCAGTATCCCGGCCATCTGGGAGAACGCGGGAGATCATCAGAGCAACGCCTGCGACCTGGTCCTGACAAATCAACGGCTCTTTGGCTATATCTATAGGACGTTTCCGCGCGAGCGCCTGTTTCTGGATGCCGTGGAACTCGCCGCTATCAAAGCTGTGACGATCCGGCAGAAGAGCTTTGAGGTGGTTTTTAGCGAACTCTTTGTCAGCGATGGTCAGAAGCGCATCTACATCCGCGCGCCCCGCAGGAAGATCGAGAACGCGTCCCTCGCGCTGCGCCAGGCAATTGCGGACTATGCCCCGGCCACGCATACGGCACTGGATGGAAAAGAGTGCGAGGAGGAGCAAGCCACTGCCCGCGCCGGACACGTCGAGCAGTCCACGACGGCGGGCGCGCAAGGAGAACGGGTCGGCCAGCGCAGCGAGCCAATCTATGGCCGGCAGCAGGTTCGCCAGCCACTCGAACGCTCGCCCCTGGGCATTACGCTCCTACTGGTGGGCGGTCTGCTGCTGGAGATAGGCGGAGCGCTGGTCTGGGCAGCGACGGGCAGTCCGCAAACGGGCGGCCCGCTCTTTCTGGCCGGGCTGGTCGCGGTGATCTTCGCCATTCTCGCGCGCCGCCAGGCACGTTAAGGCGAGATCGTCGCCAGCGCCGCGTTCGCCAGGCTGTTCTCATATGCGTCCGCCACCGGCAAAAAGGGCCACTGCTGACGCGCGATCCGGTTGACCACAAGCACGACGCCAAAGCGCACCAGGCAGTAGGCGACGAGTTGTGTGTTGGGAGCCGGCGCGGGCGTGGATGGATCGAGAATAGTGCCAGGGCTGCTGGCAAGCACTACCAGGCATCCTTCCGCCGCGTGATTATGAACCGGAACGAGATCCTGCACGAACAGATTCTGATTGCCGCTAGCGATGCTCGCCAGGGCCTCGGTGTCCTGCGCGGCCTGGCTGCAGAGCGGATCGTCATAGCCTGAGCCGATATTCTGCGGAAAAGGCGAAACTCGCCAGTCCTGGCCGACACGGGTGATCTGCAGCGAGACCATCTGATAGCCCTGCGTGCCTCTCACTGCCGAGATCGGCTGATCGCTCGCAATCACCTGTCCGGAGAGCGTTGCGTAGGACCAGGACAGGCTGACGGTTGCAGCCACGCTCCATCCATCCACATCCCGATTGCCATAAACCACCGTGGGATCTTCACAGAGCGCGCGACAGTCCTGGCGGTTGAAAGAGCACTGATTTGAAACGACGCAGGGATCATCAGACGAGGTGCTGCTATCCAGTTGGACGCGCAGGCTCGCCTGGAGCGGCTGCTTTGCCCTGGCATAGCAGATGGCGAGATGCGCTGCCAGGCTGCAAAGAGAGGGATCGGCCTGTATCTGCTGCTCCGAAACTGCGTATCGCTCTCCGGCATGCACCTGTTCGCCGGTTTCATAGCCGGCCAGCGCCTGCTGAATCTGCTGCAGCAGGGACTGGCGCTGACCTGCCGGCAACTCGTTCAGCGACGCAAAGAATGAGAGGACCATTGCATTGACGCCTGGCACGAAATGCGCGCTCATCCTGCTGCTGAACAGGCAGGGACCGCTGAGGGTTGTGGCATTCAACACAGTCAGAATGCAGGTCTGCGGGTTGAATGGTGCAACTTGCCAGATGATGGTGTGCTGACCCTGCGCCAGGACCAGCGGTCGATCGCGCACCAGAGCCGGCAGGTGCGCGATCGGTCTGCCATCGACGATAAAATGGCCCCAGGAGGGATTGCCCTGCAAGTATAATGATAGGCTGTCGGTGGTTGCTGTCGCTGTGGGTTGTGGCCGGAGCAGGGTACGCGCCAGTAGGCCGCGCACCTCGGCAGAACCGCCCAGGAAGGTGCCCATGACCAGCACAAATAGCAGCACCGTCAGAACGGCGCTGACTCTGCGCTGGCGAGGCGTCAAACGTGGCAGGCCGTACCCGCGCTTGCCACGCTGCGGACCGAGATCGGTGATCTCTATCTCGAATTCATCTGGAGATGGTTCGCGTTCTGGATCTGCCATAGATGAAGATTCCTTCTATCAAACAATCTCCATTATAGCGTATTTCCCTCGCTGCTGTCGCTGCTGCATCCCCGGACAACCCTCCTGTCATTGTTCTCCCTTGATTATGGCGGAAGTTTTTGAAATAGACCTGAAAACTGTTCCTTTGCCAGAAATGGATGGAGAGACAGTTTATGTGCATATATTATCATAAATTGTATTAAACGCAATTTCTGATAATATATGCACATAAACTGTGGATTTTTCAAGCTACGCGTGCGTTTTGAAAAAGTCCTCGATCTCGTTCAGTTCGCGCTCGGTGAAGCGGAACTCGGCGGCACCGACGTTGGTATCAACCTGCGAGGGACGGCGCGCGCCTACGATCGCGCCGGTCACAGCCGGATTGGTCAGCGTCCAGGCAATCGCAGCCTCGGCGGGCGTGCGCTGATAAAGCTGGGCAATCTCGCGCAGCTTCTCGACCAGGGCCAGGTTGCGCGAGAGACGCGGCTCTTGAAACTCTTCGTCGTGCTTGCGCCAGTCGTTGTCGGGCAGGCGCGCGATGCGCTCACGCGTCATCTGGCCGCTGAGCAGTCCCGATTGCATGGGAGAATAGACGATGACGCCGATATTATTTTGCCGACAGAACGGCAAAATCTCCTTCTCGACCTCGCGATTGATGAGCGAGTAGTGCGGCTGGAGCGAACTGATGGGCGCGATGGCCATCGCGCGGCGCATCTGCTCGACATTAAAGTTGGAGACGCCGATGTAGCGCACCTTGCCCTCTTTTTGCAACTCGGCCAGTGTGCTCCACCCCTCCTCGATGTCCTCGTCGGGGATCGGCCAGTGAATCTGGTAGAGATCGATCACGTCAACCTGCAAGCGGCGCAGGCTGCCCTCGATCTCGCGCCTGATCGACGCTGCCTTGAGGCAGTTGCTGACCTCGCGCTCGCCCTCTTTCCAGACCAACGAACACTTGGTGAAGATATAGGGATGCTCGGCGCTCCCCTTGAGCGCCTTCGCCACGATCTCTTCAGAGTGTCCAAGACCATAGGCTGGCGCGGTGTCGATCCAGTTGATGCCGAGGTCGAGTGCGCGCCTGATCGCCGCAATCGATTCGGTATCATCCTGCTCTCCCCACCCGAAGACCCAGTTGCCGCCGCCAATCGCCCAAGCGCCAAAACCAATGGGCGTGATATGCATGTCCGTGTTCCCGAGCTGTCGGGTTTTCATAAACGTTCGTCCCTTTCTGGCTGTGTTTCTAAACATCCGGCAATGCCTACCTTCTACACTGTCAGTGTACGCCGATGGTTGCAACATACCAACTTTTCTGTCTCTATTCATCGGCATAAGACGTATTTAGTGGTATTTCAATCATCCTGAGGCGTTAGCCAGCAACATTGACACTCTCTTTTAACGACAGGTACAATAAGATAGCCAATAAATTCAGCGGGCAAGCTCTACTCTTGCGTTTTGCACATAAAAAGTTGAGGCAATATTACGATGAAGATGTATGTCTGTGTGAAACAGATCCCCGACCCTAACACGGTGGTTAGTAAGCTCGATCCGAACACCAAACGGCTTGTGCGCAGCGGCGTCACGCTTGTGCTTGACCCGGGCGATGAATGCACTATTTCTGCCGCGATCAAGCTGCGCGATACGCTGGGCGATAGCGAACTGACGGCGGTCTGCATGGGACCTGCCGGCGCGCAGGAGGCGCTGCGCCGCGCCCTGGCGATGGGTGTGGATCGCGCCATTCTGGTGACTGATCCCGCGCTGGCCGGCTCGGACGCGCTGGGCACCGCACGCGTGCTGGCGGCGGTTTTGAAAAAAGAGGGAGCGGACCTGATTTTCTGCTCCACCGAGAGTACCGACGGCTACACCGGCATGGTGCCGGGCGCGATCGCGGAGTTCCTGGGCATCGCGCAACTGAGCTTTGCTCGCGAGATTACCGTCGAGGGACAGAAGGCGACGATTCACCGCGTCACCCAGGCCGGCTACCAGATCGTGGAGGCCAACCTGCCCGCTGTGGTGACGATTGCCAGCGGCTCGTTTGAGGCTATTTATCCGACGATGAAGGGCATCATGAGCGCGAAGAAGAAGCCGTTCGAGCAGTTGAGCCTGGCCGACCTGGGCATTGAAGCTTCACAGGTGGGCGAGGCCGGCGCGCGCGAACGCGTGCTGGCAATCGGGCAGGCCGAGGCGCGCGCCGCCGGCCAGATTATCAAAGACGAGGGCGATGCCGCCCAGAAGATCGCTGACTTTTTGCAGCGTTACGCATTACTTTAACAGGAGGAACTGGCGATGGCAAAAACTATCTGGACACTGGTCGAGATCGAATATGGTCGGCCCGCTCGTTCCTCGCTGGAGGTGCTGAGCAAGGCGGCAACCCTGGGACGCGCCGAGGCGATCGTGCTGGGCGCGCAGGCCGCTGAGGTCGCCCCTATGCTGCGCGAGTATGGCGCGGCAAAGGTCTATGTCCACGCGGACCCCGCCTACGACACTTATTTGACGTTGCCCGCTGTGGATACGCTGAGCGAACTGCTCAAGACGCATCAGCCCGATCTGCTGCTCTTTCCAACCACGTATGACGCCCGCGATATCGCTGCCCGTCTGAACGCCCGCCATAATCTGGGCCTGATCACCGACGCCACAGACCTGCAATACGAGGGCGACGAGCTCAGGGTGACGGTGCCCTGGGGCGGCGAGAACGTTGTGACCGCGACACATCCACACGGCGGCCCCGGCATCGTGCTGGCTCGTCCAAAGGCGTTTAGCGTAGAGAAGGTCGAAGGAGGCAACGCCGAGATTGAGACGCTAAACATCGCGCTCAATGGCGCCTCGCAGAGCATCAAAATTCTCGATCGCGTCGAGGTGGCAAGCGAGGGACCGGCGCTGGAAGAGGCCAGCATCGTCGTCAGCGGCGGGCGCGGCCTGGGCAAAGCGGAAAATTACAAGCTGGTCGAGGAACTGGCGGCAGCCCTGGGCGGCGCACCCGGCGCGACCCGCGCGATTGTGGACGCCGGCTGGCTGCCCTATAGCTACCAGGTTGGACAGACCGGCAAAACGGTCAAACCAACGCTCTATATCGCGTGCGGAATCAGTGGCGCGATTCAGCACCTGGCCGGAATGAAAGGTTCCAAATATATTGTAGCGATCAACAAGGACGAACACGCGCCTATCTTCGCGTCGGCTGACCTGGGTGTGGTGGGAGATGTTCTGACGATTCTCCCGCAATTGACAGCCGAGGTGAAGAAGCGCAAAGCGCAATAAGCACTGCTGGAGGTTTTGTCCTATGACCCCGATCGTTTCACCAACCGGGAACTGGATCGGCGTGGTACTGTTTGTACTGCTGTTCGCCGTGGGCGTCGGTATCTTTGCCGTGCGCGCCGGCGAACTGGTCGCGCTGCTGGTTAAGGCACGTCCTGAGGACCGCACGGACCACCTGGAGGATCGCATCGGCGATTTCTTCAAGATCGTCCTGGGCCAGAGCGGCGTCCTGCGCGATCCACTCCCCGGCATTGCTCACTTTCTTACCTTCTGGGGCTTTATCATCATTCAGATCGGCCTGCTCGACCTGATGATCAGAGCCTTTGGCTTCGAGATTCCCTTCATTGGCGGCAATCCCGGCTTTGTGGCGACGCTCGATGTCTTTATTCTTCTCGTAGTAGTGGCCCTGGTGTTTTTCGCCATCAGGCGCGCGGTCTTCCATCCGAAACAGCTCCAGAGCATTCGTCACGGTCCCTGGGATGGCTATATCATCCTGCTCCTGATCCTGGCCGTGCTGGTCACGCTGGCCCTCACCGAGGCATTCGAGTACGCCGCGAGCAATGGCGCGGAATGGTCGCTCTTTGGCCAGTGGATGGGACCCTGGTTCAGCGGCCTGGATAATGCGACGAACGTGATTCTCTTCCGCGTCTTCTGGTGGGTTCACATCAGCACGGTGCTCTTCTTCCTGTGCTATCTGCCGCGCTCCAAACACCTGCACCTGATGGCGACGCCGTTCAATGTGTTCTTCCGCAACTACAAGCCAAGCGGCGCACTGCCCCTGATGGAGAACCTTGAGGAGCGCGAGGATTACGGCGTCTCGAAGGCCGAGCAGTTTACCTGGAAGCAACTGCTGGACGGCTACGCCTGCACCGAGTGCGGACGCTGCAATACGGTCTGCCCGGCGACCAATACCGGCAAGCCGCTCCTGCCGAAAGAGATTATTCTGGGCGTCAAGGAGGCGCTTTTCGAGCAGAGCGCGGAGATCCTGGGCAAGGATAGTCCCTGGGTGAAGCTGGCGCCCCTGGGCACGCGCGCCGGCGAGATGGTTCGCAAGGACAAGGAGCCGGAGCCGCTGGTGGGCGGTGCGATCTCTGAGGAGGCCCTGTGGGCCTGCACGACATGCAGCGCATGTATGGAGATCTGCCCGGTTTCGATCGAGCATGTGCCAAAGATTGTCGATATGCGCCGCCACCTGGTGATGGAGGAGAGCGAGTTCCCGCCAGAGGTCACGTCGCTCTTCAACAATATCGAGCGCAACGGCAATCCCTGGGAAATCAGCAACGATAAACGCGCCGAGTGGGCCGCCGGCCTGGATATTCCGCTGATGAGCGAGAAGCCCGATGCCGACGTGCTCTACTGGGTTGGCTGCATGGGCTCATTTGACCAGCGCAACAAGCGGGTTGCCACGGCAGTCGCTAAAATTCTCAAGGCGGCCAATGTGAATTTCGCCATCCTGGGACCCGAAGAGTCCTGCACCGGCGATCCCGCGCGCCGCATCGGCAATGAGTACCTGTGGCAGATGCAGGCCCAGCAGAATATTGAAACGCTGGACAGCTATGGCTTTAACCGCACAAAGAACGCGGAGAACGGCCACAACGGGCACCAGAATGGCGCGGCGGCCCCAAAACATCGCACGATCATTACGGCCTGCCCGCATTGCTTCAATACCATCGCCAATGAGTATCCCCAGCTCGGCGGCGATTACGAGGTTGTGCATCACACGGTCTTTATCGATAAGCTGCTGGCGGATGAAAAGCTCAAGCTGCCTGAGGGCTTCGATCAGCGTAAACTGACCTATCACGATCCCTGCTACATCGGACGCTACAACGGCGTCTATGACGAGCCGCGCCGCGTGCTGACGGTCCTGAACAGCAACGGCGTGACCGAGATGGGACGCAACCGCAACAAGAGCTTCTGCTGCGGCGGCGGCGGCGGGCGCGCCTGGATGGAGGAGAAGATCGGCAAACGCGTCAACCAGACGCGTATGAAGGAGGCGCTGGACACCGGAGCCGAGGTGCTGGCCGCCGCCTGCCCGTTCTGCATCACCATGTTCGACGACGGCATCAAGGGCATCGAGGCCGAAGATCGCATGCAGATCGAGGATATCTCCGAGATCGTGGTCAAGGCCCTGGAAGGCAGCACCGAGGAAATTCAGGCAAGAACGCCCACATTTTAAGTAGCAGAGTTAAGGAAATTGCCCGCTCGACCAGATTGAGCGGGCAATTTCTGCAATATTAACGGATATCTATAGAGTATTCACAAACAAGCTGCTCACCGACTCGCCGTTGTGGATGCGGCGGATGGCCTCGGCCAGCAGGGGGGCGATGGAGAGGATGGTCATGTTGGGCAGGCGCTTCTCAGGCGCGATGGGCACGGTGTTGGTGGTGACAACCTCGCTGATATCCGGCTGGTTGCGCAGGCGCTCGATGGCGGGACCACAGAAGAGGCCGTGAGTGCAGGCGATGGAGATGCGCCCCACACGCCGCTCGCGGATGCGCTCGAGGATTTCGATGACCGTGCCGCCGTTGGCGATTTCGTCATCCAGGATAATCACATCCTTCCCCTCAACATCGCCCACAATGGTATCGATCACGACGCGATCATCGGCGATGCGATGCTTGCGCCCGGCGGCCATCGGCAGATTGAGCAGGCGGGCGAAGTTCGAGGCCGACTTGGCATTGCCCAGATCGGGCGAGAGCACGATGCTGTTGCTCAGATCGTAATGGCGAAAATGCTGGGCCAGCTCCTTGAGTGCGTTCAAATGGTCGGTCGGCACGCTGAAGAAGCCATGCACCTGGGCTGCGTGCAGCGTCATGGTCAGCACGCGATTGGCGCCAGCCGTCGCCAGCAGGTCGGCGGTCAGCCGGCCCGCGATCGAGATGCGCGGCGCGTCCTTTTTATCTGAGCGCGCATAGGAATAGTAAGGGATCACAGCCGTGGTGCGCGCAGCGGAGGCGCCACGGGCCGCGTCCAGCATAAAAAGCAACTGCACAAGATGTTCCTGGACGGGGGGGACCAGTGGTTGGATGATAAACACATCGCTCTCGCGGCAGTTGGCATTGAGCTGAACATAGAGGCAATCATTGCTGAAATGACGAATTGTTGCCGGGCTGAGTGGCACCTGTAAGCACTCGCAAACCTCCCGAGCCAGTTCCTGGTGGGCCGTCCCGCAGAAAATTGTGATCTCGCGCATGAGCAATTTCCTTTTGTCTAAGTGGCGATTGTCCGCCTTTTCCAACGAGTGGAAACACTGGCACGCCACACAAAAGTTCCCCCGGTCAATGTTCTAGTACTCTTGTCCTATGCACGATAAACCGATAAATGCGGGTATAAGGAGTGTCCATCTGCTCAGGGCCAAAGTGGTCCCGCGCCCAGACTTCGAGACGCCGGACGGATTCGTGAAAAATCTCATCTGGTACCAGCCAGGTGCGCGACCACAGGCGGCTGGTAATGCGCTCTAAAGCGGCGCAAGCGAGCCAGCGATTAGAAATTGCCACCGAGGAGACTGCGGGCGATGACCAGGCGCTGGATCTGGTTCGTTCCCTCGTAAATCTGCGTAATCTTGGCATCGCGCAGCATACGTTCGGCAGGATACTCTTTCATATACCCGTAGCCGCCCAGCACCTGGATAGCATCGCTGGTCACGGCCATTGCGGAGTCCGAGGCGAACATCTTGGCCATCGACGAATAGCGAGCAAAATCGGGATCGCCCCGATCCAGCATCTCGGCAGCGTTGTAGACGAGCAGGCGCGAGGCTTCGACTTTCGTGGCCATGTCGGCCAGCATAAATTGAATGCCCTGATTGGCGGCAATCGGCCTCTTAAACTGCACGCGCTGCTTCGCGTAGGCAATCGCCAGGTCGAGCGCGCCCTGAGCAATGCCCAGGGCCTGTGCGCCGATGCCGATGCGCGTGCGGTCGAGCGTCATCATCGCAATTTTAAAGCCATCGCCCTCGCGACCAATGAGATTCTCTGCCGGCACCTCGCAGTCGTTAAACATCAGCTCGGCGGTCTGCGAGCCCTTGATGCCCATTTTATCCTCGATGCGGCCAACGGAGAAGCCGGGGAAGTCCTTCTGCACGATAAAGCCGCTGATCCCGCGCGTGCCCGCTGAGCGGTCGGTGATTGCAAAAATCGAGTTGACCTGGGCCAGGCCACCGTTGGTGATAAAGCGTTTGGAGCCGTTGAGGATATACTTATCGCCCCGGCGCTCGGCGAACGTCTGCATAGCCGCCGCGTCGGAGCCGGAGCCAGATTCGGTCAGGCCATAGGCGGCGAGCCATTCGCCGCTGGCCAGGGGAGGCAGATACTTGCGCTTCTGCTCCTCGCTGCCGGCCAGCATGATCGGCATAGCGCCGAGCTGCTGCACCGCCAGGATCAGACCGGTGGTCGCGCAGTGACGCGACAGTTCCTCAATCGCCATTGCCACGGCCAGTTCGCTTGAGCCGAGGCCGCCATACGCTTCAGGGAAAGGCATCGCCAGGATATCCTGCTGCGCCAGCAGTTCCTTCATATCCCAGGGATACTCCCCGGTGTGATCGATCTCGGCTGCGCGCGGCGCGACACGCTCCTGCGCAATCTCGCGAATCGCCTCTATTAATGCTTGCTCATCTTCGGACAGATGGGACACGGCCATGTGTATCTGCTGCCTTTCTTTCGTGTCTATTTGGGAAAATATGGGAACGCCCAAAGAGTTCTTCGGTTGCCCATCTATTATATCACCGCCGGTGAGAGCGCAGCATGTCTTCGCCTATGGCTCGTTCCCGGACGCCTCGCCCATTTGCAAGAACACCTGCAACAGGTCATCCTCAAGATCCTGCCAGGTACGCTGGCGAGCCTCTTGAAGAGTGATCTGACGCCGCTCGGCAATCGCCTCGGCAAATTTACGCGAGACGCGCTGATTAAAATCGTGAAAATAGGGTGTCTGGACCTCTTCCCGGGGCATCATCCTGAGGTCGAGCGCGCTCACATCGTAGAACTCTTCCGGCTCAAAAATCAGGGCCGCCAGGTGGGAGTAACGCTCAAGCAGGCGAAGGCGCGCTTCGGTAAAAAAGTACTCTCGGGAACTAGAGATGAGCAGGCCGCCCGCCACCCTGGCAAAGCGAGAGATGGGAAAAGCGGCCACGCTGCGCTCATACTTTGTCCAGTTGGCAGGCAAAAAGGTGACTTCGTCGCGACTGTTGATCTTGTCATAACGCATATGGCTGATCACGTGACCGATCAGCGATTCGGCGCCCAGAAACATCGTCCTCTGGGTGAGATCGGACGGCCAGGGAGGGGTACCAAGTCCCCCGACCTCGCGCAGGCTGCGCACCTTCTCGCCGCGGCGAGGCGGCACGCAACACACCAGGCTGACCGACATCCCCTGCCGGTCGGGATCGAGCTGGCTCAGCACCTGGCGGAAGATCAGCTCCTGTACCGTCTGGCGAGCCATCGGCAGCGGCGTCAACGCCAGGGCGCTCAGAACGCGTGCGTAAAATTCGGGCGGTAATTCTTGCTGAACCTGCTCAAACGCCTGGTCCTCGAGCGGCAGATCGGGAAAATCGACAATGGCCAGGCGCAGAAAAGCTGCATAGTGTTCGACCGGCAAAATCCTGAGCAACATGCGCATGTTCTCATCGCGTGGCCGGGAAATCTCACCGGCCCAGCGTTGCAAAGTAATCGGACGAACGTGCGCCGCCTCAGCCATATCCTCTCTCGCCTGCGTATCCTCGATGAGTAGCCCCAGGTACTCCTGCCAGGTCGATGGTTCGTGACGCCTCTGCATATCCTGCCGCGACACTCCCTCTATTCTGGCCCCGGCTTTGTACCCCAGACCGTCAATAGTGTCCATATTGCACAAAAATCCTCATCGCCCATCTCTGCCAGAGCTTTGAGATAGAGATCATGCCACTCCTCCGAGGTTGTGACCTGCGCCTTCAGGAGCAATGGCTCAATCAACGGAAGACCAACGGTGTAATCGAAATAGAAGCTTTCGTGCTCCTCCGTGCCGGCGGAGTACTCAACAACATGAGCGAGCTTGCTTACTCCCTCCAGGCCGGCCTGGCGCATCAGCGAAGGAATCACGGGGATAACCCCATAATGCAGGCCCGTGGCCGAGAAGGTGTAGCCCAGCCGGCTCATCGCCAGGTGGACCTTGTGGCATGCCTCCTCAAAATTCGGCTTGTTGGACGCGCCCCACTCGAACTCAGTGACGCGCAGAATTCCCCCTGGACGCAATACGCGCAGGCACCCGGCGAGAAATTGCGGCCACTGCTCCTTCTTCATAAAGGCGGCAACCAGGCGAGCATTCACCAGGTCGAAATAGCCTTCGGGAAAGTCAAGCGGCTTGAGCGCATCCATTACCAGAAAACTGGCGTTCTCACGCTGCTGCGCCCTGGCCTGGGCGTTGGCATACGTGATCATACGCTCGCTGATGTCGATGCCAACGACCTCGACATCAGAATAGTTGTGGGCGGTCTCCAATACCCAGCCCCCCGGACCACAGGCGACATCCAGGATACGCTGGACATTACTCAAATCGGGCTTCTCAGGAAAAACACCTCCCATTCCCCGGGTAAGTAACTGGTCCTGGCGCATTAAACGCGCCATCTCCGCCTCTTTCTCAGGGTCGATAATATACGTGTTCTCCGCTTTCCTAGCACTCTGCTCCTGTGGTGCTGACATGCAAATTCCTTCCTCATCGCTGCGGCAGGCAGGAGAAGCTGCAACGCTTCCTCTTTTCCCACCTTCCTGATCGTTTCGTCGAAATACCTAAAGGGCCAGTTTGCACAGGGTGTTTCTTTTTGCCAGAAGTAGCATACCATTTTTCACGAACGATCGCAATGCACGAATTATCCAGGCAGAAAGCTTTTCTGTGTTCTTGTGTAGCAACAGGTTATGTCGAGGAGCAAGAAACAGAGGACCAGCCCTCACAACTGTGGTTGCTTTCGCTTCTCTTGTGTGGTATAATTCGCACAGAATAGAGGGAAAAATTTCAAGCGAAAAGTGGGCGTCACCCCACTTTTCTGTTTGCCAGAAACCTTTTTCTGTCACATGGCCGACTCGCGGCGCGTAAAGAAGCGGGGCGGTTACGTTCTCTGAAAAATCATGGAATTGTCTACCGGGCGATAAGCGGGAGGAGAAAGGCATATGAGGAGCGAATTTCAGGCTGCCATTGCGCAGTTAACTGCCGAGAAGGGATTGCCCCGCGAAGTAGTAATGGAGACTGTGGCCAACGCGTTGCTCTCGGCCTACCGCAAGAGTTTTGGCGGGGGCGAAAACATTCGCATCGAGGTCGATAAAAACGGCGAGGTGCGTGTGTGGGCGGAAAAACGCGTGGTGGCCCAGGTCAGTGACCCAAATGACGAGATCTCATTGGCGGAAGCGCAGCGCCTGAATCCACACGCGGCGCTCGGGCAGACAATGGATGTTGATTCTTCTTCCATTTTCGACCGCATTCCCGCGCAGACGGCCAAGCAGGTGATCTTGCAGCGTATCCGCGAGGCCGAGCACGAACATCTCCACGAACAACTCAAAGATTGGGTGGGCGAGATTCGCCTGGGCACACTCACGCGACGCGACCCCGCGCGCGGCTGGCTGCTCGATTTCGATAAGGCCGAGAAGGTTGAGGGCCTGATGCCGCTGGGCGAGGAGGTACCCACCGAGCGCTATCGCCCCGGCCAGCGCCTGCGCGTCTTCGTCTATGACGTGCGCCGCACCCAGGGCCGCATGCTCCAGATTCTGGTTTCCCGCACGCATCGCGATCTTGTGCGCCGCCTCTTCGAAGCGGAGGTGCCCGAGATTTATGAGGGCACGGTGGAGATTAAGGCGATCGCCCGCGAGCCGGGCAGCCGCTCAAAGGTGGCGGTTGTCGCGCGCCAGGAGGGTCTGGACCCCATCGGCTCCTGCGTCGGCGTGCGCGGCTCACGCATCAATAACATTGTGCATGAACTGAACGATGAAAAAATCGATATTATCCAGTGGAGTCCCGACCAGGCGACCTTTGTGGCGAATGCGCTCAGCCCGGTAAAACCCTTGAAGGTGGAACTGCGCGAGTCGGACCACACGGCCCTGGTGACAGTGATGGAGAAGCAGCTTTCCCTGGCGATCGGCAAGGATGGGCAGAACGCGCGCCTGGCTGCCCGCCTCACGGGCTGGCGCGTGGATGTGACGCGGCCCGCTGAGGGCGAGATCTTCGAGGAGGACTTCGCCGAGAGTGCCTCCAGTTCTCATCACCAGGGCGGCTCCCATAATGGAGGACGTCGGGATAAAGATCGCGACCGCGAGCGCGACCACAATCGGGAACGCGGCGGCCCGCGCAAACGCAGTGGAAGCGGGTCGCACAATCGTGGGCGCTACCATGCGCAGGATGAGTATGATGAATAACCAGGAAAGGGGCGCGCAGACGCTATGCCAAAAGCCCAACCAAAACGCGTGAAGCATATTCCCATGCGCACCTGCGTCTCATGTCGCACCAGCAAACCCAAACGCGAGCTTTTACGCGTGGTCAGGACGCCGGATGGGCATGTGCAACTGGACGCAACCGGGAAGAAAGCCGGGCGCGGCGCGTACCTGTGCGCGAAACTGAGCTGCTGGGAAAACGCGCTCAAACGGAAACGCCTGGAGAGCGAGTTTGAGGTAACAATCTCCGCCGAGGATCGCGCGGCCCTGGATGCGTTTATCGCTACCCTGCCGGCGGACGAACCATCCTCCTCGCCCGCCGCTGCAGCACAGGCGAAAGAGGCTCCTGCTCAAAAGAAAGCCGGTGACAAGGCATAAGCTCCGGCAAGCAGGCATCAATATAGCGAGCAGGGTGGTCAGCGCGGCCACCCCTCGCTTTCTGTTCTCTTGCCTACAAACCTCGGCCCGCGAATAGCACTCCGCAGACAGCTAATGTGGAGAGGGACCCGGTCGGGGCAGAACAGAGGGCCAAATTTTACATATTTTGCCTTGCTTCCTAAAACATGGTATAATACTGAGGCACACACCAAGACAGCTTCCCTGGGAAGCTTTTCAAACGTTGAAAAAGAGATCGTTTTCACCTGGCAAACGTTCAAGGAAAACAGGTCTCCGTTTCATAATGAACTTATGAACTTATGAGTTACGTTATCTCTTCTCTTAATAGAGGCACAGCCCCCCGTTCGGAGGGCAGTTGTGGCAAAGTTTGCGGAGCGACGCTATGAACCAATAACCATAGCCCTACGCCAGAGAGCGCAGACAATCGATGCCTGGCACTGCACCAACGAGAGGGTCTGTCCACCCCAGCGGGGGTTGAGACAGTCCTTTTTTGTGGCTGTGAAGAGAGATTTCCGGCGCCTCATCACAACCGGTGAGTGACGCGAGTACAGGTTCCGCTGGTGCTTAAACCACGCGGAGGCAAACGTCAGAACACCGCTCAGATGATGCAGCGTACCAGTATGTAGAAGGGAGTCTTCTCATGAAAAATACATCTGAGTCTCCTGAAACCCAGGAGCAGGCGAAACCGACGACCTCGCGAAGCCGGACGACACGCCAGAAAACAGAGAACGCCACAACGGTCAGTCAGGAGCAGGAGAAAAAACCTGCCACGTCACGTCGCAGCAGTTCGCCAACACGCGCACATGCCCAGGCAGAGAAGGTCTCAACCACGCCCACTTCCAGCACTGAATCCACCGACAAAACGTCGGGGGCCGGTGCTTCAACAGCGGAGGCGGCTGCTCCATCAACGAAGTCAACCGCCGCCCGTTCAACAACGACCAGAACGCGCCGCGCCGAAGGCGTGAGCACTCCACGCCAGGAAGCACCTTCCGGCAGCGGCGAGGAGGGTCCCCGCCAGAGAACTACGGCCAGCAAAAGCGAAACCGCCTCTCACCAGGCTGCAATAGCCGGCGAGGCCACTTCGCGTCAGAGCACAAGAGGAAATAGCGCCCCCCGCCAGGGAACTGCCACCGTGCGAGGCGAGGCCGCTCCTCATCAGGGCGCAAGCACCGGGAGAGGCGAGCAAAACGCCCGGCAGCCTGGAACGGTCCGCCCGGCAGCGGCTCATCCCACCCGTACAGGGAACGGCTCCGGAGCGCCAGCTTATGCGCCACGCCAGCGTCCCGGCGGAGGAACACATGGAACAAGCGGGGTTCGGCCAGGCACCAGGCACGGCGGTCCTGCCACCGGGGGAGCTCGCCCCGCACAACGCAGCGGTCCCGGCAGAAGTGGTGGACGCCCGGGCACACAACAGCGCTCCCATGAGCGTCGTATAGCCGCCGTGAAAGAGAAGCCAACCGGCCCGGTTTCCATCCCCCCGCAGATCGTGGTGAAGGATCTCGCCGAACTGCTCCAGACGACGCCCAACGAGATTATTCGCGGCCTGATTAAGCACAGCATTTTCGCAAATATTAATGAGGTCGTGGACTACGAAAAGGCCGCGCTGGTCGCTCAGGATCTCGGCTTCGAGCCATCCATGAGCGAGGTGACGGTCGCACCGGCTGTGCAGCGCAGACGCGAGGGGTTGGTCGCGGATACCCTGCTGGATGCAAAATATGATGGCGGGCTGGTGACGATCCCTCCGGTCGTCACCATCATGGGCCACGTTGACCACGGCAAGACCACCCTGCTGGATACCATCCGCAAGACAAAGGTGGCGGCGGGCGAGGCCGGCGGCATCACGCAGCACATCGGCGCCTACCAGGTCGAGGTCAACGGCCAGAAGATTACGTTCCTTGACACGCCCGGCCATGAGGCATTTACCGCTATGCGCGCGCGCGGTGCCCAGGTCGCGGATATCGCGATTATTGTGGTCGCAGCGGACGATGGCGTAATGCCGCAAACGCGCGAGGCCATCGACCACGCACAGGCGGCGAAAATGCCGATCATCGTGGCTCTCAATAAGATCGATAAAGAGGGGGCCAACCCCGATCGCGTCAAGCAACAACTGGCCGAAATCGGCGTGGTGATCGAGGAATACGGCGGCGATGTCGTCTGCGTCCCCGTCTCCGCCCGGCGCGGCACCGGCATCGATGAACTGCTCGAAATGATCCTGCTGGTGGCCGAGGTGCAGGATATCAAGGCCAACCCGAATCGCCCGGCCACCGGCGTGATTATCGAGGCTAAGCTGGAGAAGAGCAGCGGCGCAACCGCTACAGTGCTGGTACAGCAGGGCACGCTGAAAATGGGCGATACGATCGTGGTCGGCACGATGGCCGGCAGGGTGCGGGCTATGATTAACGATCGAGGCAAGCGCGTGATGAAGGCGCCACCCAGCACTCCCGTGAGCATCCTGGGCCTGCCAGGGGTTCCCCAGGCCGGCGATCGCCTGGAGGTTGTGCCGGACGAGCGCACGGCCAAACAGATCGCGGCGAAGGTGGCAGAGCAGCGCAAGAACGAGAGCATGCCGCTGGGCCAGGTCAGCCTGGATACCCTCTACATGCAGATGCAGGAGGGGAAGGTCAAAGAACTGAATGTGATTCTGAAATGCGACGTGCAGGGATCTGCCGAGGCAATTAAGAACGCCTTGAGCAAAATCGGCGAGGAGAATCTCAAGGTGCGCCTGATCCACGAAGGCATCGGCAATATCAGCGAAACCGATGTCCACCTGGCCGCCGCCTCCGGCGCGATTATCATCGGCTTCAATGTGAAGGCAGATGGCGCTGCTCAGCGTATGGCCCAGAAAGAGGGCGTGGATATTCGCTACTACAATATCATCTATAAGCTGACCGATGACATTCAGGCCGCATTGACCGGAATGCTGGAGCCGACTCTGCAGGAGGTGATTGAGGGCCACGCCGAGGTCCAGCAAACCTTTAAGGCCGGCAAGGCCATTATCGCGGGCTGCCGCGTGCTGGATGGCAAGCTCACCCGCTCCTCTCAGGCCAGAGTGCTGCGCAAAGAGGCCAAAATCTATGAGGGCAAGGTGGCCTCGCTGCGCCGCGGCAAAGACGATGTGCGCGAGGTGGCCAGCGGCTATGAGTGCGGCATTCTGCTCGAAGATTTCTCTGACTTTGAGGTGGGAGATGTGATCGAAGCCTTTACCCAGGAGAAGGTCCGACCCGGAGCGTAAAAGCTTGATGTTGCGGAGAAAAGGGAATTATGCCAAATCCACACAGGCAAGAGAAACTGGGTGAGCAGATCGCTATCGAGATGAGCGATCTGCTGCGCACACGCGTCAAGGACCCCCGCGTGGGCTTCGCCAGCGTGACCCACGTTGAGGTGAGCGGCGACCTGCGCCACGCGAAGATTTATGTGAGCGTCATGGGGGAACTTGACGAGAAGCGACAGACGATCGAGGCCCTGCATCACGCGACGGGCTTCCTGCGCCGCGAGCTGGCCGGGCGTCTGACTGTGCGTTTTATGCCCGAAATCGTCTTTAAACTCGATAACTCTATTGAGCAGGGGGCGCATGTCCTGGGCTTGATTCGCGAGTTGGAGCTTCAGGAGCAGGAGGCGCCGGCCCAGGACGATGATGAGGTTACGCATGAGTCAGAATAACGCTGCGCTGGATGCGCAGATCGATCCCGGACTGGTGCAGCAGGCGATGGAGCTGATTGCACCGGCCCGGCGCATCGCCCTGCTCGCCCACGAACATCCCGACGGCGATTGCATTGGCTCGGCCCTGGGACTGGCGCACATTCTAGCCGCCCTGGGCAAGACCTGCATTCCAGCCTGCGCGGACCCCCCGCCGCGCAATCTGGCTTTCCTGCCGGGAATCGAGACGGTCGTGCAGGATCTCGGCGATGAGAATTTTGACCTGGTCATCGCCCTGGATGCCGGCGAGTTGCGTCGCTTTGGTTCCCTCTACGAGCGCCACCAGACCTTCCTGGAACATGCACGTATTCTGAATATCGATCACCACATCAGCAGCGACGGCTGCGGACAGGTGAATATCATTGATCCTAGCGCGGCGGCCACGGCGGAGGTGCTTGTGCTCTTACAACAGCAGGCACATCTCCCTCTCCCTCGCGAGGCCGCGCTCTGCCTGCTGACCGGCCTGATTACGGATACAAGCTCCTTCCAGTTCACCAACACTACCCCGCGCGCCCTGGAAGTTGCGGCAGAACTCCTGCGCCACGGCGTGATCACCGAGACAGTGGTACAACCTGTCTATCGCGAGCGCTCGCTGGCTCAGGCCCGCCTGCAGGCCGCGATTATCGATAACGCGCGCACCAGTTGCGATGGACGCCTGATCTGGTCCTGGGCCACCAACGAAACGCTGGACCAGGCAGGAGCTACGGCTGAGATGGACGACAATAGCTCCGGCATGTTGCGCGATATCGCCGGGGTGCAGATCGCAGCTTTCTTTAAGAGCTACGACACGCCGGATGTCACGCGCCTGAGCCTGCGCTGCGCCGCCCCCTACAACGCCGCCGAACTCTGTCAACGCTTGAGCAATGGCATCGGCGGGGGCCACGCGCGCGCGGCTGGAGCGACTTTCAACCGGCCCCTCGCAGAAACAATGCCTTTTGTGATTGCGGAACTGGAGAAAGAACTGCAGAAAGCACATTGAGCGGAGACGAGAGCAAGAGAGCAGCATGGACGGGATTTTCAATATCTATAAAAGCACAGGCATGACCTCGCATGACGTGGTGGCGAAGATGCGCAAGCTCTTACAGCAGCGGCGCGTTGGTCATGCTGGCACGCTGGACCCGGCGGCCAGCGGCGTGCTGCCTATCTGCGTTGGACTTGCGACGCGCGTGGCTGAATATCTGAGCGAGAGTGGCAAAGCCTACCAGGCTACGATCATTTTTGGCGTGGAGACGGACACCTACGACGCCGAGGGCGAGATTACGCGCACGGCGCCGACAGATCATTTGCGCCGCGAGGATATAGAGAGGGCGCTGGTGCAGTTTCGCGGCCGGCAAATGCAGGTCCCGCCACGCTACTCGGCCATCAAACTTCAGGGCCAGGCGGCCTATAAGCGCACGCGCGCCGGCGAGGAGGTCGTCCTGGCGCCCCGGCCAATCGAGATTACTCGCCTGGAGATCGTCCACTGGCAAAATCCTCAACTCATCCTGGACGTGGAGTGCAGCAAGGGCACATACATCCGCTCCCTGGCCTACGATCTCGGGCGAACCCTCGGCTGCGGCGCGCATCTGGCGAGCCTGGTTCGCACCAGGAGCGGACCGTTCCCCCTCGAGGAGAGCGTCACCCTGGAAGAACTGGCCCGCGCTGGCGAACAGGGCACGCTCGCTGCCTATGCCCAATCCGCCGATCGCGCCCTCGAACAGTATCCCGCACTGCACCTGGACGACGAAAGTGCCACGCGCGTCAAACATGGCAACCTCTTCGCCTACGAGATCCCTCAAAAAGAACGCTCGCTGGCCCGCGTCTACAGCCCGGCGGGAGAGTTTATCGCCATCGCTGAGTGGAGGCCAGAGTCGGGAAAATGGCAGCCGAAAAAAGTCTTCACTGAGTAAAAACTCACTGCTGCGGGAACGGAGGGCGCGGTGCCCCCACCTGAAACTGCCTGGGCGGAAGCACGACGTTGCCGGAGGACGAAGGCGAGAGATTCTGCAAAGGATGAGTAGGTGGCCTCTGATTCCCTGGACCGGCAGGACCAGGAGACCCGGCAGGAGGGCCGCCAGGAATGCCAGGAATAGGCACGGCATTGGGAGGAAATGCAGGCGGGAGCGCACCACTGGGCACTCTCATCTGCGCCTTTTGCAGATCCTCTTGCAGTTCCTCGACGCGCGCCCGCAATCTCTTGAGTTCCCGCGCATCCCGGCGGGCCGAGATTGACGAGACGACATAGAGTATCAAACCACCCAGGAAGGCACCAAGCAGGCAAAGCACCAGCACCGGAATACCAGGCATATGCCAGGAAAATAAGGTGAGATGAACGCTGGAAAAAAGGACGGCGATATTCTGCACGATCATCACCAGCGCAACTGCAACCAGCAGGATTAGCAAAATGAGCGCAATGTACAGCACAACAGGTCCCTCCCGTGGCGCATACCACAAAATATTTCTATTTGATTATGTAGTATAGCCAGCCGCGATGCAGATAGCAAGAAAGTTAGACCTCGACATGTCTAAAGTCATGGGATTCTGGGCGAACACCGGCCAGCTTTTGCTCTCCTTAGAGATTCCTGCCAGTCTCACCATATCCAAAAAGAAGAAGAAATTGACGCTTTTTAGCGGAAGCTTTATACTACAGTTCGTCGAAATTCGCCCATCGGTGGCAGTAGAAGGGGCAGCATACCGTGTTATTTGAAGAGTTTGCCAGAGAACAGATCCACAGTCCGATACGGACGCAGTACCTGCAAATCAAACGCCAGAATCCTGACGCCATCCTCTTTTTTCGCATGGGCGACTTCTATGAGATGTTTGACGAGGACGCCGAGATTGTCGCGCGCGAGTTGGAGCTGGCGCTGACCCGGCGCGATTTTGGGCGCGGCGAGAAGTCCCCAATGGCGGGGATACCGCACCAGGCGGCGGACGGCTATATCGCGCGCCTGGTTGCGAAGGGATACCGCGTGGCCGTCTGCGAGCAGACCTCTGATCCCGCGCTCTCTAAAGGGCTGGTCGAACGCGAGGTACTGAGGGTCGT
>Ga0209581_1000901_pt1 | contig 42733 bp, 44 predicted proteins | sample Coa_R2_FD_187160 | JGI IMG/M metagenome (GOLD analysis project Ga0209581, IMG submission 187160) | Surface soil microbial communities from Centralia Pennsylvania, which are recovering from an underground coalmine fire - Coalmine... | ecosystem: Environmental > Terrestrial > Soil > Unclassified ...
CCTTTTGAACTTATAGAGCCTATGAATGAATATCTGCCAGGAGAGCAACGGCCTCGCGCACTCTTGCAGAATCAGATTCACCACCATACCAACCGCCCTGCCTCAAGTTGTCCAGCGTTTCCCACCAGTCGGCAACGGTGCTCTCTCCAAAGCTGCGAAGGAAGCGGCCCAGGCGTGCATGTGCGTTTTGAGGCTGATGGTGCTTCGTCTCGCAGCCAAAGGCAATCCAATGAAAAGCGGCACCCCAGGCTCCTTCAATTACCACACGGGCTGCTTGCGCTTGCGACTGGAGAGGTACAATGGTTCTCTCGATGTCTTCCGCTGCTTTGCGATGTGCCTCGGCCAGCATGCTCAATCCTCCTGCTCGTTCCAGAGAGCCTGGTCGTGTTTTCTGGCGCCATTATATCAGATGCCATTTCCCTTTGCCAGCAATGAGAGAGATAAAACCTGTGCTTTCCTTGCTCTCTCTGTCGGACACGCTCTCGTTCGCCGACTGGTACGCCAACGCGCCGGTCTCGGGCACGGAGTACAATCCTGCACGGTCATAGTAAGACCGGTTGTAGAGGGTCCTTGCACAGCAGGCAGTAAACCACTGCCTGCTGCTTGTGTGTGCTACCTCTTCAACTGACTACGAGATAGCACTACGAAAAACCGGACTATGGAGAGTTGTATAGGACAGGTAGCTTTCCTGTCACTACAGGGACGATGCTACAATGGGGTTAGCGGGTGGGGTCATTCAGCCATTGTCGGATGGCCTGGTCGATGTCCTGATCGATGTAGAGATACAGCCGTTCAAACTGTATCTCATAACGCAATCCATCCTTTTCAACATACCACGATGAGGCTCTGCTGGCGCATCCGCCATCGTGATGTGTGAGGCAATAGCCAAGTGGCCCACCTACCTTCTCTACATGAGCGAGCAGTTGTTCCATCAACCACTCATCATTGAGCGTTTGCATATTGTGTTCCTCTTACAACGAAATTGCGATCTACGTTTCGCACTAAGAAAGAAGAGGTAACACACTTCTATTCATACCATTACATATAAACTTGTGCAAGATGAATAAATGTTTTAAAAATATGTTCAATATATAAATAGAAGAAACTTTGGCTGAAGCGGCCTGGCAATCTTCCGCGCTAAGTCATCAGCCCGTTATGATTATCACTGTCAAAATTGCTGTCAACAGAGCTTTTAGACAGCTTTTTCGACACAGAAAAAACCGCTCCGGCGGTCCTAGGTGCTGCGGGAGCGGTCATCGTATCAAATACGGGATGCCGAAGGGGGGAAGCGGCTTCTTTGGTTCATGAAGGTTTCTCCCGGTTCGCTTTTGTGCTCAATTTTCCCAGATTTGTTCGTCACATCTCTCTCCTTTTCGTGGACGAACGCCGTAACCGTCGTAAGATTTACCGTAAGATGCTGATCTTTCCTTCCCAGAAGTGTCCAGTACCCGTTTCCGTCGGCGTTCCTGCTCGGCTCATCGAGAGCACAAAGCCCTTGTGCAAGAGCAACTGACGGGTTTGCTCGGCTCCGTATTGTTTCCCCTGGTCGCTGTGCCAAATGCTCCCCGGCAGGACAAACGCCATCGTGTGAATGGTGTCGGTGACCAGGTCGGCCCGCATGTGATAGTCAAAGGCCAGACCCAGGATCTGACGCGTGCGGTGCCGCAGAGTAAAGCAACCGCGGACTTTCGATCTATCGGAGAAGCGGACCTCCAGGATGTCGGAAAAGACCACTTCCGTCTTGGTCAGATCGAGGTCTTCCTCTTGCAGTTTATTGGGGCAATCTGCGCCGCCTTCCCAGGATACCTCTATTTCTTCCGTTTGCGGCGAGCAGCGATCCCATATGTGCGCATCACGCACATCACGCGATTTTTCCCTGTGCCAAGCAACCTGGCCAGCTTGCGATGCCCCATCGTGTCATCCTTTTCATGAGCCTGTTCAATACGCACGGCCAGCGCCTTGTCCGCTTTGGGGCGCGTTGGCTGCACAGACAGACTGGCACGAGAGATGCCCAGTACACGCGCGAGTTGACGTTTGTTGATCGGACTGCTGGCAACACACATCGTGCGCGCCAGTTCCACCCTCTGCTGTTTGCTCATCTCCCCAGCAGTCCGCGAGATTTTTTAGCAACTCGTTCTGCACCGTCAGCTCCCCAATCAGCTTCTTGAGGTCATCAGATGTCAAGGCCGGTGGAAACGCCGGATCTTCCTGGTTTTTACTTTCAAAGCGCGTGATGTATGGCCTGACTTCTCCCAGAGACCCACCGCCCTGAAGATCAAGCATCATGTACGGCAGGGCAGGCTTTCGCCTCCTGCGCCAACGCTTGCTCCACGATGCCTGATCTCTGGTCTGCTGAGGGGGCAAGCGATGTTCTCAACGAATGTGCCGACTGGTTCACCAAAAACCAGGAAGAGCCTAAGTATACACCGGCTTTAATAGAGAGCCAGGGCATCACAAAGCTCGTTCACCTATTAACCTCTCATACCGGGCTGTGAACCGCATCGTGAAGGTCTCCTGGGAGCGCACGTCTCCAGGACGGCGTTCAGTGTTCCTGCGCCAGAAACGCCTGGCGCAAGCGCGAATATAAACGCTCGCGGCGAGATGCAGGAAGCGCGACCTGGTACTGGGCCAGGCCCAGTTGAATGACCTTCTGGGTCGTGTGCAGCACCACGCGACAGTTTGAGCAGGTCGCCAGATGCTCCCGAGCGGCAGCCGTCAACTCCTCATCCAATTCCTGATCGAGGTAGGCAGACAGATAGGAGACGAGTTCCTCACAGGTCATGGCGTTTTCTCCCTCGGAGTCCGGCTCCGTTCGCTGAAATAGGTGCTCACCTGCTCGCGTACGCGCAGGCGAGCGCGGTGTAAGCGCACTTTGCAGGCGGCCTCCGTCAACTCCTGGATGTGGGCGCACTCCGCCGTCGAGAGGCCCTCCAGGTCACGCAAGACGAAGGCCGCGCGCAGTCCCACGGGAAGCGCATTGATGGCGGTGCGCAGGACCTCCTGCGCTTCCCCGCTCAAGACCTGCTGATCGGGAAGATGGCTCCAATCGACCAGTTGGATCGGGAAGGAGGCAGCGTCCTCGTCTTCCTCGGGTAACGTGGCACTCGCATGCCGACGACGCAGCAGCATCAGCGTGTGGTTATAGGCGATGCGATAGAGCCACGTCCCTATGCGTGCCTGTGGCTCAAAGCGGTCGAGCGCCTCAAAGGCAGAGAGAAACGTCGCTTGCACGACTTCTTCCGCGTCATCGGCCTGCTTGAGCAGGCCCATAGCCAGCCGGTAGACGCGTTCTGCATAGGTTTCAAAGAACTCGGCGAACGCCGCTTCCTCATGCCGGCGCAGCCGAGCCAGCAATTCCTGGTCACCGGGCATCGCGGTTGCTCCTTTCGAACTCTCCCGTGCATTGTACCACACAACGCTGTAACCTTTCCTCACCTCGTGCATTGAAAGGGTAGAGCGTCGCACGAGACGCTTTCCCGAACGGGAGAAGAGACAAGCTCATACAAAAAGGAGAATACTCATGGCATTTGCATCCTTTATGTCCAGCGCAGCGGGACGGATCCTGCGCATCGTCGTCGGTCTTGGCCTGATCGGCGGGGGCGTGTACCTGATTGTGGCAGCGAGCAACGTCACGGTCGGCATTCTCCTGGCGGTGGTCGGGTTGGTGCCGCTCGCAGCCTCGCTCGCTGATGTGTGCCTCTTTGCGCCACTCTTTGGTGCGCCTTTCAGCGGCGCCAAAATACGAGCGCATGCCAGCTAAGGAGCGTTTCATGGGATACGATGCCGTTGTGATTTCCGCGCATCCCGATGACGCCGAAACGCAGATGGGCGGCACACTCGCCATTCTCGCCGGCAAGGGGCAGCGGGTGCTGCTCGTCGATCTGACCGAGGGAGAACCCACCGAGTTTGCCCAGGCGGGGGTACGGGCCGAGCAGGCGAGCGAGGCGGCTCGCCTGCTCGGCGTGGAGCGGCTTTCCCTCGGCCTGCAGGATCGACTGCTCACCGACACGGCCCAGACCCGCCTGCAGCTGGCCCGGCTGCTGCGTGAATATCGCCCGCGCTGGGTCTACAGTACCGGAGAAGCGTGCATCCACCCTGACCATGCCGCGGTCGTCGGGCTGACCCGCGCCGCGGTGTTCCTGGCCCGCCTGGGCCAGTGGGAGCGCGTGCCGGGAGGCGAGATGCTGGCCGGCCAGGAGCCCTGGGTGGTCGAACGCCTCTTCTTCCCTCACTGCAAGATGGAGCCGCCTTGGACCGATTTCGCCTTTGCTGTCGATGTCAGTCGCGTCTACGAACGCAAGAGAGCGGCTCTGGCCGTCTATCAGTCGATCTTTCAGGCCCAAGGCGATCATCTGCTCACCTTGTACGAGGCGGAAGATCAGTACTACGGACGCCTGCTCGGCGTCGCATACGCCGAGGTTTTTCGGAGCGCCGCACCCCTGCTGGTCGAGGACCCGACGGTGTTTTTGCCAGTCTCCCAGGGCTAGTCGTTTCTCATGTGGTCCAGGTTGACGATTGCTTGAGAGAAAGAGAAGGAGTAAGACCATGCCAATGATCTCACCACAAGATCAACAAACACTGCAAAAGCTCTTCGAGGGGCTTGAGGGTGATGTAACGATCACCAACTTTACCCAACGCGAATCCCTCCTGGTTATTCCAGGCCAGGAATGCGACTACTGCCAGGAAACGCGCGAACTTCTCGAAGAAGTGACTGCGCTCTCAGAGAAACTCCACCTGGACACCAGGGACTTTCTGCGCGACAAGCAGGAGGCGGACAGCCTGGGAGTCACACGCATTCCCGCTTTTGTGCTCCAGGGACGCGCCAAAGGCAAGGTACGCTACTTCGGCATCCCGGCAGGCTACGAGTTTTCCACGCTGATCGAAGACATTCTCGATGTCTCCAGGGGCACCACGAACCTGAGCGACACTACCCGGGAGATCCTGGCGACAATCGACCAGGATCTGCACATCCAGGTCTTTGTCACCCCAACTTGCCCCTATTGTCCACGTGCGGCCAGGTTGGCCCACAAGCTGGCAATTGAAAACGAGCATATTACTGCCGACGTGGTCGAAGTTTCCGAGTTCGTTGATATGGCGCAGCGCTACCGGGTGCAGGGCGTCCCTAAAACCGTGGTCAACGATCGCATCGAACTGGTCGGCGCGCTCCCGGAACCTCGCTTCATGCAGCAGGTCTTCGAGGCACTTGACAAGGGGGAGCAAGGAACATAGCAAGCCCTGGAGATGCGTGAGACGTCTGTGATGAAGATCGCTTGTTTTTTGAGCGCTTTCTGAGCTTCGTAGATAGTGTTTCATGGTGTACAGTTCATACCTCATTTTTGAGGAAGAGCGATGTTTCACGAGTGGGTTCCGGCAGGCGCTTTCCATACCGGAGGTGTACAGAGAGGCTCGCGGCTTTGCCCCACCGTTGCGCGGCAAGGCCGCAGGAAAAAGGAAAGGAGGACATAGACCATGGGTTCTTTCGTCTCATTCATGCAGAGCCTGGCTGGCAGGCTCTTGCGCATCGTTGCAGGGATTGCATTGATAGCGATCGGATTACTCGTCATCCATAACGGATGGGGCATCGTGGTAGCTGTCATTGGAGCAGTTCCACTGGTCGCTGGACTTGCAGGCATATGCCTATTTGCATCCCTCTTTAGGTATACGCTGACAGGACAGAGAAGGGTCAGTCCCGTAGAGCAAATCAAAGAGCTTATGAACAGCAATCATTTCTCATGGTAACCACGGCCAACCCCCTTGCGTGGGAGATAGTCGCGCTATGCATGTCAATCGTTCTCAAGGGTATCTGGGAACGCGTGAGTCTTCTGTGAGAGTGCATGCCGCCAGGGTGACCGTGATGTGATACCTCTCACATAGAATACTCGTAGTGGGGAACCACTGACAGGAACGCAACGTCGCTTGCATTGCGTTGAAACTGGCTATCCTGACTACGCAGAGAAAGGAGACTTCCCATGAAGAGAGCAGTTTCTCGCGAGATTGATGAGACCTCGCCATAGCAGGGCTGTCCTTCATTGACAATGCTGCCGGTGAAACCACCGAGCCGCCTGGGCTGGCCGGTGACAATCGGCGTAATCATCGAAGTCGTGACCCTCGTCGCGGTGATGGTTACATCGGCAACCAACCAGTTTAGCCTCATTGCCTACGGGCTGGCTGTCCCCGGGATCGTGACACCACTGGCACTCATCACCTGGGGATTCCTGCACCTCGCCCGTGACGAGGCCCGTTCGCGCGCAGTGATGAGAAGCAAGGAAAAGGCCACACTCCTCATAACGACAAAACACGGGCAGCCACCTCCTGGGCACGCACCAAAAGCGGCTTGAGAGCGTGAGCTGAAAGGAACCTTACATGAGGAACCCGTAGACCTGCTTCTCACAGGTGTAGTGCTGTAATATTGACCGCGAGCATATAGAAGATGGCGACGACCAGGATCACGCTGGCGAAGAGACGGGAGAGCGCCTTCTTTTTTGACCCCAGGTGAGTCGCCAGCCTCGCGCCGGCAATGCCCCCGATGATACCACCCCCAATGTATTCGAGCGCGATCAGCCAGTGAACCAGTCTGGCGAAGGCGTAGGTGAGGGCTGTCGTCGTGCCAAATGTGCCCACGGAGAACAGGGACGTTGCGACCGCGTTCAGAATGGGCATCCCGGTGGCGAAGACCAGTCCGGGCACGATCAGGAAGCCGCCGCCGATGCCGAAGAAGCCGGAGAGCAGGCCGACGCCGAAGCTGACCGGCACGATCCAGGCCACCATCGCCCAGCCCTCGCGCACCGGCTTCTCTGTAGACGGGTTGCGCCGCAGCATCGAAACGGCAACGACCATCATCAGCAAGGCAAACAGGAACAACAACGCTTTGCCAGGAAAGATTTTCCCGATCTGCGCGCCGAGCGCAGCTCCCAACGCGCCAAGGATGGCGAAGGTGATGGCCGGCTTCCAGCGTAAGTTGCCCGCGCGCCAGTGCGGATCAGGTTGATGAAGGCTGTCAGCGCCAGCGCCAGCGCCGTTGTGCCGATGACGACGTGCGGGTTATGATAGCCCACCACGTAGAGCAGCAGGGGCACGGCAAGGATCGAGCCACCCCCGCCGATCAAGCCCAGGGAGAAGCCGACAATGACGCCCGCCAGCACGGCCCGCACTTGTTGAACGAGGGTGACATGTTCCATATGTGTTCCCTTACTCCACCGGCAGGCGGTGCATCTCCCAGCTCAACATCCCACCGCTCACGTTCGTGATGTGTTCCCATCCCTCGGCTAGCAAGAATTTCGCCGCCTGCAAGCTGCGGTGCCCGCTGCGGCAGATCAACAAGATGTCGCGATCGGGAGGTACCTCGCGAAAACGCTTCCCAAGCTGGCTCAAGGGAATATTCCGCGCGCCGCGCGCGTGGCCTTGCTTGAACTCCCACGTCTCACGCACGTCGATCATCATCGCGGTCGTGTTGGGAGCCGTGACGCGCTCCCACGCTTCCTGAACATTGATGGACGGAATACTCCTTCTGGTATCAAACAGTCTTTTGAACATGGTTGCCTCTTGTCAACGGATATGTGTCATAACGGCGCGCGGGCAAATCCGCGCCCCCACAGCTTATCTTATGCCCGGCCTTTCATCATGCCCTGCCAGTACAGGACAGGCAGGCCATAGGCCTTCAGTAGGTACATGCTGAACCGCTCTTTGGTCTGATCGACCGGGAACGTCTCTTTGCACTTCAGATCATAGTCGAACTCGGCCAGCACGAGCTTGCCGTAGCCAGTGACGAGCGGGCAGGATGTGTACCCATCGTAGCGGTCAAAGCGCGACTCCTCATGCGCCATTGCCCGCACTAGGTTATGCACCAGCACCGGTACCTGCTTGCGAATTGCCGCTCCGGTCTTAGAAGTGGGCAATCCGGCAACATCGCCGAGCGAGAAGACGTTAGGATAATCAGGATTTTGTAGCGTGTACTTATCGACGTTAACCCAGCCCTTCAACGGGCCGTCCGCGTTCGCCAATGGGCTGCGCTTGACGAAGTCAGGCGCGCTCATCGGTGGCGTGATATGCATCAGATCGTAATGCACGATCTCTTCTTCCTGTGTATCCAGGTGCTTGAAAACCGCTTCGTGTGACGCGGGTCGCACCTCGATCAGTTCGTGGTGGAAAGCTGTTTCGATGCCCTTGCGTGCGATGACCTGATTCAGCGTGTCGGCGTATGCTTTCACTGAGAAAATGGTTCCCACGCCGGACATAAAGCGGATACGAGTTTTGTCGCGCACGCCAGCCTTGCGGAAGTGATCGTCGGCCAGGTACATGATCTTCTGCGGCGCGCCCGCGCACTTAATCGGCGTGCTGGGCTGCGTGAAGATAGCATCGCCGCCGGTGAAATGCTTGATCGATTCCCAGGTGTACCCGACAACGTCGTAGGTATAGTTTGTACACAGGCCACCTGTTCCCAGGCTACCATCCAGACCTTTGATTTTTCCCCAATCGATCTGGATGCCCGGCGCAACAACCAGGTAATCATAGCCTATCGTCTTGCCCTCGCTGGTACGCACACAATTCTCGGCAGGGCACAATTCGACGACGCTATCCTGAATCCAGGTCGCGCCGCGCGGGATCAGCTTGTGTTCGGAGCGTCGCGTGATCTCTTTCTTGAACACGCCGCCGCCGACCAGCGTCCACAACGGCTGATAGTAATGATCGCTCGACGGCTCAATAATCGCCACATCGGGCTGCTTGAGCGTCTTGAGGAGCCGGGCGGCTACCGAAATGCCGGCAGTGCCGCCCCCAACGATAACGATGCGGTGATACTGCGTTCCTGCTGTGTTCATACACCCTCCTATGGGTGCGCATGCGTGGCCTGCTCAGGCAGCCGGGACAGATCGATCTCCGGGGCTTCTTCCGTCTCATAGGGAAAGCCGCGCTCCAGCCAATCGGCCATGCCGCCCTGCCCAACGGCAATCACCGTGCGTCCGGTGGCAGCGAGCATACTGGCCGCAATCTCGGCGCGATGGCCCGTGCGGCAGATGACCGCGACCGGCTCGTCACGCGGGACGTCATCGATGCGCTGAGGTAACTCGGCAATATGGAGATGCCGCGCGTGGGGAATGTGCCCCTCACGCCACTCCTCGTCGCGGCGCACATCCATGATCGTCATGAGGGTATGCTTCTGCCAGCGCCGGTAGAGCGTATCGACATCGATCACCTCAAACGCTTCGGTGGGCAGGGCCGCCGCTTTCCACGCCGCGAGTCCCCCGTCCAGGTAGCCGTCGAACTGCTCGTAGCCGATGCGAACCAACTGCACTACCGCCTCGCGCCTGCCCTCTTCATCCTCGATGAGCAGCATGATCGGCTGGTTGAAAGGCAACAGCCAGCCCACATACGTGCCAAAGGAGCTGTCGAGTTCGATGTTGAACGCGCCAGGGATGTGTTCGCGGGCAAAGGCATAGCGCGAGCGCCCATCAACGAGCGGGATGCCATGCTCCAGGCGCGCTTGCACCTCGTGGGGCCGCAGCGCCTGTGGCTCCGGCAGCCTGCCCAGGACTGTTGGGCCTCCTACGTTGATGTCGTGCATGTACTTGTAATAGGTGGGATAGGCAATATAGCCAGCAAGCTGCCGCTTGACAAAGTCCACCTCGTCCTTCGCCAGCATGGCAGGGCTGATCAGCCGCTCCTGGGCGATGGTGGTGGAATGCGCGGGTGTGGTGGCGCTGGCCGTGCAGAACGAACCGGCACCATGCGTGGGGTAGACGCGCACCTGACCCGGTAGCGTGTCGAGCAGGCGGCGCAGGGTGTGGTACTGCTGGCGCGTTAGTGTGAGCGTCCAGACATCGCCGAGCAAGTCGGTGCGGCCCGCGTTGCCGACGAGCAAACTGCCGCCGCTAAAGAGCACCGTCGGCTCGTCCCGATCCTGCTCGTACAAGGCATAGCTGACGTGGTGTGGCGTATGTCCCGGCGTCTCCAAGACCCGGAAACGCAGCGTGCCGACCTGGATGTCGTCGCCCTCACGTACCGGGCGATGTGCGTAGTGAAGCGGGTCTCCGGTGCTGGCGACGATGGTTGCGCCGGTCTGCGCCTCCAGCTCGCGTGCGCCCGTGACATAATCGTTGTGGACGTGCGTCTCCAGAATGTGCGTGATCCGCACACCCGCGCGGTACGCCGCTTCCATATAGACATCCACGTCGCGGCGCGGATCAACGACGGCAGCGTTGCCGCTCTCTTCGTCAGTGATGAGGTAGGATTGATGTCCCAATCCCTCAAGAAAAAACTGTTCGATGTTCATCTCGTCTCCTGTGAAAATGTGGAAGAGCCTTTCTTTCAGGCGGTATGGTCGTACAAGAAGGTCACCCCGGCACACGTGGCTCAAAGCCGGGTTACGCGGATGGCAGCGACGCGATCACGCGCTGCAAGCGGGCCTTCGCCTCGTTTGCCAGGTCCTTCATCTGTGGCTGTTGCACAATGCCCAGCATGGCGACAGGATCGGCGATATCGATGCGCGTTTGCGGCTGCTCTCCTGAACCCGGCACTTCGCGGATCACCACGTTGCAGGGCAAGAGCAAGCCAACATCTGGCTCAAGCGTGAGTGCGCGATGTGCCAGCAGCGGGTTGCACGCACCTAGAATGATGTACTTATCAAAATCGACGTTCAGCTTGTTCTTCATCGTCGCCTTCACATCGATGCTAGTGAGAACGCCGAAGCCCTCGGCCTTCAACGCCTCGGTCACGCGCGCTATTGCCTCATCAAAGGGCAGAGGTACTATCGTGCCGAAGCCATACGATGAGTGTGTCTGGGTTGTCATTTGTATCTCCTTCGCTTCTCAAATGCTGCCCCACATTGTGGGCAGCGATAGTCATACACCGGCTTATAGCTGTCGATGCTCCGTGACGCTTTGTTCCTTCTGCATAGGTGATGGGACCGCCTCAATGCCCAGGGCCTGAGCTTCCTGCGCAATGCGCTGCTGCACGCTGGCGCAGACCACATCGCAGAGAGTGTAGACTGCTGGATCGGCGACAGCGTAATAGATGCTCGTGCCGACTTTGTGACGTTTGATCAGCCCGCCCTGCGCCAGCGCAGCCAGGTGCTTAGAAACATTCGGCTGCCCCGCGCCCGAAAGCCGCACCAGCTCCCCGACATTGCGCTCGCCCGTCGCCAGCGCGGCCAGGATTTTCAGGCGCACCGGCTCGCCCAGCAGCCGGAAGCGGGCCGCGATCAACTCGAGCAGCGGATCGGCAAAGCCATGTTCCGCGTCATGCTCCTTCCAGAGCGGCGAGAGCATCACACCTGTATCCGCTGGTGTGCTGGACATGCCCGAAAAGGTCACACGTGATGTCATGATGGATCATCCCTTCACAATAAATTGCTTTATGAGTATATAGTAATATAGTATCTAAAAATTGTCAAGAGGGATCCACTGACATCTCCTCATAAATCAGGGAGGCCACTCCTTTGGCTAGTCGCACCAGGCAGAGGAGCCAGGACTGATCCCGCTTCCAAACAAGGTTCCCGTCATTCGTGTCCGATTTATGAGGAGATGTCAAGGATCTAATCCCTTGTATTGTTTCATACTTTATGATAATATAACGATAAAGGAATATATTGGTGACGTGAGAATGAGCACGCTGAGTATATAGGTGGAACAGCGCCTGTATCCTTCTCAAGAACCTATGCTTTTCAATCAAGGAGGTTGTATGTCAGTCGAAAGAGTAACCGCTGCAAATTTCACGGAACGGATTGAGCAGTATCAGGGTATTGCCCTGGTGGATTTCTGGGCGCCCTGGTGTATGCCCTGTCATCTTGTCAGTCCTCTTCTTGAGAAGCTGGCGCAGCAGTACGAGGGGAAAGTACGGATTGTCAGGTTGAATATCGATGAGCAGCCAACAATGGCGGCCCGCTATCAGATTGCGAGTATTCCAACCGTGACGATCTTTCGCCATGGTCGGCTGATCAATACGCTTCTCGGGGTACGAACCGAACATATCTATCAACAAGCCATCGAAGCTGCCCTCCGTCCTGTAGAGGCGAAGGCGGCGAAGACCTCTCAGGGAGTGCAGTCGGTGAGAGCAAAACTGCACAGTGTGACAGTCTTCTCCACCCCGACCTGTCCCTGGTGTGCGCAGTTGAAGGCGTACCTGCGCCAGCACAACATTCCGTTTAAGGATGTGGATGTGAGCCGCGATACGAAGGCGGCACAGGATATGGTACGCCGCTCAGGCCAGATGGGTGTGCCGCAAGCCTGGATTGACGGAAAGGTCGTGGTGGGATTTGATCGTAGGCGCGTTGATGCACTACTTGGTCTGACAGCGGCATAATCCACAAACGCGAACAAGCGTTTTCTGAACAAGAATCATGAAGGAGAAACACCAATGAAGATGATTCAGCCTTTCGGTGATCGGGTTTTAGTGAAGGTTGAGGCCGCGCCTCAGCAGACGGCAAGCGGCATTTACTTGCCAGATACGTCGCGGGAGACACCCAGCGAAGGAACAATCGTGGCGATCGGGGAAGGTTCATTGCTTCAAGAGAAGCTCAGTCCTGGCGACCAGATTCTCTTCCAGAAACATGCTGGGACCGAGATCAAACTGGAGGAGGAGCTGTACGTGCTGCTCGCTGAAGCCGATATTCTTGGCCGACTCGTCGAGGCGGAGCGAGTCAGCGTGACAGCATAAAGCAAGTACTCTCTCTATACAACCTTTCCGCCCACAACCGTCGCCTGCGCGCCATTGTTGGCGATCTGCTCCTTCGGCAGGATGAGCAGGACAACGGCGTCGCCAAGTTCGTCCAGAGTGAGGGAGCCTTTCAGGTATTCCCGGCTCCAGCGTGGGCCGCGCCCATCGTGTAATCCCACAGGGCATCGGCGATAGGCAGGGACACCATCCCGAATGATGATACCGTTGGCGAATTGGTGAGAGCAGAATATGGAACGGGGTCACTATGGTCATGAGTGGGAAGCTTTGACCGTGAGACAGCTGACAAGCGGCGCAGCGAAACCCTGCTGCTCATCATTGCAGAGCTTGGCACCAGGTGCGTCTGCACCATCTGCCGGTCGTGTTCATCGAAGAAATTGCCTCCCCGATCCTGATACGGTGCGCGATCACGCAGGAGGTGATAGATGATCACCAGGATGCTATGGCCGACGGCGACAGCCGCGCGTTTGGGTCAGCGCCGGGCGGCGATGCGACGATACGGCGCGGCCAGAGAGGTCTGCTTGCTATGGGCAGCGGCAGGGGCTGCCTGAATCAAGAGTCGGCGAGCGTGGGGATTCCCCTTGCGGGTCTTGCCACTGAGTCGCTTGCCCGCACTTTCGTGATTGCCCGGTAATCTAGACCGCCGTCCTGTTCGTGCCGCTCTGCGCCGGGCTTTCTACGTAAAGAGATATACTCACGACGTATGTGTGCTTCATTTTTGCTGATAGAGTAATCCGTTTGCGACCTCCATCTGCTGCTTGAGGTCACGATTCTCTTTTTCGAGCTTCTGAATACGTTGGCGTAAGGCAGCAATCATGACATCTTTTGAGGCTGAGGATGCCTGTTCTCTCGGGTGAACTTTCAGAAACTGTCTGAAAAAGGGTTAAGCAGCGACTAGGCGCTTTGCCATTAAGCGTGTCATTGCCACATAGATCCAGGCTTCTTCCGACTCACAGATCTGTTCATACTCTTTACTCAAGCGTCGATTCTGGCCCAGCCAGGAGAAGGTTCGCTCCACTACCCATCTGCGCGGTAAGACATGCAATCCAGGAGGAGGTAACTATGCAGCAATCTTGTCCCAATCAGGCTCGACACCTTTGCGGACCCAGATATAGCGGGGGTTTGGAGGGTGCTGGACAATCTTAGCGGTCCACCGAAGTTGCGTTTCAATCCAGTCCTTGCCTTTCCCTTTGCCGTTGTAGCCAGCATCCAACCAGACATGGCGAAGCTGAGGAAACTGAGATGCCACACCGTCAACGAGCAACATGCCCCCGTCACGATCCATGATGTCGGCGGGATGAACCTTCGCTTTGAGGACGAAACCTTGCGTATCTACCAACAAATGGCGCTTGCGTCCCTTGATTTTCTTACCCGCGTCATAGCCACGAGGACCACGCAGACCAATGGTTTGGACACTTTGACTGTCGATGATCCCTGCACTCGGTTGAGCCACGCGTCCCATCTTCAGACGTACGCGTTCTCGAAGCGCAGTATGGACCTGCTCCCACAAACCATTTTTTCTCAACAGGCGGAAGTAGTGATACACCGTTTTCCAGGGAGGCAGATCGTGGGGAAGCAAGCGCCAGGCGCATCCGCTGCGGAGCAGATAGAAGATAGCATTGATGATTTCTCGCGTGCTATGGAGCCTGGGGCGTCCATGCAGAGAAGGAGCTGGGAAAAGAGGAGCAATGCAATTCCACTCTGCATTGCTCAAGTCAGTTAGGTAGGGGGTTCTTTTCATTGCCCTTATTGTATCACACTTTCCCAGCATTAACCCTTTTTCAGACAGTTTCTGAAAGTCCGCCAAAAAGCAAGAGCAGGGAAGAAGCGATCCTCCTAGTGGTGCATCTGGCAAAGGTTTCGACTCGGTGTTACGTTGAAGTCAATAGGCGCCGATGTTGCAACTCTTGCCCTGCGGGCGGCGGACCCCCGTAAGGTTTATGGAGTCAACGAAAGGATCACCAGGATACAGGCTTGTGCCTGCGCCAATCGCAGGACTCGTTGACTGGAGCGTGAAGTCGTACCCAGAGGGATTGTGGAATTGCGGGTTCTGACCGAAGATATTGCCATGAGCTGTCGTGATCGGCGTCTGTGTTCCGCCACACACGTAGCCGACCGACGGCTGCCCCGTCGTGCCGTTGAACGTCAAGTTGTTGTACCACCTGTTGGTATCTGCTCCGCTGCGCGTGCATTCAACGAGTGCAAAGTGGCCATGGCGGGTCGTGAGCCCGGCGGTATCGGCGATGTTATTGACAATCGTAGCGCCCTGGCCATTGTACATCACCACCTCAATCTCACCGCAGGCGTAACCAAGATCTGCCGAGCGACAGTTCGCGTAGAGAGTATTGTTGCGGATCAACGAGTTGAACTGGCCATAGACAGAAATGCCGTTGCCAGAGCAATTATATAGCAGATTGTTTTCCACGAGCACGGAGGAGGTGTAGGGTATATGCTGACCGCCCAGGTCATCCAACATGATGCAGTGGTTTTCGGTCTTTTGCGTGGGGTGGCGCGGATAAGCGACGTTGTAGACAATGTTGTTGTAAATTGTAGTGTGGAAGCCAGGATGGGAATCGAGCGTTACCTGGTGAAAGGTCACAATGCCGTCCGATGCCCCGGGGTCCACTCCGGACTGTCCGACGTCATGCACCACGTTGCCCGCAATCGTCACATAGTCGTAGCCGTAGGGGTTGCGTCTGTCGGTGGTGTCGGCGACCGCATACACATCTATCCCATGGTCGCCCATGTTGGCGACGACATTGTTGAGGATCTTGATGTGATGGCCCCCATAGGTTCCAAAGAAAGCGATTCCCTGCTCAAAACCGTCCAGATTACCATTGATTGTAAAGCCGTCGAGCACCACATACTTGCACGTATCGCAAAAGAACACCGCGTTGTTTCTGGGATGAGCCGGCTCCTGAAGGATGGCCTGGTGGGGCTTGCGCGAGCGCCAGACGAAGTAACCGGTGGGGGTGTCCCCCGACCCGCTCTTCGCTGTATAGATTTCTCCCGTGTACATCCCCGGACCGACGTTGACACATTTGGCGCCGCCCGAAAGGACGGAGTTGGCGTGGCTGATCGTTTTCCAGGGTCCATGAGTGCCATCCCAGACGTCTGCACGCCCATCGTAGGAGTCGCTTCCACCATTCTGCTCGATGTAGTAGTTCGTCATGCTTGAGCAATTGTAAGGGGCAGGGAGGGGACGCGCGATCATATTGTCCGGTGGCTGTGTTAGCACGGGCGTCAGGGCCAATAGCCGGTCGCCAGAACTCGATAGATTTGATACCACTTTCTCGTCCAGTCGCCCCGTTCCCACCAGCACCAGGCAGAGGGCAGCAAAGAGGGCCAGGGGCAAACTATACCAGCGCGCGGGCACGGCCAGCCTGCGCCTGGGAGCCTTGACGGGAACCGCCGTCTGGTCAGCCAACACACTGGCTAGCGCAGGCAAAGATGGAGAGGGTGAGGGGGGAGTTCTCGTCATCTGTCTGCCCAATCGCTCACGTTCCTTCAGATTCATCGTTATATCATCCTTCTTCTATGAACTGGCAGGCTCATACCGAGCCCTGTTCACCGATGGTTGGGCAAGCAGCGTCATCCTCTTGCTGAAGAGCGTAGCATAACCAGCAATCACAAGGCCATCTTCAAATCTGGCTACCAGGACCATAGTACTACTGAGGAATGATGTAGGGAAGTAGCAGGAATCTCACCTGGTCATGTAATATCCGATGCCTGGCTCGGTCAGGATGAGAGTTGGGTTGGAGGGATCGTCTTCCACCTTGCGCCGCAAGCGTCCTATGTAGACGCGCAAATACTCCCCCTCATTCCGATATTCTGTGCCCCACACCCGCTTGAGCAATACCTCGTGGGTTAAGATTTTTCCTGCATGCAATGCCAGCTCCTGGAGCAGGGCGAACTCCGTGGGCGATAATTTGACCAGTTCGCCGTCGCGCCACACCAGCCGTTGTTCGAAATCGATCTCCAGGTTGCTGAATCGCCGGGTGCCAGCTAAGGCCGGGGTGTCGGTCCAGTGATGACGGCGCAGGACAGCCCGTACCCGTGCCAACAACTCACCCACCGCGAAGGGCTTGGTCAGATAGTCGTCGGCTCCCTGGTCCAGGGCAGCTATTTTATCGGCCTCTTCCCCGAGCGCTGTAAGCATAATGATCGGCACAATGCTGCGCTGGCGGATGCGGCGGCAGACCTCTAGCCCATCCATGCCCGGCATCATAATATCCAGAATCACCAGGCATACATTAGATTGCTCGAAGCGTGCCAGTGCTTCCAGGCCATTACTGGCAAGCGACACTTTAAAAGAGCGCAGTTCCAGGTTGCGCTTAATAAAATCCTGAATCCCTGGCTCATCATCGACGATGAGAATGTGCTTATCCTGCGGCATGCGCTTTCTCCCGTTCTTCGTGCTATAACGCATTGCGTAATTCGAACCTACTTGAGTGAGAACCAGGCAGGTGCAGTACCTTCGGGGGCAGCCAGATGTGGAAGATTGCGCCCGTCACGCCGTCCGTGCGATTCTCTGCCCAGATTCGTCCCCCGTGTGCCTCAACAAATCCGCGACAGATAGCCAGCCCCAGGCCGACTCCGCTACTGCTGCGTTCTCTCCCTCCCTCCACCTGATAGAAACGATCGAAGATGCGCTCCGTGAGGTGAGGCGGGAGCCCGGGGCCGTTATCGGCGATGGACAGGAACAGGCCGCGGTCCGCCTGTTCCTGCTCGTACCTGACAGAAATCTCGATGTTGGCATCGGCTCCGCCGTAGTGCCAGGCATTTTCGATCAAGTTGCGCAGAACCACCTCCAGGCGCCGATGGTCAACGTACAGGAGCGGTGCCTTCTCAGGCAGCCTCACGCGAATACGGCCTCGCTCTTCCGCCGCCACAGCCTGCTCAACCAGAGTATCCAGGCGGCAGAGGGCAGGAGTGAGCTTGAGCGTTCCGGCTTCCAACTGTGACATTTCTAGCAGACTGGTCACCAGTTCGGCCATGCGGTCGCCCTCTTCGACGATGCGGCGCAGGAAGTGCTGCTTGGATGCATCGTCCAGTTCCACGTCGGTTTCCAGCATACTGGTGGCATACCCCTTGATAGTCGTGAGCGGGGTACGCAGTTCGTGCGAGACGATGGCGAGCAAGTTCTTCTTGATCTGCTCTGCCTCGTTTTGTCGCGTCACGTCTCGGAAAATCTTCCCTCGTCCGATCAACTGGCCTGCCTGGTCGCGTACCTGGAAGAGACGCATGCGGATATCGCGCCGCACAGGTATCAGTTGACCGACATGGTTATAATAGCCGCGCGCCTGGAATTCAATCATGTCCGGGCCGCAGCCGTTTTCGTCACGGCGAATGGCTTCGTAGTAAGCCTGAGGGTCCACCATTATCCGCTCCAGCTGCTCCTTCACCAGGTGCTCGTCGAAAGGCTCCTCCCGGAGCAGTGTCTGCGGCGGGATGCCAACAAATTGAGTGAAGCTATGGTTGGCATAGATGATATGCCCATTCGGATCTTCCAGGACAACCCCCTCATCCATGCTGCGCATGATGGCATCGAGCGTGTGCAGGCGTGCCTTGCTCCTCTCATCGCTCTTGCGAAAAAGCGTGTGGATCTCCTCTTCCATGATCGAGAAGGCGGTAATGAGTTGTCCAATTTCGTCACCACGTGCCCGGTCTCTGGCCAGGAGATCGCCTTGCATGACCCTGTCTTCCTGGTCTGGTCGTATCATACTGACGGCTTGCGCGATTTTGGCGAGAGGGGCCACCACCCAACCGTGCAACACGAACCAGAAGAAGCTCGCCCCGATGAGGAGCGTCACCAGTGCGATCAGCAAACTGTTCCGGAAGCTGAGAATTGCCGAAAACGTGACGTCCGTCGGGCGTTGTAATATCACAGCCCAGTGCGTTCCTGCAACGGGCAAGTAGCTATACAGCCAATCGCGGCCCTGCTCGCGGATCGTCAGGCTGCCCTGTTTCCCCTGAAGCGCAGGCGCGATCCCGGGGAGGGTTGTGCGCAGGTCGGTGTGGAAAGGCACCCGCTCGGTACTGGCAAGCAACTGGCCTTCATCATCGACGACCCAGATACGGTCCTCACTGCCAGTGGCTAACTGTTGCTGAAGCAACTTCAGGTGTGAGACGAATTGTGTCAGAGGTATATCGATTCCTATGATACCAACGGCGCGTCCCTGAGTGTCAGTGATCCGCATGGCAAGCGAGACCACATCTGCCCCGGTTACCGGACTGGTGTGCGCAGGTGAGAGAAATGGCGTGTCACCCTGCAAAAGAGCATGCGCCGGCAGAACATACTCGCAGCCACCACCATGCCCCAGCCCTGGTGTCTGATCGGTCGGATAGCTGAGCAGCAGGTGCCCGGAGACGTCACAGACGAAATAGAGACTGATATCGGGATATGAGTGCCAGGCACTAGCAAAAATGGAGGTCAGTTGCGTAAGGTCGAGATGCACGGCGGCCTCGCTTTGGGACAGTTCAACATTCTCTTCAGATGCGGACCGGAGGAGACCCTCGACCTCCAGGGAGATCACCTGGGCGATACTCAGATCAGCCTGCTGGGCGCTCTTCTGCAAGGTATCGCGCTGAAAGAGGTACAGCTCCAGGCCCCCCAGGAGTATGGGAGCAATGAATAAAGTGTAGAAGACAAGCAATTGGAGGGCGATGTTTCGCTCGAGTATCTTCAGCATACTATCCCTGGTTTCAGCAGAACCGTTCTCACCACAGGTCAAATAATGGCCCCTGTACGCTCTGGCAAGCAGTGGATACCTGCGGACCATCCTTTGCCGTGGATAGTTGAGCCTCAGCGGTCCGGTGTGCCACTGTCTATAGTATCGTAAATACCGGGGTATTGCAACCGGCTCAGATCAGGAAATATTTACATATTTATTTACATTTTCTCCCTCTTCGTTTACATGATTGTTACACCTATCCCCTATACTTAATCCAGTAATCTGTGCATCCCGGGCTAAGGGCTTTCCAAGGAAAGGAGTCCTGGTGCCAATCCACACAATTACAGATAGAGAGAAAGGAGGGTTGAGGCGATTCGGGGTTATTCATCTTGGTTCCAGGTATATCTGGATCAGGCATTTTTAGCGCACTCCTCACATTGCACGTGATCATGCTTTTCCACGATACGTTGTTGTACACCTGACTGTTTTGGTCAGGACTGGAGGAAATCATGGCTGCAAACTCAGCATCACGGTCACAGATGGGGCCGGTTATTTTTTCAAGCACTATCGGCACCGCCATCGAATGGTACGACTTTTTCCTCTATGGAACGATGGCAACGCTTGTCTTCAACAAAGTCTTTTTCCCAGAAACCGATCCCACTGTAGGTACCCTGCTGTCCCTGTTTACTTTCCTGGTTGGTTTTATTGCCCGCCCTTTTGGCGGCGCGTTCTTTGGCCATCTCGGTGATCGCATTGGGCGCAAATCTACCCTGATCGCCACCCTTTTGCTGATGGGTATCTCGACGCTCCTCATCGGCTTCCTGCCCGGTTATGGTACCCTTGGCCTTGGCGCGGCCCTGATTCTTGTTCTGTTGCGCCTGTGCCAGGGTATGGGAGTTGGCGGGGAATGGGGTGGCTCGGTTCTGCTGGCTATGGAGTATGGCCACAAAGGGCGGCGAGGATTCTGGGCAAGCTGGCCGCAGATAGGTGCGCCTCTGGGCCTTGTTCTCTCAACCCTCACGGTCAATATCGTGCAGGCATCCACCGGCAGCAACTTCTCCTCCTGGGGCTGGCGTATCCCGTTCTTCATCAGCGCGCTCTTAATTATCGTCGGCCTTTATATCCGCCTGAATATTCTGGAGACGCCGCTTTTCAGGCAGGTGAAGGAGCAGAAGCGCGAGGACAAAGCGCCGATTATCGAAGCCTTCCGTCACAGCACGCCTGAGATTCTGCTCAGCGCGGGCGCGCGTTTCGTCGAGAACGCCCCGTTCTATCTCTTTGCCACCTTTATCGTGGTGTATGGCGTTGATAAACTTGTCCTGAGTAAGACGCTCGTTCTGAATGCCGTTACCCTTGCTGCGGTGGTGGAGCTCTTTACCATCCCGCTCTTTGGCCACCTCTCCGATACTATCGGACGGCGCACATGGTACCTGATCGGCTGCGTCCTGATGGCGGTCTTTGCCTTCCCCTACTTCTGGTTGATGAACAGCGGGTCATCGGTACTTTTCTTCCTGGCCGTCATTCTCTCGCTGGCCGTTTTTCACTCCTGGGTCTACGGGCCGCAAGCTGCTCTAATCGCGGAGCGTTTCGGTACGCGCTCGCGCTATAGCGGCGCCTCGCTGGGATATCAGCTGGCAGCTCCTTTTGCCGGGGGCCTGGCACCGATTATCGCCCTGCTCCTGCTTAATGGAAAAACCACTCTCAGCGCTCTTGGCGGTCCTGCTCTGAGCAAAGTAGTTATCAACCTGGGGAGCGGCTCCTGGGAAGCGGTAGCAATCTACCTGATCGTCCTCTCGGCCATCTCGTTCTTTTCAGTTTTAGGCTTGAAAGAATTGACGAAGGCCGATATCTCGAACACCGAGGCGTATACTATCACTGAAGAAGAGATTGTCCTCGCCCCGACCGACTAGAGTATCCTTTTCCGGTCCCCTTCTACAGAGGAGAGTCACCGGCTGGATGGTGACTCTCCCTCTCATGGCGAAGAGGCTGGGGTGTCAGACAAGATTGCTAGAGGCCAGGAGAATTGCTCGTGGTGTCTTTTCGGGAAAAAGGCTTCCCGGCGATCGATGCAGAGGAAACGATGATTCTGGGACCGTGAGCATTTGAACTATGAACTTGACGAAGCTCTGTCTTTGCTGATATCTATCCTACATAACAGCATGACAATTCCTGGCAGAAGGCCTTTGGGAGGAGGGTCGATGGCGACCACACAAATGACAACCAGAGGGAATTATGCAACTATACGACAAATGCTTCCGATCATCAGCGCCAGTACCCTTGGAACGGCTATTGAGTGGTATGATTTCTTCTTCAATGGCTTTCTGGCCGTTACGGTCTTTCCCCTGGTCTTTTTCCCCACGTTCAATCCTCTGGCTGGCGTTCTCGCGGCTTTCAGCACCAACTTTGTGGGATTTGTGGCTCGCCCCTTAGGAGGCGCCTTTTTTGGCTGGTTTGGGGATCGCATTGGACGTAAATCGACGCTGGCCGCGACTTTGCTGGTCATGGGAAGTGCAACCATGTTGATAGGCATTCTCCCCAGCTATACAACGATTGGCATAGCTGCTCCGCTTTTACTCTCCCTGCTGCGCATCCTGCAAGGATTCGGGTTGGGCGGAGAATGGGGAGGGTCGGTTCTCTTATCAATGGAGTATGGAGATGACCAGCGGCGCGGCTTCTGGGCGAGTTGGCCGCAGACAGGTGTGCCTATTGGCCTGGCATTTTCCTCACTGACTCTGCTCCTTTTTAAAAACCTCTTTCCCGGAGACGCGTTCGCCAGTGTTGGTTGGCGTATCCCTTTCTTGCAGAGTTCTCTCCTGCTCATTGTTGGCCTCTATATTCGCCTGCGCCTTCTGGAAACGCCGGTGTTTACCCATCTCCAACGCACGCAGTGTGTCGCTCGCACACCCCTGCTAGATGTCGTGCGCTCCCACTGGCGCGAAATCCTGCTCTGCACCCTTTTGCGCTCGGGTGAGACCGCGCCGTTTTATATTTTCACCACCTTTATGCTCTCCTATGCTGTGCAGGTAGTCCATGTAGATCCGGGGTTACTCTATGTCGGTTTAGTGCTGGCCTCGTTGCTCTGTTTTGCTACGATCCCCACCTTCGCTCTGCTCTCCGATCGCTTTGGACGCAAACGCTGGTTTGCGTTGGGCACCTTGCTCATGGCGGCTTTTGCCCTGCCGTACTTTTTGCTGCTGCAAACAAGAGACCCGGCATTAATCCTCTGCGCACTGGTCTTCTCGGTGGGCATCTGCATCTCCTGGTTGTATGGGCCGGAAGCGGCGTTGATTGCGGAACGCTTTGTCCCCAAACTTCGCTACAGTGGGGCCTCCCTGGGGTATCAACTGGCCTCAATCACCGCAGGTGGATCAGCGCCGATCATTGCCACCTATGTGTTGGCAAACTACAAAACGCTCGGAGGCGGCATCGTTGCGGGCGCTCCTGCCTATCTGCTGATCGCCCTTTATATGGTTTTTATGTCGCTTATCTCATTTGTGGCTGTGCTGTTGCTGAAAGAGTATACTTGCAGAGCCGCGGCCCAGGATGAGCTGGAAAAGACTGCCTGAAAGACGCTGGGGCAGGAGCGTCTGTTTATGAATCGTGCCGAGTTGATAAGAAGGAGATTACGATGGAAGAGAAAGTCTATCGAACCGAACTCACGCCTACGAGTTTTCTGGAGCGTAGCGCCTCCATTTTCCCTGAAAAAGTGGCCATTGTCCATGGGAATCGGCAGTATACCTACCAGGAGGTTGCCTGGCGAGTGAATCGTCTCGCCTCGCACCTGCGCTCAAGCGGCCTGCAGAAGCATGACCGCGTGGCCTTTCTCTGTCCCAACACGCCCGCGCTGCTGGAGGCTCACTTCGCAGTACCAGCCGCCGGTGGCATTCTGGTGGCCATCAATACCCGGCTCAATGCGCAGGAAATTGCCTATATCCTGGAGCATGCCAGCGTGAAGTTTCTCTTCGTCGATGCCGAACTCGTCCCGCAAGTTGAAACGCTCGATCTGGCCGGCATCCAGGTAGTGCGGATTGAGGATACGGGCCTGGCCGAAGATCCCTACGAAGCTTTCTTGGCGTCTGGCTCCCCTGAGCCACTCACAAGCTGGCTGGAGGATGAGGAAGAGACTATCTCGATTAACTATACCTCTGGTACCACTGGCAAACCTAAAGGGGTGATGTACTCCTACCGGGGCGCCTACCTGAATGCTCTGGCCGAGGTTATCGAGACGGGATTGACCAGTTCGAGCGTTTATCTGTGGACACTGCCAATGTTCCACTGCAATGGCTGGTGCTTTACCTGGGCTGTGACTGCCGTAGGTGGAACCCATGTCTGCCTGCGCAAGGTCGACCCTGATCTCATCTGGGATCTTTTTGAGACGGAAGGAGTGACCCACTACAATGGCGCGCCAACGGTGCAGATTTTTCTGGTGAATCATCCCAGAGCGCATCGCCTGGCGCAACAGGTGACAGTAACAGTAGCTGGTGCTCCTCCCTCCCCTACCCTGCTGGGCCAGTTAAAGGAACTGAATATCCGCCCCATCCATGTCTATGGCCTGACCGAGACATATGGTCCCCATACGGTCTGCGAGTGGCACCTAGAATGGGATCAACTCCCGCACGCGGAACAGGCCCGCCTCCTTGCGCGCCAGGGTCAGAACAATGTCACAGCCGATCCCGTGCGTATCATCGATGAGAAGATGCAGGACGTCCCGCGCGACGCGCAAACCATGGGAGAGGTCGCGATGCGTGGCAACAATGTCATGAAGGGCTACTATAACGACCCGAAGGCGACGGCCAGGGCCTTTACCGGCGGGTGGTTTCACTCTGGCGACATGGGGGTCTGGCACCCCGACGGCTATATTGAGTTGCGCGACCGTGCGAAGGATATCATCATCTCAGGCGGGGAGAACATCTCGACGATCGAGGTCGAGCAGACCGTGGCGCAGCACCCGGCTGTGATGGAGTGCGCTGTCGTCGCGATCCCCGACGAGAAATGGGGCGAGCGGCCCAAAGCCTTTGTGACCCTCAAACCAGAGCAGACTGCAACCGAACAGGAGATCATTACGTTCTGCCGCCAGCGCCTCGCCCATTTCAAGTGCCCGGTGGCGGTCGAGTTTGGTCCCCTGCCAAAAACCTCCACCGGCAAGATACAGAAGTATGTGCTGCGTGAAAAGGAGTGGAAGGAACATGATAGGCGCATAAATTAAACGGCGCGGCATCTGTGCGCTACGAACAAACGATTACAGAGGTGAGTGATTGCATTGTCGGGCCGGGCGGGCGTCCCCGGTACTGGAGAAGCGCCATGATATCGCCAAATACGATGCAGGAGAAATTAGTTAATGAGCAACACCCTCGTCTTTATTCACGGTGCCTGGGTGACACCGCTTTGCTGGGAGAAGATGATCGGTTTTTTCCAGGGGAAAGGCTATGCCTGCGTTGCCCCGGCCTGGCCTCACAGAGACAAACCCATCGAGGAACTCAGGCGTGAGCCTCCTGCTGAGTTAGCGGGACTGGGCGTCACTGAGATCGTCGCTCATTACGAGCGAATCATCAAAGAGTTCCCCGAACCTCCTATCCTGATCGGGCACTCCTTCGGCGGGCTGTTCGTCCAGATCTTGCTTGACCGAGGGCTAGGTGCAGCAGGGATTGCGATCGATTCGGCGCCACCCAGAGGGGTCCTGCCACTGCAATGGTCAACTATCAAAGCCAACGCAGGCGTTTTGTCCAGGTGGAGGGGCTGGAAAGGCATCGTTTATCAGTCCTTCAAGCAGTTCCAGTACGCTTTCGTACATACACTGCCGGAGGCAGAACAGCGGGCAGCCTATGACACCCATGTTGTGCCAGAGACGGGCCGCATTTTCTTCCAGGCCGCTCTTGCGCTCCTGGACCCCCACCGCGCTGTGCAGGTAAACTTCGAGAAGGCCGACAGGGCCCCATTGTTGCTGATCGCGGGCACGGAGGATCGTATCGTTCCGGCTGCCCTGAACCGGGCAAACTACCGAAAGTACCAGCGAACATCGGCGAGAACCGATTTTAAAGAGTTCGCCGGCCGCGTCCATTGGATCATTGCACAGGATGGCTGGGAGGAGGTCGCCGATTATATAGCGCGCTGGCTGGATCAGTTAACCGGCGAGAAAGGTAACTTATGAAGCGCAACAAGGTTATTTCGGTCGAAGATGCCGTGCGGCTCATTCTCGATAACGATACAGTCGCAACTTCCGGGTTTGTGGGCATCGGCTTCCCGGAAGAGCTGGCTCTGGCCTTAGAAACACGCTTTCTCGCTACAGGGTCTCCCCGCAATCTGACGCTGGTCTATGCTGCTGGTCAGGGAGATGGCAAAACGAAAGGGGCCAATCACTTTGGGCACGAAGGGCTGGTGAAGCGCGTGATCGGTGGTCACTGGGGACTGGTTCCCCGGCTTTCGGAACTGGCTCTGGCGAATAAAATCGAGGCGTATTGCTTTCCCCAGGGAGTGATCTGTCACCTGTTTCGCGATATTGCCGCCGGCAAACCTGGAACCATCACAAAGGTCGGATTGCATACCTTTATTGATCCACGCGTCGAAGGTGGTCGTTTGAACGAGATCACACAGACCGATCTCATCGAAGTACTGCCTCTGCACGAAAAAGAGTATCTCTTCTATCCCGCTTTCCCCATTAACGTGGCTCTCCTGCGTGGGACTACCGCAGATGAAGAGGGAAATGTGACGATGGAGAAGGAGGCCCTTACCCTGGAGACACTTTCTATCGCTCAGGCGGCGAAAAATTCCGGCGGCATTGTTATTGTACAGGTGGAACGCATCACCACCGAGCGTATTTTAAGCCCGCAGGTGGTCAAGATTCCGGGCATCCTGGTCGACGCTGTAGTGGTAGCACGCCCGGAGCAACATACGCAGACGTTCTCTGAGATCTATAATCCTGCCTATACCGGCGAGATTAGAGTTTCCCCGGAGAGTATCTCAACGATCCCGCTTACCGTTCGCAAGGTTATTGGCAGACGATCTGCCATGTTCCTCAAGATGAATGCTGTGGTGAACCTGGGGATCGGTATGCCCGAAACAGTGGCATCGGTGGCGAACGAAGAGCATATTCTTGATATGGTCACGCTGACAGTCGAGCCGGGAGGCATTGGTGGGATTCCCGCCAGCGGTTTAAGCTTTGGGGCAGTAGCCAATGCTCAGGCTATCATCGATCAACCGTATCAGTTCGATTTTTATGATGGAGGAGGCATCGATCAGGCTTTCCTGGGTCTTGCCGAGGTGGATGAGGAAGGTAATGTGAATGTGAGCCGTTTTGGCAAAAAATTTACTGGAGCGGGCGGCTTCATCAATATCAGCCAGAGCGCCAGGGCTGTCTATTTTCTGGGAACCTTCATGAATGGCGGAAACATTGCTATCGAGCAGGGACGACTGCATATCATAGAGAACGGAACCGGCAAAAAGTTCGTGCGCAAAGTGCGGCAGATCACCTTCAATGGCATGTTCGCTCGTTCTCATAGGCAAATCGTCTATTATATCACTGAACGCTGTGTTTTCCGCCTGGGCGAGGGGGGCTTGGAACTGATTGAAGTTGCGCCTGGCGTGGATCTTGAGCGCGACATCCTGGCCCAGATGGAATTTCGCCCGGCAGTGGCTACCGATCTGCGCGAAATGAATCCCCTGATTTTCTGCGACGCTCCCCTGGGGCTCCACCATCGCGCTCCTCTGAGCCTGGATGAGCGCCTGCGTTATGACGAAGCCAGCGACATCGTGTACGTCAATTTCGAGGGATTGAGAATCGAAACGGTCGATGATGTCAAAAAGCTGGCGCATTTCCTGGATCAGAAATTTACCAGCTTCGGCAGGCGGGTGAACGTTGTTGTCAATTACGATAATTTCCATCTCAATCCGGCAGCCTCAGACGCATTTTTTGCTATGGCCAGACAGAATCAGGAGAAGTATTTCCGCTCTTCCACGCGCTATTCTACCAATGCTTTCTTCCGCCATCAGCTTCGTGAGCAATTCACCAATGCTCACTTGAGCCAGCAGATCTATGGCACGTTCGAGGAGGCGAAGGAGCATCTTTAGAAGACACTTGCTTGCGAAATGGCTCCTCCGGCACGTATGTACTCAGGCAGGCGCAGCGCGGTTCGCCCTTCCCAGTAAACACTGTGACTTGACATACGTTGCACCTATCTATAAAATGCATATAGATGCTCTTTGAGGAACAAAACACAGATTAGCAAGCGGAGAGAGGCAATCCGATGGGCGAGAACGAAGAAAAGAGAGATGGCGAGCATGCCTACCACAAGGCCACCGAAGCCTGGTCGAAGAACTGGCTTGTGCCTGTCCTTCTTCTGATGTTGCGCGAGTGGAGTTCGTATGGGTACGAGCTCATGGAGAGAATGACCGCTTTCGGGCTGGCTGCAATGAATCCGGGAACGTTCTACCGGACTCTGCGACAAATGGAAAAAGACGGCATGGTCAGTTCTACCTGGGATACCTCGGAAGGGGGGCCGGCCAGGCGCAGGTATACCATCACCGAGGCTGGCGAAACGTACCTGAAGTTCTGGGCCGAATCCCTGGATCACTACCAGCAGATGATGAACACGTTCTTCCACCTCTACACGAATCCTTCGAGGCAGGCAGACAAGGAAAAAGAGCCGTAATAAGGAGTTATACATGCCGCATTATCAGGTGCATGCTGCCAGCGCGGCAGATGCAGGTGCAGGGGTATTTCTCAGTGGCCAATTCTCTAGCAGTGCTGGTTCGCGCCCATTTAAACTCTATCTCCCCCCCGGGTATTCACCCGAGGTGCCCGCCCCTTTGCTGGTAGCCTTGCATGGATGCACTCAAAACCCCGATAATTTTGCGAGTGGCACCCGTTTTAACGTGCTGGCGGATGCCCATACCTTTCTTGTCCTCTATCCACAGCAGACAAGCCAGCATCACTCTGGCCGATGTTGGAGCTGGTATGATCCCCTCAATCAGCAGCGCGGGAGTGGGGAGCCGGCCATACTCGCCGGGATGGTGGATGAGGTTTGTGCGCAGTATACCATCGATCCCACCCGGATCTTTCTCACCGGGATGTCGGCAGGCGGGGCAATGGCAGTTATCATGGGGGTTTGCTATCCCGATTATTTCGCCGCGATAGGTGTCCATAGCGGGCTTGAGTACGGTGCTGCACGCGGCATCGCCAGCGCCCGTATAGCTCAGATCAGGGGCGGTCCAGATCCTGATTTGCAAGGGAAGCTGGCCTATGCGAGTGCCGGACCGGCGGCGCGTGTTCTCCCGGTGGTTGTTTTCCATGGGACAAGGGACTATCGGGTGGCTCCCATCAACGGTGAGCAGGTAATTCAGCAATTCGCTCGCTTCAATGATTACGCCGATGATGGCCTGGCGAACAACTCCATCACTGCTATAGCGGACAGCATTCAGACCAGCCGGGCGCCTGGCGGCTACTCCTACGTCGTCTCTACCTACACGGCCAAAGAGCAGGTGGTAATGCAAAAATATCTGGTTGATGGCCTGGGCCATGCCTGGAGCGGAGGTAGCGCGGCGGGCCCCGCTACCTTTACCGACCCACACGGCCCTGATGCCTCGGCTATCATGTGGGATTTTTTTGCCGCACATCCGAAAACGTCTCTCCCGGTGCTGCATTTCCGCCGCCCGGGCGAGATCTTTCGAGCAGCCCCGGCAGCCTTGAAAAATATCTTGCCCCTGAGAAAAAGAAAACATGATCGCTGAAAAGAACAGGGCGCCTCAGGTCGCTTTCTGGATCCCACAATGGAGCCCTCTTAAGAGGAAACGAAGAAACTCTTGACAAATGACTGCATATAGATGTAAAATGCATATAGATGCTTATTGTTCAACGTAGAGACGAAAAGTAGAACGATATTATGAGCGAAACCAAACAAGCATCGCAGAATACTGCGAGGAAGGAAAGAGAATATCATGGCTGATACCAGGACAAATCAGACAACGTGGGACTTGCTTGCGTCCCTACGCGAGGTCAACAAGGCCGTCGCCGATAGTACAATTGAAGCTCAGCAGCGAAATGTGGCCTTTGCTCAGAGCATTCTTGAGAACGGCATCGAACTGCTGAAAAGCCATGCCGAAGATACGCGCTCACTCTTACAGGATCTGCTGGCGCGGACGAAAGATCCTCAGAACTGGCAGGCCAGCTTCCAGGAGGTAATCGAGAACGCTATTGCTGCCCAGGAGAGGAACACGAAGTTCATCCAAAGTGTTTTCGAGAACGGCATCGAGGTACTCAAGAGTCAGATCGGCGTCACGCGCGCGCTTTTGCAGGAAATGGAGCAACAGGCGCAGAAGCAACAAGATGCCTTCCAAACGCTGGCGCACGAGTCGTTCGAGGCATACCTGGGCTTTGTACGCGCTCCTTTCTCATACTATCAGCAAGCCTTCGAGGCTGCCGAGCTTGCCACCCGTGAGGGCCTGGAGAACTTCCAGAAGGCAACGCGGCAGGGGGTAGAGCGCATACAGAAAGCCGCCAAACAGGCTCAGAACGCAGCCAGCAAGGCGAGCAAGTAATGGGGAGAGAAGGTAGAGAGCTCGATTCTACCTTCTCAGTTTCTGTTCTCAGCTTGAGAAAAAGATGCAGTGGTCCGGGTGAGAAGCCCGTGTGTGAAAAGGAGTTTGGACCATGTCCGAAAGAGGCGATGCCAGTAGTTCTGGGGATCTCCTGGAACTCTGGAAGCAGTGGTACGCAGCGTCTGCCAGAGCGTACTCTGGTATCCTGGAGAGCAGCAAAGATACGCTGGTTGATTCTCGCGATCTCTCTCAATTGTGGCTAAAAGGGATGCAGGCAGCCCTGGAACAGATGCAAGTCGGCCCTGCCGGGATGTTCGATGCTGGAACGGGAGCAACCTGGAAACGCTGGCTGGAGACAACCAGCGAGAGCTGGCGGCGCGTCATTGAGCAGGGTGGCGATCCTCTGGGCCTGGCGTTACAATGGACACAAATGTTGGAGACGATCCGCGCAAACATCCAGGCTGGAGAGAGCATCCAGGCCGACCCGTTTGCTTTATTCAAGCAATGGTATGATGCTACAAGCGAAACATGGGCGCAGAGGGTAGAGGATGTTCTGGGTTCTGAACAATTTATAGGAGCAGCCAGTCGCCTTTTAGAGGACTATACTGGCTTTGTTAAAACAACACGGCGTACCGGTGAGGCGTTTCTCAACCAGCTTCAACTTCCCACACGGGCGGATATCGCCCGTGTTGCCGGTCTGGTTGTCACGCTCGAAGAAAAGGTTGATCAGATACAGGATGAGATCGAGAACGCTTCCTTTCCTGCAGAGGTGAATGAATCGCTGGCCTCACTGGATGAGCGGCTTGCGCGTGTGGAGGACGCCTGGAAAACGGTTGCTCCCGTCTTCCAAAGGCTCGGTGCTCTGGAAAAGCTGGAGGGACGCCTGGATCTGATAGAGAACAAACTGGATAGTATTCGTGCCATGCTTGAGAGGGCCGAACCTGGCCAGCAGCAGTCACCAGGCGGAGCAACGAGTGCAGGGAAAACCAGGCGCCAGCCGCGCAAAGTTGGAGTCGGAACCAGCGAGGAGAAGAGGGTCGCTTCCCGAAAAAAGAAAATTGCAAACCCGCGTGCTGAATAGATTCCCTGCGTGGAGACGCAGCGCGGCAAGACGAGGAGAACGATATGAGCAACAGGCGTACTCAAACAGCGGCATCTGAGAGCGAAGGAATCTACGAAAAGTATCGGATGGGGATGCGCATTATCCTGGAAGGAGCGCGGGCCGAGACTGGTCAGACTCCCAAAGAGGTCATCTGGGCCAAAAATAAGGCCAGACTCTATCGCTATAAGGCTGCGACAGAGAGGCGTTTCCCCGTTCCCGTCTTGCTGGTCTACGCGCTGATCAACCGCTCATACGTGTTAGATCTGCTGCCGGGCAACAGCCTGGTGGAATACCTGGTCGGCCAGGGTTTCGATGTCTATCTGCTCGATTGGGGAACGCCAGGCGACGAAGATCAGGGCCTTACGTTTGAGCATTACGTGCTGGATTACCTGCATCGGGCGGTGAGCAAGGTGCTCAAGACCTCCCGGTCCCGGGAATTCACGTTGCTCGGCTACTGCATGGGAGGAACAATCAGCGCCATGTATGCTGCACTCTTTCCAGGCAGCCCGCTCAGAAATCTTCTCCTGCTCACCACGCCCATTGATTTTACCCCGGCAAATATGGGACTCTATGGCGTGTGGACCAGCGAGAAATATTTCCATCCCGATCTCCTGGTGGAGGCTTTCGGCAATATCCCCGCGGAACTGGTCGATCTGGGCAATCGCCTGGTCAAGCCAGTTGCGAATTTTATTGGCTCTTATCTGACAATGTGGGACTACCTTCTGTACGATAAACCCATGGAGACCTGGCTTGCCGTGGGCAAGTGGGTAAATGATGGGATTCCCTTTCCAGGGGCGGCTTTCCGCCAGTGGATTCGCGACTTTTACCAGCAGAACAAGCTGGTCAGAGGCGAGATCGTACTGCGGGGGAGGCGGGTCGATCTTTCACAGATCACCTGTTCTCTCTTCATGGCTGCCGGAAAGAAGGACCATATTTGTAGCGTGCCTCAGTCCGAAGCACTGATGCAGCTTGCTGGCAGCCAGGATAAAGAATTCCTGGTCCTGGACGCCGGGCATGTTGGCCTGCTCACCAGTGCCGAGTCGCGGAAGCAGCTTTGGCCCCGGATTCGCAGCTGGCTGGAGCTGCGTTCTCAGGACCATTAGCCTTTCTTCTCTGTAGTCATCATAGGAAGCAGGAATGAACTATATGAGCGAAGATAGCACCCATACCCGGCTCTTTGAACCACTTCCTCCAGTGGGAACGCGAGCCAGCCGCTCGCGCACCATCAGCGAAGGCGATGTGATGATTTTTGCCGGACTCAGTGGCGATCTCAATCCACTGCATCTCGACGCGACGTTCGCCGCACAATCCATCTTTGGCGAGCGCATTGCGCATGGAATGCTGATCGCAGCGTTGATCTCCGCGCTCCTCGGCAATGATCTGCCCGGTCAGGGTAGCATCTATCTGGGGCAAACCCTGAAGTTTCTCGCGCCTGTGCATCTGGCGGATACTGTGACGGTTAGCGCTGAGGTCATCGCGCTGCGTGAGGAGAAGCGCCTGGTGACGCTGCGTACAGATTGTGTTAACCAGAATGGCACGTTGGTAGTTACTGGGGAGGCCATAATCAAATATATGCGGAAACTGCCCGTACCCTATAGCGGTGGAGGGAAAGATTGAGCCGATACTTGCCTGGACTCGCGAGTCCAGAGCGAGGGAGGCGTGGCTCAATACTTCTGCTCTCCGCTGTAAAGCAAAGAGAAAGAGGGAGGCGAAACAAAAATCTGGATTTCTGCCTCGCCTCGCCACATCGGTAGGCAGATGTGGTACACTCTCTCCAGAGAAATTTTCTACGTGGGTACTCTTGCTTCTTCGAAGCAACAAAGGAATGACACTCTGTACGAGGCCGACCAGCCGCAAACAAGGAGGGATCTTTATGGCAGATGCATCCTCTACTGGGCAGGGTCCTTTTGACACCTGGAGCAAGCTGTTTGAGAGGACACTGAACGCTGGCCTGCCTCACAGCACCACAACCCGGCATGCTGATGGTGAACAGGAGGAAGATCCCTGGATTGCCCTGATTAATCAACTCTGGCAGATGAATCCATACAGCATGCTCCTTCCTATCGACCCCGGTGAAATCACCCGAGCCTTCCAGCAACTATGGCTCGACGCCTTCCGTCATCCCGCACGCGCCTGGACTGCCTATAGCGATTTTGTTCAGCAGTATACGCAATTGATGACGGCGGACACGCTCAAATTCTGGGGAAAAGCGTCGGATGTCAGGCCGGTGGTCGAGCCAGAACCTGGAGATAAACGCTTCAGCGCACCTGACTGGCAGCGGAACCTTGCTTTTGATACGCTGAAACAGTACTATCTGCTCGTAGCCGCGTCGCTCCTCAAAGCAGCGGCTCAGGTCGAGGGGGTGGATGAGAAATTGCGACGCAGGCTGATCTTTTATCTGCGTCAGTTTCTGGATGCAATTAGCCCGACAAATTTCCTTTTTACCAACCCACAGGTACTTCACGAAACGCTTTCAAGTGGTGGGCAGAATCTGATCACCGGGATGGAGCACCTTCTGCGCGATATGAAGGCCGGGCAGATCAAAATGGCCGATACCGATGCGTTCGCCCCCGGGCGCAACCTGGCACTGACGCCGGGACAGGTGGTATACCGCAATAAGCTTATCGAACTCATTCAATACGCCCCAACGACCGAGCAGGTCTATAGCATCCCCTTGTTTTTTATTCCCCCCTGGATTAACAAATACTATATTCTGGACATGCAGCCGCAGAACAGTTTGATCAAGTACCTGGTAGACGCTGGCTTTAGCGTCTTCGTTATCAGCTGGAAGAATCCCGATGTCTCCCTGGAAAAGACAGACTTCGAGGATTACCTCACACTGGGTGCGCTCTCTGCTTTTAAGGTTATAGAGGAGATTACCGGCTCGCCACAGGTTAATGCGGTTGGTTACTGTATCGGTGGTACGCTGCTGGCGATGACCCTGGCCTATCTGGCGGGCAAAAAAGAGAGAACGGTCAGCGCGGCTACGTTCTTTGTTTCTCTGCAAGACTTCAGTGAGGTAGGCGATACGTCGGTGTTCATTGATGAGCCGCAGGTGGCCTATATCGAGGGGCAGATGATGGAACGTGGCTATCTGGACAGTCGCTCAATGGCAACGATGTTCAATCTTCTGCGGGCCAATGATCTGATCTGGAGCAACGTTATCAATAACTATCTGCTGGGCAAAGAGCCGCCCGCACTTGATCTGCTCTACTGGAGTTCTGATGGCACGCGGATGGCACGCGCGGCCCACTCTTTCTATCTTCGCAATACTTACCTGGAGAATAATCTCATCAAGCCGGGTAAAATTACACTGAAGGGCGTTCCCCTCGACCTCGGCCGGATTTCCCAGGATATCTATGCGATTGGCGCGCAGCAGGATCATATCGTCCCCTGGAAATCGGCCTGGCGCATCACACAACTGGTGAAAGATCACGTGCGCTTTGTGCTGGTAGGCAGCGGGCATATTGCGGGTATTATCAGTCCTCCCAGCAAGGGGCGAGGATACTGGATAAACGAGCAGAGGGCGGAGAGTCCTGATGAGTGGTTTGAGCAGGCCAGGGCCTACAAAGGAAGCTGGTGGACCGACTGGGTGGATTGGTTAAAAGCGCACTCTGGAGATCTGGTGGTCCCGCCGGCGCTGGGCAGCGTGAAACATCCGCCGCTTACCCCGGCGCCAGGACTCTATGTGTTCGAGAAATAGCCATACTTTCCTAACCTGGCGGAGCCTGTGCTACTTGACGGGATGGATCACCATTTCTGCCTGACAGATCTCTATTGGCGTGGCCCGGAAACCGAGCGCGCTGAAAGCCGAAACCTGGCCGTTTTACGATTCTGGCGCCAGAGAAACCTCCTCAGGCCAGATAACCTCGCTTTCCCAGAGGATAGGATAGTAGCGCACACTGGGCAGCGCAAACAGGCGACTGAGGGCAAGCCTGTTGAGAATAGACTGGCCATAGGAGCGCAGGATCTGCTCCCGCATGGTCTCGAATTCGCTGGCAGAGATATGCCGGCGTGCATTTTCGAGTAGACGCCGAATATCGCTTGCTTTGATCGTCGGGTCCCAAGCCTCCAGGCTCTCCTCGTCAAGAGAGGAGAAGCAGACTGCGCCTGAGCCGGGATACTGCGTCCACATGGGATCAAACATGGGCCAGCCCGATATCAGCAGTGTGCCCGGTGCAAGCTTGGCTGGCAGAGTCGGCCAGGGACAGGGAAGAATTGGCGAGGGCTGGCCATCGCGTGGTGGCGCCTGCCGGAAGCACCATAAGAGTTCATCATCGGCGCGTATATCGGGGGGAATCGGCGAAGCAAAGCGTCTGGCCTCGCTGGCAGGCATGCTCTTGATAATCCTCGAACTGATAATGATTGCAGCTATATTATCTAGATCCGGTTTACCGTGAGCCACTTTGCGCAGCTTTCCCTCCTTATACCATCGGGCAAAGGTATCCCGCGTGACTCCTTTGTTCTGAGGTTCTCGCGGGTGCGATTTTTTCGAGGGAAAAACCGCTGAGCGCAGCCACTCAACGGTGATGGGCTTCTGCTGATGCATGGCGGTGAAAAGTTCATCGCGCAGAGCATGAATGTGCGTTTCGAGGCCAACAAGACGTTCAAGTAACGCATTGGCCGATGTACGCACTTGCTTGATGATCTCTGCTCTGTCCATACCAAGAAGGTACAGCACCATACGTGTGTTGAGCGGAGCCATCTGTGGAAGTGCAATTATTTCTGTATTCATCACCTCGAGTATAGCAGATTTGTCCTGGTATTGTCAAATTTGCCTGACAAAGTATTGTAAAATGTCGGGCAATATGGTATGGTTAGAAATTAGAAAAATATACTCATACCAGCAGGGAAACTTTGCACTCGTTCGGTGCGGTTTTTACTGCAAGCAAGGGGGATGTAACTGTGGGCATCAACCAGGTAGGGCGCGCGCTCTTTGGCCGTCCCGTCCTTTCTCTTCCTGAGCGCATCGAATTGCCAGGAAAAGCCGGGCCAATCAGCATTACTCATACTGCTCAGGGGATACCAATTGTGACAGCGTCCAGCGCGCTGGACGTAATCTGCGGGCAGGGATTTCTTGCTGGACTTCACCGACCATTTCAAATCGAAATGAACCGGCGCACTGCCGCGGCCCGCCTTTCTGAAATACTGGGCATGGCCACGCTTGACATCGATCGCTGGATATGTCGTCTTGGTATTCCTGAAGCTGTAGAAGCGAGCTACCGAGAAGTAGCCGCCGATGCTTTGCTCATGGAGATACTGCAACGCTACAGCGATGGGGTGAATCTGGCATGGGAGCGCTTTGCTTGTGCTTCCTTCGAATTTACTCTCTTGCATATCCGGCCGGAATCGTGGACCCCCAGGGATTGCCTGGGCATTGCCGAACTGATGTCCTGGTCGTTGGCAGGAAATTGGGAGGAGCAGCTGGCGCGTGTCCAGATAGCCGGGGCGCTTGGAGTTGAGCAGGCTGCTCTTCTGGAAGCGCAGCCATGGGAGATCCTTCCCGGCAAGATCGCACCCGATACGGAGGCGGTGCTGGCGCAGCTCAGATCAGCGAGTGCCAGTTTTTTACAGCAGTACCAGGAGATACGCTCTAGTGCGCACCTGTTGCCCAGGCGCAGCGGAAGTAATGCCTTCGCCGTATCCGGCGCGTATACAGACTCAGGAAAAGTAATTTTCGCAGCCGATCCGCACCTCTCGCTGGGCTTGCCCGGCTGGTTCTACCAGTGTATTCTGCACTGTGCCGCCCCGGCGTCGAATTTGAGCGCACCTCTGCACGCAGCCGGGGCGGCGATCGCCGGCATTCCCGGAATTATCAGTGGACGTAATCGGGAGTATGCCTGGAGCGTGACTCTGGTTGGAGCAATGACGGCCTCTCTTTACCTCGAACGTCCAGATGTTCCGACGCGTGCGGTCACGCATACGATCGCGGTGAAGAACAAGCCTTCCGTTGAAGAGACCGTGCAGTGGACGGAGCGCGGGCCGCTCCTGGCTTTGCCCGGTGCGCTCGCGGGCCAGCGGCTTTCACTGCGCTGGGTTGGTTACAACGGAGACCTGGGCGGGTCAGTGCGGGCTCTGTGGCAGCTTCTGCACGCTGCCTCGGTGGAGGATATCCGCGCTGCCATCTGTTCCTGGTCAGCCCCGGCGGTGAATTTTTGCTGGGCAGAGGTTGAAAAGCAGAACGGCGCCTATGGATGGCGTATCGCCGGGCGTGTGCCACTGCGCCACTCGCCGACCGGTGGTTTGTTCCCCGACCCAGGATGGATTGAAGAATATCAATGGAAAGGCTTTATTCCTCCTGAGGAACTGCCGGAAGAAATTAATCCGCCGCGTGGGTATTTTGTGTCCGCCAATCAGCGACATGCGCCCGAGAACTATCCCTATCCGCTTTCACATGAATATATTGCGCCGTATCGAGCGCGACGCCTTGAGCAACTTATCGAAGAGACGCTGACTCAGAGGAAATTCTCGCAAGCCGATGCCCAGCGTATTCAGACCGATCAAACAAGCCTGGCTGCGTTGGAGCTGCAAAGACTGATTCTGCGCTATGTTTCGCTTCCCCAGACGGATATCGAGCAAACCGCCCTGAGCCTTTTGCGCCGATGGGACGGAAAGTTGGCGGCCGCGAGTCCGGCTGCTGCTATTCTGAAAGTGACGGAGGCGCATCTCATCGTGGGGGTGGCACGCGAGCTTTTTTCGGACTCTCCCGATTTGAGCGATTTCTGGCTCGGTCGCGGCCAGACGCCACTCCTCCCGGCCACCCTGAGCCATTGGAGAGTGCATGAGGTGCTGACCGGCCTCATTCGCTCGCAAAAAGCGTATGCGAAGCCCGGTGCTGAACGCTGGCCGGTCCTCTTTCAGCAGGCTTTCTCGAACGCTGTTCGAGAGCTCAAACGCCTGCAAGGTCCACATCCCGAATACTGGTCCTGGGGGAAGTTACATCAGTTGGAGATTTCTCATCCGCTCGTCCAACAGCCGGCCTACCAAAAGTTGCCTCCTTTTCTCAAACTACTCAAGCGAGCTTTTCGACTTGCGCGCGGGCCTTTTCCTCTGGGAGGGGATGAGCATACACCCTGGCAATCGTCGTATTTCCCCGCACCGTTTGCGCTTCAGGAGCACCCGCGCCGCTTCTGGCCGAACGCCTATCAACCGGCTGTGCGCATTGTTGCGGTCTCCGGGCAAAAATTGTATACTTGTTTGCCAGGCGGCACGTCGGGGCAGACCACGCACCCGTGGGCCGATAACCAGCTTGGCGCTTATTTGAACGGTCAGCTTTACGAACTTTCCTTAGAATAAAATAACGTTTTCCTTTACGGAATCAGCAGCATTGTTCCAGGCAAACCTTTCTCGACGGATACGAGGAGAGTATGTACCATGCGAGTGTGGCGAGTTTTCCTGAAAGGAGCAAACAATGAAGCAAAGTCTATCCGTTCCACCACTGTATCATCATCAGAGGAGCGCCCCGAGAAAGATGCTCTGGGAACGTAAAGGAATCGTTGGCTGGTGGTTCAATCTCACTGCGCCTCCGCGCCCGACAGATATGTCCAGTTTGCAGGTCCGCGAGTTTATTCGCAAAGGCGAAACCAATAGCCTTATTGCCGCCGCTACCGCGGCTTTTCTCGTAGCTATTGTTTTCAATAGTCTTGCTGATCCCTCCACTGCCGCCGCTTCCATTGCCATGGCGGTGACGATCATCATAGTCCTGTTCTTAAACCGCCGGGGCAAAGTCAAGGCCGCCGCCTATCTCCTGCTCATCATGATGATGCTGTGCCTTATGGGTTCTCTGCTGGCTGCCAAAGGGGGTCTGCGATTGGTCTGGTTCCCGACCTTTGATCTGTTCGCGATGCCGGTCTTTATCAGCCCCTTGATTCTCAGCCGGCGAGCGGTCGTTCCGTTCGCGCTGATCTCGATTGCTTTTGTCCTCCTCTATTATACCTACGAACCGCATGCGCTGCTCAATGGATATGGCGCGCACAATTTCGATGAGATGCTCTACGAGGTTAATCAGCCCTATTTCTCATGGTACGCGCTGATTAACCGTGATGTTGCGATGATCTTGTTCGCCGGCCTCTTTGGCTGGATCGCCGCGAGCACCTTCACCTGGGCGCTGGAATGGGGTGAACAGGCAACCAATGAAGCGAACCTGGCAACAGCAGTGGCGCTTTACAAGGAGCAGTCGGCGCAAGATCTGAGCCAGTTTGTGCAGGAGATCACGCAGGCGTTTGCGGCCCTGGGCAACGGGCAGGTGCAATTCCTCCGTCCGCGCGCTTCGAGCGATCCGCTCCACGATGCGGTCGTTTTCTTGAACGGCCAACTGCGGATGGTCGAGTCTGTGCGCAGGCGGCAGAGGGATATGTGTACAGAGTCGGTACTCTTAGAACTGCAGCGCCTCCTTACGCTTTTCAATCAGGTAAGGAGAGGCGCAGTTCCTATTCGGGCCCTCAAACCGGGTCAGGGGCGTTTTCTCTCTTCTTACGAAGAGATCAACGGTGTGGCAAGGTGCCTGTATGAACTGTTTGAGGCCTACACGCGGTTGGCCTCTCAGGAAAGAAGGCGCCTGTAGGAGCACCGGGTCCTCCCATCGGCCCGGGGCCGATGAAGCTCAAGCCACCTGCGTTTGTGTTTCTTTATGAGTTGTCATGCTCAGTATGAGGTGGATATATTATGGAAGCGTCTCTTATCGACCAGGTAACAGTCAACACGCTATTTATCGTGTGGGCCGTTTACCTGCTTTCCCGCCTCAGACAAGATCAGTCGTTCACAGCTCGTTCGGTCATCCTCAAGTTTTTGGGGAGCATTCTATTTGAACTGTCGCTGAGTAGCTTCACTCATTTCTTGCAGAGCACTTGGTGGACGCGCTCGCTGGAGATTGGCTGTCTTCACGCTGCTCTCCTCCTCATGTATGTTGCGAGCGAGCAATTGCTCAACAACAGGCCCTATTTGCCACTTATGAAGCACCGTTTGGTCCCTCTGATGCTTTTTTTCATCGCTTGTGGAACGGCGATAGGCGCTCTCGACGAGCAAAATCTCGGGGCTTTCCTCATTGATCCTGCATTTCGGGTAACGCCGCTCTATACGATCTCGTATTTCTGGAATTATGGATTGCAGTTCTGGTTTGTGGTGCTGACGCTAAAATTGTACATACAGAGCCTGGGGCGCTACGCCGTGCTCACCTATCTGACACGCCGCCTGATCTGCATCGCAAGTTTTTCCCTTGCGGCCTGCGCTTTATGTGCTGCGGAAATCAACCTGCTTCTGTTTCTTTTCGGCAAAAAAAGCTGGCATCTCCAGCTTTCACAAATCACCCTTGTGGGTGAAACGCTTGCCCTCTGGCTCCTGGTGGCTGGTTTTACTATTCCGCAGGATGTAATGGAGCGGATCATACAACCTCTGGAAGATTCTCTGGCCTGGCGAAAATGGCTGCAACATGATCTACTGTATGCTCTCCACCAGAGGATGATCCAGATTGTTCCCTGCGTCCATCTTCCTTATGATGAACTGCAAGATATTCGTGTTTTGATTGAAGTCAGCGACGCTCGTCAGGTAATTTGGAGCCATGTTCCTCTAACGCATCCTCTCACAGCGAGGGAAGAGGCAGACTACCTGCTCTCGCTGCTTCAGCAAAGTATCGTCATGGAAGCTCCGGGTATCTACCAACCGGCCAGAACGCGCAAGCGTAATGTCTTGAAGCACAATCTCGCTGTGGCCAGGCGTCTGAAACGCTACGAACGGCAGGGACACATCTCTGACCTCTCCCTTTTGAACAGGAAGCCATCCGGGCGCCAGCCGTTGCTGAGAAGTGGGGTGAGCGAATCCTGGCCTCTTTACAACAGGGGATTTTCTGTGGTATGCTCAGGAAAAGATGAAAAATAGCAAGTCGTAGAGTCTTGTCTCCACAGGCTTCCAGATTAGAAAGGGATAAACGCATTGAAAACGCTCGCAGAACTGGTAGACGATCTCTTTCGGACGCATCGCCGCCCAGACGGCCGAGAATATACGTATAAAGAGATCACTGTTGCCTTAGGAGGAGTGGTTGAACCCTCGCACCTTTCTAAACTGCGCACAGGAAAAATTACGAATCCAGGCCGTGATACCCTTCTTTCGCTTTGTCGTTTTTTTAACATTTCGCCAACTTATTTTTTCCCCGAGCTGGAGGCTTTGCCCCAACTCACCTCCAAAGGCGCAACAGCGCCTGCACGCGGATCTGAGTTACGCCTGGCTCTCCGGTCGGCGGGGTTGCAACCTGAGGTTGAAGAGAAGCTGGAAGAGTTAATTCTCGCGCTCCAGCAGACAACGCAAACATAGTCGTTTGTGTTGGTGTTTATGCCAGGAAAGGGAAGCGACTGTGCAGCCGGAAGTAATAGACGAGGTTCGCCGCGTATTCGACTTGCTCCGAGGGGTCTTGAGTGATACCTTTTCCTTTGATGCTCTCGCAAACTTTACCGCACTTTACAGAAAAAAACCGCTTCGTATAGAGGAAGCAGTGCTACCGGTGGCTATTACAGGCTACTGTATTGCTCTGCGTGATGTTGATCTGATCTGCACCCGCCAGGGGCTGGATGCCATCCTTGTGGTCACGGTTCGCCTGCACGAAATTGCGCACTTGCTGCTGGGCCATATCCCCTTTCGCTCTGACGCCACAACTCTATCCTACGCAACATTTGTGCCTCACCGAGATTTAAGCAGCTCCCAATATCGTGTCCAGACCTTCGCTTACGACTTACCTGCAGAGTGTGCCGCTGAAACGCTGGCGACCCTCCTTCTCAAATGCATTTTCAGAGAACAGGCCACTTTGCCGTCGCTGGCTCGTAAGGTCTACGGTTGACGGCTCGTAGATTCCTTGCCCAGCCTTTTCCCCTTTCTTCCCCATTGTCCCTGAAGAAACAGGCCAGGGCCTCTGCTCTGAGAAAAAGCGAAAAGATATTTATTTTAATCATTGACTTTTGGAACTTCCTATGATATAGTACATAAGGGAAATCTCTCAATGGTTCTCAAGCGCAGAGAACCAGAAACTGTTGTGAGGCGAATGTGGCGCCTTGTTGGGGAGACCTGAGGCCCCAGAGCAGTGCTGCTATCCACAATCAATAATGTAATTGACTATCCTAAATACGTTTTTAGGAAGGAGAAGTAAATGGAAAGACCTCCTCGCGCTATTTCCTCGCATCCGCACTCATCATACCCGGTATTTCCTCTGCCCACCGGCACAAAGGGCCGATGCAGAGCGTGGAGTCTGCTGGCGCTGGTGCTTTTTTCTCTGCTGACCGCCTGCGGCGGCGGTGCCAGCAATAAGCCCAACGGGCCTTCGATTTTGTTGTTTGGCGCTCCTATTTCCCTGACGGGCGCGACCTCGAAGGAGGGTCAGCTCACGCTCGAAGGCTATAAGCTCTGGGTCAAAGAGGTCAACGCTCATGGCGGCTTGAAGGTGGGGGGGACCACCTATCAGGTGCAGCTCAAGTACTATGATGACGGCAGTTCCACAACTAAGAGTGCCCAACTTACCCAGCAGCTCATTACTTCCGACAAAGTGAACTTCCTGCTCGGTCCTTATGGGACTGCGGCCACTCTGCAGGATGAAGCCATCGCTGAGCAGTACAAGATCCCGATGGTCGAGGGCAATGGTGCAGCTAAAGCGATCTTCTCGAAAGGCTTTCACTACATTTTCGGTGTGTTGAGTCCTGCCTCCGAATACGGGAAGGTGATGCTGGAGGCTGCACTGGCGGTGCCCAATCCTCCCAAGACTGTGGCAATCATCTCTGCTGAC